>Ga0105359_10002865_pt1 | contig 14275 bp, 16 predicted proteins | sample GOMGulsemesocosm_6_FD_83659 | JGI IMG/M metagenome (GOLD analysis project Ga0105359, IMG submission 83659) | Methane-oxidizing microbial communities from mesocosms in the Gulf of Mexico - GOM8C Gulf of Mexico | ecosystem: Environmental > Aquatic > Marine > Cold seeps | place: Gulf of Mexico... | reverse complement strand
GCAAGTGACAGTGCGGTAAATAACCAAAGTAATATGCCCATGAAGTTCCCTTTATTGACCTTTTTAACGTATGAATATAAAAATCTTAGCTTTCAATGGTATAATCTATTTATAGGTTAATTTGTCGCGTAAGCCAAGCACATTTTGGTTTACCTAATTAATAGCATAAAGAACGTTTATAAAAGGCAAGGTTATGTGTGAGCTTTTGGCGATGTCAGCCAATGTACCGACTGATATTTGTTTTAGTTTTAGTGGTTTGATGCAACGTGGTGGTAATACTGGTCCGCACAAAGATGGCTGGGGCGTGACTTTTTACGAAGGTAAAGGCTGTCGTAGTTTTAAAGATCCTAACCCGAGTGCCGAATCGCCTATTGCTGAGTTGGTTACTAAATATCCCATGAAAAGTGAAACGGTTATTTGTCATATTCGCCAAGCGAATTCGGGGGGAGTCTGTTTAGAGAATACTCATCCTTTTATTCGACAAATGTGGGGTAAAAACTGGACCTATGCCCATAATGGCCAGTTAAAATCGTTTCATGATGAGTTACCGATAAAATACCATTTACCGATTGGCAGCACTGATAGTGAGCATGCTTTTTGCTGGATATTGGATCAAATTCAGGCCGAATTTGGTACTAACCAGCCAGAGGTTAGCGTGTTATTTAGCTTTATCGCCACACTAACCAGTAAAATTGATGCGTTAGGCGTAGCCAATATACTTATTTCTGATGGTGAAAGTCTATTTGCTTATTGTTCCAACAATTTACATTGGATCACGCGTCAAGCTCCCTTTGGCAAAGCGAGCTTAATTGATGCTGAGATGTCGGTAGACTTTCACCAAGAAACCACCGCCAATGATATTGTCACCGTGATTGCGACTAAGCCATTAACCGAAAATGAAACGTGGCACAAAATGGAGCCCGGAGAATGGCAGTTATTTTGTTTAGGCGAAGCTATTCTAACGCAAGCAAGTAGCTAACCTATTTTAAAAACTTAAAAACTTAAAAACTTAAAAATGGTATAGCGTATAGCGTATAGCGTATAGCAGGCAATGGAATGCTATTTATGGCTTTATTTATCGATGGTAAGTGATGATAGCTGAGCTTCAAATTGCTCAGTACCTTTTTTGGTTTGATAAAGTTTCACTAATAAATAGTTTAATTCTGGTGCAAACCACGCATAGGTGACTCGCTTTTTTTCTTTAACTTCACGTTTAAAGCGAACGGTTTTAACCAGACCAAAAGGAAGCATGAGCTCTTCTTCATCATCGTATTGATATGTGTAATCTTTAACAGACCCAGACGTACTGACTACAGGGTAGGTGTATTGCTTTTTAGTAGCATCGGCAATTAAGTTCAGTCGATGTTGTAAATGGTAACTCAGTTTATCTTGTAAGTTATTCGAAAAATCCAACGGCGTTACTTTTCGCTTACGACCTAAATCTTGTGCGGTATTTTCTTGAGCATTAAACTGCCATTTATAATATTTATCTTTACCAGTGCCCTCACGTTTATAACTATAAAATTGCGGTATAACCCTATTATTTTCAACAGAAATAATCGACGTTTCTGTTCTTTTTTGCGAAAATATTAGCCATTCTACCTCCGTTTTATAGTGATAATTTATGGTGCCGTCTGCTAAATAACTTAACGATCTGACTGCGGTACCTATAGGGTCTGATTTGTGTAAAACACTATAATTGGCGGTAAAAGCTGGAATAGTCGCTTTAGCTGAAGATATTTCGGAGTTGGCGGCAACTGATACGGAAAAAGCGTAAAGGCAGCTGGTTGCTAAGGATAAAAAAGGCTTGGTGAAAGGTGTTCTAAAAGAATATTTTGTTTTCATAAACAGCAACTAACAATATAAAAGAGTAGATAAGTGAAATAATTTACCTTATCTACTCTGTAGTTACTAGTAGTTTAACGATTAGCTGTTTATTACTAAATATTATTCGTCGTTAGCATAACCTGAGGCAGGTAGCACCATACCATCAAGTATTGCTTGTTCTAGCGTTGTATCTTTATGCATGGTTAAACGGTTCTCACAGAGCCATTTTACCACTAAAGGGTAAATTCTATGTTCTTGCTCATGTATCCTTGCCGCTAAATCGTCGCTAGTATCTTCAGCAAACACCGGTACTTTTGCCTGCAAAATTACCGGACCACCGTCTAATTCTTCAGTAACAAAATGTACACTGACACCGTGAACTTTATCACCAGCATCAATCGCTCGTTGATGGGTATTAAGTCCTTGATACTTCGGTAATAGTGATGGGTGAATGTTGAGTAATTTCCCTTGATAATGTTGTACAAACGCCGGTGTTAAAATACGCATAAAACCAGCTAACACAATGATATCAGGAGAAAACTTATCAATTTCCACTATCAGTGCTTTATCGTAACTTGCTCGGTCGTCAAAATCTTTATGAGAAAGTGCTAGGTTAGCAATACCTGCCTCGCTTGCTCGAACTAAGCCATAAGCGTCGGCTTTATTTGAAATAACACCAACCACCTCGCCAGGATACTGCTCAGCTAAGCTGGCATCAATGATCGCTTGTAAATTACTACCGCTACCAGAGATGAGTACCAATATTCTACTAGACATTATCGAGTGACCTTAAGCAAAAATAACTTGTTCGGCATCATCGGCTTTATCGCTAATCGCACCAATGTGCCATGCTTTTTCACCGTGAGCTGATAATATTTCAAGACTTTGGTCAACTTTATCGGCTGGTACAACGATGATCATGCCAACACCACAATTGAACGTGCGGTACATTTCATGGGTAGTGATATTACCGTTGTCTTGTAACCAGTTAAAAATACTTGGCCATTCCCAGCTTGCACCGTTGATCACGGCTTGAGCTGTTTCAGGTAATACGCGTGGGATATTTTCCCAAAAACCACCGCCAGTAATGTGAGATAACGCATGTACCTCAACATCTTTTAATAAGGCAAGTACCGATTTAACATAAATTTTGGTTGGCTCTAATAAATGTTCGCTAATCGCTTTACCGTCAAGTAATTCATTAGTGTCGGTATTGTTTACTTCTAATACTTTACGAATTAATGAGAAGCCATTTGAGTGGGGACCAGAAGCGCCTAAGGCGATAAGTTGGTCACCAGCGGCAACTTTAGTACCATCAATTATACGTGATTTTTCAGCAACACCAACACAAAAACCGGCAATATCGTAATCGCCTTTATGGTACATACCAGGCATTTCAGCAGTTTCACCGCCAACTAAAGCACAGTTAGCTTGAATACAACCTTCTGCAATACCTTCAACCACTGATGAAGCCACAGCTACATCAAGTTTTGCTGTTGCATAGTAATCTAGGAAAAATAAAGGCTCAGCACCTTGTACAATCAGGTCGTTAACACACATAGCAACCAAATCGATACCTACGGTATCGTGCTTGGCTAAATCGATAGCTAGTCGTAATTTAGTACCAACACCGTCAGTACCGGCCACTAAAACAGGTTCTTTATAACCTGTTGGTAGTTGACATACGCTGCCAAAACCACCTAAGCCACCCATCACTTCAGGGCGAGTGGTACGTTTTACCGCACCTTTAATGTTTTCAACAAGGGCGTTACCAGCATCGATATCAACACCAGCATCTTTATAGCTTAAAGACTGTTTTTGTTCGCTCACGACAAACCTCAAAAAAATACCAAGAATTTAAAGGTGCATATTCTACCAGCGCAAGAGGTTCGAGTATAGATAAAATCTTTATCAGATTTTATTTTTATTTGTCGGTAAAAACTTGCAGTATGTGATAATATTATCAATACAAAATTGCATTTTTCTGTTCGTATGTTTAAACGTTTATCTTTATTACTGCTTGTTATTACTAGTTTTATAGTCTTAATGCCTGCCCAAGCGGTAGAGGTTAATGATCTTTATCAAGCCAGTATTGCTATTCAATCCCAAACTAATCGCGATAGACCCGCTGCTTTAAAGCAAGCATTAGCTGCTGTTTTACTCAAAGTGGGGGGAGGAAAGAGTGTGCTCAATGATAGCATTCTTAAAAAATCGCTTAAAAATCATCAGCAATATTTAACTCAATATCGTTATAAGTACCGAACTATTTCGGTCGAAAATTCAGTTAAACGGCACAATCAGCGAAATGAAAAGCAGCTATATATAGTGGCTAGCTTTAATGAAGCGAAAATAAATCAATTATTTCAATTAGCTAATTTACCTTTATGGGGAAGTTTACGTCCACAACTTTTACTCTGGCTAATTGATGAACAAGGTTTATCTCGTCGAATTTTGTCTAACTCTACGGATTCATTGATACCTTCAATAGTGAAAACATTTTCTGAACAACGTGGCTTACCTATTTTAATGCCATTAATGGATTTAACGGATGCATCACAAATTACGATGAGTGACATTTGGGGGCGTTTTGAGCAACCGATAAGGACCGCGTCTTTACGCTATGCTGCAGAAGCGATTGTAGTAATGCGAATATCTAATTCGAGTTTGAAAGATGTAAGCAGCGAGCAAAGTTCAGTTGACAGTCTTCCTAACACGGTAAATTGTGGTTTACTCTGCGCACAACCTCAACAAGTATTACAGAGCTATGTGCTTGATTGGAGTTTAATAACGGCCAAGCAAACATTTAGTCAACAATACCTTGGTGAACAACGGAGCGTTTTATTAAAGCAAGGCTTGGCAGATATTACCGAGATAATATATCAGCATTATGCTTTGCTAACGACTGCAGAAGATGATTTTGTCATCGAAGTTGCCAATATAAACTCTATGCAACGTTATGTTGACGTGGTTAAGTTTTTAAGTAATTTATCAGCGGTGAAGTCGCTAACACTCATGCAAGCTCAAGGACAATCTCGCCATTTTAATTTGCAATTACGGGGTTCAGTTCAGGCTTTTTTAGCATCGTTAACCTTAAATAAACAATTAGAGCAGTATATCGATCCACTAGCCGACCTTAATAATGACAGTAATAATATCCCATCTCCTATTTTTTATTGGGGATCGAAATGACACGTAGCCACCAACTTGCGTTATCGGTGCAGTTACCTGATGATGAAACCTTTGATAGCTACCGAAGTGAAGCGAATCAAGGCGTCATTAGTCAACTAGCGCTATTTATCGAACAAAAAAGCTTTGAGCAATCCGCCCAGCCTAATAGTTTTTATATTTTTGGTTTATCTGGAGTAGGTAAGTCACATTTACTACATGCAAGCAGCGCTTATGCTGCAAAACTTGGTAAAAGCTCAGTGTGTTTGTCTTGTGCGGAATTACAAGCCTTGCCGGTGGATGTACTTGAGGGGTTAGAGCAAATAGATTTAATCTGTTTAGATGATATTCACCTCATTGCTAATAATCCTTTATGGCAACAAGCCATTTTTGATTTATATAATCGTGTTATTGAGCAAAATAATTGTTTGATCATTAGCGGTGAGCAAGGAGCCAAAGAGTTAGGGTTAACGTTACCCGATTTGATATCGCGTTTAACGTGGGGATTTACTGAGCAAATAAAGCCACTTGACGATAATGAAAAACTGTTAGTGTTGCAACATCGTGCTTCTCAACGCGGTTTAATGTTAAGTGATGATGCAGCAAAGTTCTTGTTAAATAGACTTTCTCGTGAAATGAATGACTTACTTACTTCACTAGATACCCTTGATAAAGCCTCAATTCGAGCGCAGCGTAAACTAACCATTCCGTTTATTAAAGAAGTGTTAAAGCTGAGCTGATTCACTCCTATTGCGTTAACATTACTTAGTTTTAGTCCATTTCTATCCTTTGTTTTAAGAAGAGAATATCATGCAAACAGTTACCTTTAATCAACAAGCGATTACACCGTCAAAAGTCGTATGTATCGGCCGTAACTATGTTGATCACATTGCTGAATTAGGCAATGAAATCCCAGATGAAATGGTGGTTTTTATTAAACCTAATTCTGCTGTAACAACGAAATTAATAGCCTTTCATCAAGAGCCTTTACATTACGAAGCTGAGTTATCTTTTCTCTATCAACAAGGTCGCTTTACTGCAGTGGCACTGGGTTTAGACTTAACGAAAAGAACGGCACAAGGAAAACTAAAAGCAAAAGGATTGCCGTGGGAGCGCGCTAAGGCATTTAATGGTGCTGCTGTTTTTAGTGACTTTGTCGCTATTGACGCTATCGATGAGCAGTTATGTTTAGAATTAGCGATTAATGATCAAGTAGTACAAGCAGGTGGCGTGTCTTTGATGATGTATAAACCGGATGTGATCTTAGCGCAATTACAAGCGTTTTTAACCCTTGAAGAAGGGGATATAGTCATGACAGGTACCCCTAAAGGGGTTGGCTTAGTACCTGAAAATAGTGTTTTTACAGGTAAAGTTATCAGTAATAAAACTGAGCTATTGTGCCATCAATGGCAGGTAAAATAATTCCCTTAGGGTTTATCTGTTGGTGAGAGTCTTTATTGAATAGTGAATTAATGTTTTGGTAGTGCTTTATGAAAATAGCGATTGCTAATAACTTCAGTAGATATAGCTAACTCAGGTTGCTGTTTTTCTTGTTTTACACTGCTGGTGTTACTTGGTGATATTGTTAGGTTTTCAAGCCAGCTTTGACCACTTGTCATCTGAATTAACGTCGGTAGTTGCGATAATGCCAAACTGTGATCAAACTCAGGCAGTACTCTAGCGGCACTAAAAGCCACCCGGGGTTTTATCTGCTCATTGGCGATACGGCCTCTTTGTCCCCAAGTAACCCTATAGTCGGCACTAGTGATATTATCACCGCTAGGTAAATTGGTAATGGCGACATCTCTATCGACCTCATATCTATTTTTCATCATCAATTCTTCAAATAGCATTGCATAATCTTCACGTTCGCTTGAATAGGCATAGAAATCACTAGCAACATCTTCACTAAAGAAGCTTTGGATGTCTGCAGGTAAATATGACTCTTGTGCGATTGTCGCGCTTTCTCCTGCAAAACTTACTTGCGCTAACGCTCGCATGGTCTCGCTTGCGAGTGGATATAACACGGTAAGTTGATCTGATTCAAAGTCAGTACTTAGTGCTGCATCTAGCACACGACTTTGGGATTGATGGCTGAGCCATTCGTTACTAGGAAAGAAATCATTGGCATGGGCAAGCTCGTGATAAAGCAATGCTGCTAAGCGATACTCACTCTCACTTGGATCACGAATAACTCTTTGTTCTCTTGAAGATGAATGGTAGGCGTAGTCATTATTTTTTACATAACGCCATGGCATAACAAATTGTAAACTATTGCCAAAGTCACTACGATAATCAGGGGCTTCATTGATGGTATCTCTTTCATCAGCGGTTACCCAAAGGTTTTCTGGATCTAAATAAATAGCACCAGTAGCGGCCCAATAAAATGATGGTCTAATATCATAGGAGATAACAATGGCTGTGGTTGCTCTCAATAACCGTTTGAAGTCATTATGGTTATCACGGTTGAGTAGAAAATTTTTGAACCTATCTCCCATCCATTGATGTGAAACTACTACTCTTGCCATTATTTCATCTACGCTGAGAACGCTATTTTCACTGGCGAGTAACGGCAGGGTTACTAAAGTACATGAGCTAGTTAAGCTATTACTGTATACACAATTAACTAAATTAGCCGTATAAGAATTATCATGCTGATAAGGAAATACCGTGGCTACCCGATCTTCAAAATAGGCATTAGCATTAATGGTTGTTGCAGGCTCTACTAAAATCACCACCTGATCTCGATGTTGTTGGTTATTACTATCTGTAGCAGACACCTCAAAGCTTAGTAGCATGTCTTTAGTAACAGAAGGAGCAGTAAAAAATATCGCTAGTTGTTGATCTGGGGTATTTTGTGCGTTGGCTTGAGAGCCTGACTGCTCAAAAGTTACTTTATTGCCGTCAATTTGTTGCCAACTTAAGGTGGTGACATCGATAGTGCTATCGACAAAAGCACGTAACGAAACGTTATTATCACTGAGTACCGTATGGCCTAATCTTGCCGATATTTTATGTTCAGCATCATTAACCGTAATGCTGTGGCTTGCAGTTTGCGTTTGGCCATTACTAAGCGTAAAGCTGACTTCAAAGCTATAGTTACCCGAAATTGTTGGCGTAAAAGCAATAATTTTACTGTTTTTAGTTAGCAAGGAGACATCAACACCAGCGGTTTGCTGCCAATGAATGTTGCTTAGGCTTTCATCAGGATAAAATAGTACTAATTCAGCACTCTGGTGGGTAAAAAAATTATTATCTTGGCCTAGGGTAATGATTTTCCCTGCACTATGGTTGATATCATCACTCGCTAACTTTGAAGCGCTGCCATTACAACCATAAAATAATAAAAGGAAAAATGAACTGACTACGCTATAGATTATTCTTCTACACGCTGAAGAGGTTGCCAATGCCAGCATCATTTATCCTTATATTTTAATCGGTTTATTTTTCTTCTTTTTTCTTTCTAATACTTAAGCCTAATTCTTGACCACGATATTTAGCAAAGTAGCTACAGCCAATAAACATGATAGTGGCAAATAACAGCTCTAACGATGCCCAAATTCTGTCGCTAGGTAATACCCATAACGTAGTTACGCTATGTAAAAAATAGATCAAAGTAATAAAATTAGACCAAGCGTAGGTATACGGTCTCCCTTTTAATAGTCCTGGTAATGGAAACAGTAAAGGTAAGGTGAAGAAGGTTAGAGTGGTGAGAGTGTTCAATCCAGCACTAGGAGAGATTACTAGCAGCCATAAAGGCATATAAATTAACAAGGAAAAATACCCTACTAAGGCTATTTTTCTATAGTTATTGGTACTTAATTTTTGTTTACTGCTCATTTTCGTGTTCAACTCTAATTAACAAAGCACTAAGGCATTTTCTGGCGGTCGACCAATAATGGCTTTACTACCATCAGTAACAATTGGACGTTCAATTAATTTTGGTGTGGTGACCATGGCTTGAATTAATTGCTCATCATTGGCATCCGCTAATGCTTGGGCTTTAAAATCAGCCTCTTTGACCCGCATCATCTCTTTTGGTGTACACGCTAATTGAGCAAGTAATGAGGTAATTTCATCTAGTGTTAGTGGTGTTTTTAAATATTCAACAATGGTGATTTCTTTTGATGAATTTTCTTGGATAAGTTGTAGCGTTTGACGGCTTTTTGAACAACGAGGATTATGATAAATAGTTAACATGGTTTAGGTTTCTCTTAAGTAAAAATAACGTTTTTATAAACGTTTTAGTTTATTTTCTTGTTCTTGAAATTGTAGAATTCTAGCCTTGATACGTTTTTGTAATAATGGCTGTTTAGCGACTAAGTCATAACTTGTTTGCAATTCATCAACCGCTTTTTGATAGGCACCAAGTAATGCCATTACTTCAGCCTTATTAATATGCATCAAACCTTTTTTCTTTTGCCCACGGTAAACGGAGGTTAACAAATCATAAGCAATAAAATTATTAGGGCTAATTAATAAAAAGTCTTGCAGCACTGTGGCCGCTTGCTCATAACGTTTAGCGCTAAGTAACGCGTTACCATAATTAAGGCTAACCACTTGATTGTTAGGCATCAGTAAGGTTAATGGCTCCAGCATAGCGAATACTTTATCATATTTTTTCTGTTCAAGATAAACATCTGTCAGTGCGTCAATATAAAATAAATTGTGATGATCAGCGCGGATTAATTGCTCTAAAATAGTTTGCGCTTCGCTAAATTGTTTATCTTCAAAATAGGCTAATGCCAAACCATAGTTGGCCGCAGCTTTTAAGTTATAACGCTGCTTTTTAAGTTGTCCTTTATAAAAGGCAATATTGTCTTTGGCATCACCTTGATAACGCGCCTTAATTCGCGACTTTGATAATTCAAATTGTAAGCTTGGCGGTAATTGCTTCGCAGGGTAGTTGTGCGCTCTTTGTCGGGCATCGGCAATGCGTGATTCGGGTAGTGGGTGAGTCATTAGCATCGCAGGTGCTTTACTCGCGTAACGAAATTTTTCTGACATTTTGTTAAAAAATGTTGGTGCACCTTGTGGATCAAAATTACTATTGGCAAGCAGTGCGATGCCAACGCGGTCGGCTTCTTTTTCATTACCACGGGTATAGTTAATGCTGGCTTGTTGTGAAGCTGCCATTGAAGCACTTAATGCCGCCATACCAACAGTTGGGTTGACTAAGGCTAATAAAATACCAGATACCATGCCGGCTAAAGCGATTGGTTGGCTTTGTGCTTGGCTTTCTAATCGTCGTGCTAAATGGCGCTGAGTAACATGTGATATTTCATGCGCGAGCACTGAAGCAAGTTCACTTTCGTTATCGGCAGTACTGATTAAACCGCTGTGAACGCCAACATGACCGCCAAAAAAAGCAAACGCGTTAAGCTCATTATCATTAATGAGGAAAAAATCAAAGGCGTAGTTAACATCTTGAGCATTCTTAACTAATTGATTCCCCAAATCATTTATATACTCTATTAATACCGGATCTTGAATAATAGGACGGCTTGCGCGTAATTGGCGCATCATGGCTTGTCCAATTAACCGTTCTTTATCAATTGATAAAATACTAAAGCCGGAAATCCCTATTTCGGGTAATTTATTCTTATTGTTTTTACCATTAGCATCAACATTGAATGATGTTAATATTGCAATAAATAAGGTAAAAGTAGCTGCGAACAATAAAGGTTTCAAAGTAAACAAATGTTTTTCCTGTGTTAATGTGAACAACCGCTAAAGTAGGTTTGCATTAGCTAGCCGTAGAATTAGGAGATTCGTCATTGCTAAGAACATTACCATTTCGACGGTCAATTTCTTGATAAAACTCAGCAATGCTATAACCTTCGACCGCTAAAATATCAAAAGATTCGGATAAAATATTAATTAATTCACTGACGCGAAAATACGCATATTTAATTAGGGCTAGATCAGCCTCATCGCCGCTTTGAAAAGTGAATATTGAGAAAGCAACTAAACTATTTATTCTAAATAACATTCTCATCTGTTCTGGTGCCCAATGTTGAAAAGGGCACTGTTTATCATTAACTAACCGTGTTAATACTTTCTCACCATTAATGGTAGGGTAACAGTGTAATTCATAGCCCATATCATTAAACTCATGACGCAGAATGATCTGTGGTTTGGTTTTTACTTGGATGCTTCCTTGAGGCTCTCTATAACCCTGTAGCAGAGATAAATTCCAATTGTCTTTATCTAATACTTGTTTAAAAGCACTATCGAAACCATGAGTTAGAATGCCATCCAATTCACTTAAAGAGGAGGAGACTAAATGATATATTGCGGGCACATCGCCCCACGTTAATTGCTTCTTATGAGCATTAACTGCTTTCAAAGTAGGTTTTTTATCTAAACTGCTCATTAAATGAATATTCCTGCTATGTAAACAAAAGTAGATACGTTAATATTACCAAGCGCGTTAGCCGTGATTGTCTCAGATCCGTTTGTTAAATAAAAGAAACTTAGCATGAAATTCCAGTACGATGCTCGTCGTGAAAAATGTCCTCTGCCATTAGTAAAGCTGCGTTTGCTGTTAAAAAAAATGCAAGATGATGATCTTTGTGTCATTCAGCTTGCAGATCGTGGCTCTATTGAAGATATTCCTAAGTTACTTGTAAAGTTAGGTTATTATTATAGTAGTGCGGTAATAGAACAAAATGTTGTCGAAATTTCGATAACAAAAACGAAAAACTAAAAGGCATATTATGATCAAGTTGTTCACCGATTGGTACACCCGAAAATTTTCTGATCCTCATGCGGTTACCTTAATGGTAATTTTGTTGTGCGCGACACTCTTTATCGCTTTTTTCAGCCAACTATTGATGCCTGTGCTGGTTGCTTTAGCGATTGCCTTTTTACTGGATTTACCGGTAAATAAATTATCGTGCTTAAATTTATCACGCACCAGTGCAACCACTATCATGGTTAGTAGTTTTATTGGTATTACCTTGATCGCTATGCTCGGGTTAATGCCCATCATATGGAAGCAAAGTAGTAATTTATTACAAGAGTTTCCGCATATGCTCTCTGAAGGTCAAAAATATTTGATGACCTTGCCGGAAAAATACCCTGATATTATTCAAGCCTCTCAAATTGAAACGCTAATCTCAGCATTAAAAGAAAAACTGGTAGAATGGGGGCAAGTTGCGTTAACAGCATCGCTAAACTCAATTTCAGATATTGTTGCCTTAATGATTTATCTTATTCTTGTACCCTTAATGGTGTTCTTCTTTCTAAAAGATAAAAGCGAACTGTTGGCTGGCTTTAAAAAGTTTTTACCTAAAGAGCGCCGTATGGCCGTGCAAGTGGGTAATGAAATGAATCAGCAAATTTTCAATTATATTCGCGGTAAAATTATTGAAATTCTTATCGTTGGTATTTCAACGACATTGGCTTTTATTTTATTAGATTTACGCTATGCAGTGTTACTTGGGGTATTAGTTGGCTTGTCGGTATTAGTACCCTATGTCGGAGCTACCGTAGTTACTATCCCGGTATTTTTGGTGGCATTGTTTCAGTGGGGCTTTAGCAGTGAACTGGGCTATTTAATGCTGGCTTACGGTATTATTCAAGCGATAGATGGCAATGTTATTGTACCCTTACTATTTTCAGAAGCGGTAAACCTACACCCAGTGACGATAATTATTGCCGTTATTTTCTTTGGTGGTTTATGGGGCTTTTGGGGGGTGTTTTTTGCCATTCCTCTAGCGACATTGGTAAAAGCGGTTATTAATGCTTGGTCATCAACTCAAATAGAAAGCGACATAACGGCGAAAGTGTAAATCTATTTTTGGTTAGTGATTAAAAAAAGGGCCTTAATTGGCCCATTTTTGATTTTGTAATTCGTATTTTCATTTAGCTCATCGAGATTAAGTATCAGTTATTAACTGGCTGCTTGCTCATTAAGTAAATCTAAAACCACTTGATGATGCTCTTTAGTTTTGAACTTATTAAATACATGGCTTATTTTTCCGTCTAAGCCAATTAAAAAGCTCAAACGATGAATGCCGTCATACTCTTTACCCATAAACTTCTTTAAGCCCCAAACGCCAAAATCATCAGCAACTTTATGGTCGACATCAGATAACAAGGTGAAGTTTAATTCATCACGTTGACAAAATTTAGCTAAGCGTTTTGGCTCATCTGGTGAAAGGCCAAAAACAACGGTATTCAATGCGTTTAATTGTTGCTGACTATCACGTAAACCTTGCGCTTGAATAGTACAGCCTGGGGTCATCGCTTTCGGGTAAAAATAGACTAAGACTTGTTTCTTACCAATAAAGTCAGCTAATGAAACGGTTTGTTCATTTTCATCTAGCAGCGTAAATAATGGCGCACTATCGCCTACGGTTAAAGTATTCATAGTTATCCTATTCGATGGTATTAATGTTAAATCAGAGAGTTAGGTGCAGATTTTATGCGACCTTGCACGTCTATTTGTTGACAAACCTCGATAAACTCATGCTCGATATCGGCGATATTTATTTTGGTGGTCAGTGCAAATGAAATACTACCACTGATGTTATTCGTTTGCGGGTCTATCTCCGACTTTAACGCAGAGACATCTATTTTTCGGGTGGCAAAAAAGGCTGTCATCGCCTGTAAAATACCCGGTTGATCTATACCGGTATATTCCGCTTGATAATGTTCTACTAGGTCATAAGATTTATGACCTGAGGTTCTTTTCATCATGGTTATCAAGTCTAAACTAAGCGCTACCGCAGGTATACGTGCTTCTACTTTATTGATTGCACGATTATCGCCATTGAGTAGCATGATAAGTGTAAATTCAAGACCGAATATAGCCATCCTGCTATCTAATATATTACAACCGCATTCACTTGCTAATTTAGTTAATTCACTAACACAGCCGGTTCTATCTGAGCCCATGGCCGTTAGTACTAAATATTGAGACATTAAAACGCCTAAGTTGAATAAGAAAACGGCATTATACCCTAACCACTTAAGAAAAAGTATGCTAATTACTTGTGTTTGCAAAACCAGCAAAGTACCATGGAGCGCTAAAATTTGTGATGGTAATCAAGGTAAAACTAGTGCCTTAATAAGGCTAGGATAATTACTTTTTCGCATTAGGTTTACTAAAAATGAACCAAATGTGTTTTTTATCATCCAATGAACATTCAGATTAATAGCACCTTTTAACGTGTTTCCTCGGGAGTTTTAATGAGTCGTCAGTTGTTTTGTTTTTCAGTGCTGAGTTTAGCGCTGTCAGCCTGTAGTGGTGTTGATAGTAAAAGAGCAGAGGGAG
>Ga0105359_10002860_pt1 | contig 14290 bp, 11 predicted proteins | sample GOMGulsemesocosm_6_FD_83659 | JGI IMG/M metagenome (GOLD analysis project Ga0105359, IMG submission 83659) | Methane-oxidizing microbial communities from mesocosms in the Gulf of Mexico - GOM8C Gulf of Mexico | ecosystem: Environmental > Aquatic > Marine > Cold seeps | place: Gulf of Mexico... | reverse complement strand
ATTATTTTTTTATCTTTTAGTAAATAGTGAGGTAAATTTAACGTGGCAATGGCCCCCATTGAATGCGCCACTATGCCTTTAACAGCTATGCGCTCTTCATTGAAATGCTCGATAAGCAGCTCCATTGTTTCGATAAAGCTTAACAAGTGGGATTTATTACCTGTGGATTTACCATGGCCAATATGATCAATTGCAGCAACTAAGTAACCTTGCTCTGTTAGGGAAGTAATCATCTTGGTGAAAGATTGACTGGAATCAGCCCAGCCATGACTTACTATAATTACTTGTTTACCCTGACCATATAGGTTGATGTGCGCTAATCCCATTGACGTTAATAGGTTTAATTCTCTTTCGGGTATTGTACATGTACGACTATAGTGGCGTTTAGCATAGGGCCTCATCAATATATTTTTACCCGCAAAGGCACTAAAGCGAGGAGCAATGGTGCTGATAAAGCCTGTAAGACCACGACTTAACATAGTTAAACCAAAGCCTTTTGTTCCTTCATTAAAATAGCTAAATTTCATTTTAAACTTCCCCGTTAAAAATAGTGCAACTGTACTTAAATTGAATAATAGTGCAGTTGTTCTTTTTTGTAAAGAACATTAATAGGCAGGTTTCGTTTTATATGTAATGAAATATTAGTGGAGAATAGGGTGTTTTAAAGGGTGGCGTTAGCCGTTATGAAAATTACATGAACGGATTAACATTGAATAGAAACATCAAATTGGTTTGTATATTCGATATTTCATATATATACTAATTCGCATATTATGTTTTGGGTTGTCAATATGACCATTAAAAAAAGAACTGTACTGTTTCTATGTACTGGCAACTCAGCTCGGTCTCAAATGGCAGAGGCTTTGTTAAAGCATAAGGCAGGAGATAGTTTTGATGTTTATAGCGCTGGAACTCAGCCTGAAACTGTAGATGAACGTGCACTAACTGCTTTAGACAAGTTTGGTGTAGAAACCCATAACTTATCAGCTAAAAACGTAGCAAGCTTTGAGCAGCAAGGTTTTGATTTTGTGATTACCTTATGTGATAAGGCGAATGCTGAATGCCGAAGCTTTTCTGGTGCAAAAAATCAACTGGCTTGGGATTTTCCCGACCCGAAAATTCGGCCTGGCATTAATGCTTTTTCGATTACCTTAAATGAAATTGATAATCGTTTGTCGATGTTTCTTTTAGTGGAAGACAAATCTAACAATCCAGAACAAGAGCCCGCTGATTTCGATGTTATCTCATTTTATAAGACCTTAACGGATGATATTAGACTTAAAACGTTAATGTTAACGCACTATCATGGTGAGCTTTGTGTGTGTGAATTAATGGCAGCGTTAACACAAGAAAGCCAGCCGAAAGTATCGCGCAATCTAGCGATATTAAAAAAAGCCAACATATTAACTGATAGAAAACATGGTCAATGGGTTTTCTATCGCATTAACCCTGATTTACCACTCTGGGTTAAATGCGTAATAGCACAAACGACAGAAAATAATATTGGGCTGATTAAGCAGCCATTAATGCGCTTAGCTGATATGAATAATAGGCCGAGTAAAGCCGATTTTTGTCGATAATTTAAGGAGCATATAATGGGCATTTTTGAGCGTTACTTATCGGTTTGGGTAGCTATTAGCATTGTTTTGGGTGTGGTTTTGGGCTTACTTCAGCCTAAAACCTTTGAAGTGATTGCAAGCCTCGAAGTTGCACACGTTAATATTGTTGTCGCGGTATTTATTTGGTTGATGATTTACCCAATGATGGTGCAAATTGACTTTTCATCAATAAAAGATGTCGGTAAAAATCCCAAAGGCTTAATACTCACTGTGGTGGTTAATTGGTTAATTAAGCCTTTCACTATGGCGGCACTAGGTTGGTTGTTTTTTAACTTATTGTTTGCTGATTTAGTCGATCCTGAATCAGCACAAGAATATATTGCCGGCATGATTTTATTGGGTGTTGCTCCGTGTACAGCCATGGTATTTGTTTGGTCGCAGTTAACGAAAGGGGATGCTAATTACACCTTAGTGCAAGTATCGGTGAATGATGTCATCATGATTTTTGCATTTGCGCCAATCTCTGCTTTTTTATTAGGGGTATCAGATATTCAAGTGCCTTGGCAGACATTGCTAATTTCAGTGATCTTATATGTGTTATTGCCCTTGGTAGCTGGGGCAGTTACCCGAAAAGTCTTAAACAATAGTTCAGGCTCGCTTGATAATTTGCTAACAAAACTTAAACCTTGGTCGGTTATTGGTTTACTGGCAACGGTCGTTTTATTATTTGGCTTTCAAGCCAATACCATCATTTCCGAGCCTGAAACGATTGGTCTCATTGCTATCCCATTACTTATTCAAACTTACGGCATCTTTGTTATCGCTTATTTAGCAGCCAAATGGCTGAAATTACCACACAAGATAGCTGCACCAGCATGTTTAATAGGAACGTCTAACTTTTTTGAGTTAGCCGTTGCGGTTGCTATTTCATTGTTTGGCTTACATTCAGGGGCAGCCTTAGCCACTGTAGTTGGCGTGTTAGTGGAAGTACCCGTGATGTTGTCACTAGTGGCAATAATTAATCGCACCAGACATTGGTTTGAGTAGAACTGTAAATCTTAGATATTAATAAATAAAGAACATTTTAGCGATAAATTTAAATAAATTAGCAAAGTAGGAAATAATAATGACGATTAAAATAGGTATAAACGGTTTTGGCCGCATGGGGCGCTTAACCATGCGCGCAGCATATGACTGGCAAGATGTTGAAATTGTGCAGATTAACGATCCCGCTGGTGATGCCAAAACACTGGCACATTTAATGACTTTTGATTCAGTACACGGCCGCTGGCATCATGAGGCAACACATGAAGGTGATGCCATGGTCATTAATGGTAAAAAAATTCCATGCACAAACAATACTGCTGTTAGTGATACTGACTGGTCACAGTGTGATTTGGTTATTGAAGCCTCAGGTAAAATTAAAACCAAAGCCTTATTAGAAGCTTATTTAAAACAAGGTGTGCAACGTGTTGTGGTTACTGCGCCAGTCAAAGAAGACGGCGTATTAAATATTGTAATGGGAGTTAACGAAAATCTTTATGATAAAGCTATTCATCCTATTGTTACTGCTGCTTCGTGTACCACAAACTGTTTAGCCCCTGTAGTAAAAGTACTGCACGAAAAGGTCGGTATCAAACATGGTTCAATGACCACTATCCACGATATTACCAATACCCAAACTATTTTAGATGCCCCTCATAAAGATTTACGCCGAGCACGTGCGTGTGGTATGAGCTTAATTCCAACCACGACAGGCTCGGCAACAGCTATAACCCATATATTCCCTGAGCTAAAAGGGAAATTAAATGGTCACGCCATACGTGTGCCTTTAGCTAATGCATCAATTACCGATTGTGTCTTTGAAGTTGAACGCGGCACAACGGTTGAGGAAATTAACCAAATTTTAAAACAAGCCTCTGAAACCGAGCTAAAAGATATTCTTGGCTTTGAAGAAAGACCATTAGTATCTATCGATTATAAAACCGACCCTCGATCAAGCATTATCGATGCGCTGTCAACCATGGTGGTTAATGACACCCAAGTAAAACTGTACGTTTGGTATGACAATGAATGGGGTTATGCAAACCGCACCGCTGAATTAGCGCGTATGGTTGGTTTGGCGGATAAAGGCTAGGTTTAGATGGCGCTTTCATTGTTAAAACAGCTTTCACCACAGGTGAAGCAATATTTAGTGATTACCGGTAACTATTGGGCCTTTACCTTAACTGATGGCGCGCTACGAATGCTTGTGGTGCTGTACTTTCACCAGCTAGGTTATAGTCCGTTAAATATTGCCATGCTGTTTTTATTTTATGAAATCTTTGGAGTGGTCACTAATCTTGTTGGCGGCTGGTTAGGAGCGAGACTTGGGCTAAATAAAACCATGAATATTGGTTTAGCCTTGCAAGTTATCGCGTTGGCCATGCTCGCTGTGCCAAGTGGATATTTAACCGTAGTGTATGTGATGGCGGCGCAGGCGTTATCAGGTATTGCCAAAGATCTGAATAAAATGAGCGCCAAAAGCTCGATTAAATTGTTGGTTCCTGAGGGAGCCGAGGGCTCTTTATATAAATGGGTCGCTATTTTAACCGGCTCAAAAAACACCTTAAAAGGCATTGGCTTCTTTTTAGGTGGTGTATTGCTAACTTTATTTGGTTTTCAAGGCGCCATTATCATTATGGCGGTATTGCTTACACTTGTTTGGCTAATGAGTCTGTTACTGTTAAAACAGGATTTAGGCAAGGCAAAGAACAAACCAAAATTTAGTGAGATTTTCTCTAAAAGCCAAGCAATAAACATATTGTCAGCGGCGCGTTTATTCTTATTTGGTGCTCGTGATGTTTGGTTTGTTGTTGCTCTGCCAGTTTTTTTAGCGACAATGTTTAATTGGGACCATTGGTGGGTTGGCACTTTTATGGCGAGCTGGGTCATTGCCTATGGCATAGTACAGTCATTTGCCCCCCATATTACAGGTAAAAAACAAGGCAAGGTGCCTTCAGGGCGAGCTGCTTTTTTATGGGCAAGTTATTTAACTATCATACCGGTAGGTATCGCTTTAGCGCTACATTTTGATTTTTACTTACAAGTCTCAATTATTGTCGGCTTATTAATCTTTGGTGCTGTTTTTGCGGTTAACTCATCACTGCACAGCTACCTTATTGTTAGTTATGCTGGCAATGATGGTGTTTCACTTGACGTTGGTTTTTATTATATGGCCAATGCCATGGGCAGACTGATTGGCACTTTACTTTCTGGCTGGCTATTTCAGCAATATGGCTTAGAAGCATGCCTTTGGGTTTCAGCAGGTTTTGTTGCCATTGCCGCGCTACTTTCAACCAAGTTACCGCGCTCCCAATAAGTGACTAAATATCTTGAGTGCTTTTTCGCCATTGCCCCAAGGTCATGCCGGTACTCTCTTTAAACACTCGATTAAAGAAACTATCGTTTTCATAACCGACTTGATAGGCAATCTCTTTAATATTTAAAGTGGTAGATATCAGCAGTTTTTTTGCTTTATCCACCCTGACTTTCTGTAAGTATTTATTGGGCGGCAGCTTAGTCGCTAATACAAACCGTCGTTTCAGATTACGTACACTAAAGCCAAATTTTCTCGCTAATACCTCAATATTTAGATTGGTTTGATAATTACTTTCTAGCCAATCCTGCACCGCTAAAATGGCGTTGTCAGTATGGTTTCTATGTTTAAAAAGTAACGGGGTCATTTTACTTGGCTGGGTAACTAGTAAATGTGATGCGCAAACTTGTGCAAATTTGTCACCTTTCTCTTGAGCCAAATAACTTAATAGTGCATCAAGGGTTCCGTCTAAAGAACCGGTGCTATAGATATGTTCATCAAATAGAAATGATTCATGAGCGGTGAATTTACTCCTTGGGTACTTTCTTTTTAATAGATTGATAAATGCCCAGTGGCTACAAAGTAATTTGCTATCAAGTAGTTGTGTTGCTGCCAGTATATCAGCCCCTGTGGTTAGCGATAAAATCTGTGTTTTATTTTCAATATGCGGTATTAACCAGTTGCTAATCTCAGGTTGCGTATCGTTAGTATTGTTGAGTTGTGGTCCTTCCAACGGTGGGATGACAATCAAGTCAGCGGAAGTAATATCTTTTAGGGCGCAATCAGGCTGTATAGAAAAATCACTACTGCTTTTGATAGCCTGACCATTGGCACTTGCCATGGTAATAGTAAAGCTGGTTTCCAGTGCCAACATACCTTCTAAAATGGTGACTATACGAAAAAAATCGCTAACAGAAAATACACTCATGGCCCAACAACCATCATAGATAATGATAACTATATTTTTCATAGATTCTCTTTTGTGGCACAAATGGACTGTATTATTACCTGATAGACTATAGATGCTTTAATTTCCTTTTGATACTTTTAAAGCACAAATTTATGTGCGGTGTTGTTTTTATTAATAACCGGTTATTAAAAAGGTGTAATAACAAGTATGAGTCTAGTTAAACAGACAAATATTAAAATTGAGTGCATTGATGAGTGCACCCTTGCTGCTAGCTTATATTCCCCAGAACAAACTGTGAAAGGTGCTGTACTTATTGCTCCTGCTACAGGTATAAAGAGACAATTTTATCAAAAGTTTGCAACTTTTCTTGCTCAGCATGGCTATGGTGTTCTCTCTTTTGATAATCGCGGCATTGGTGAGTCACTTATTGGTAATATCAGACAAAGTGAAGCTTCATTACAGTGTTGGGGGGAAAAAGATATGACTGCTGCTTTAGAGCAACTAAAGCGTTCTTTTCCTGATGTTAAATACCATTTAGTTGGCCACAGTGCTGGCGGTCAATTAGTGGGGTTAATGCCCAATGCTAGTGATTTAACCTCAATGTATAATTTTGCTTGTTCTTCTGGTCAGTTACGTAATATGCGACTGGGTTATCGTGTAAAAGCTATATTCTTTATGAACATTTTTATCCCTTTAAGTAATGCCATATTTGGCCATACCAAGTCGCAATGGCTGGGGATGGGAGAGCCGCTACCTAGAGCGGTAGCTAATGAGTGGCAAACCTGGTGTAACGGCTCAGGTTACGTAAAATCTGCGTTTGGTAAAACGATTTTTAAGCATCACTATAATGAATTGTCCATTGACTCTGTTTGGTTAAATGCCATTGATGATGATATTGCTAATAACCTTAATGTTGCCGATATGTTGTCAGTATTTCCTCAGTTAAAAGCAGAAAAAATAACCTTAGATCCTAAAGAACATAACCTAAAGGAAATAGGGCATATGAAATTTTTTAGTCAGAAATCTGAAAAGCTTTGGCAGCATGTGTTGGACTGGCTGGCAAAGTACTAAATGCAGCATATTACGACACAAGAGCAGTTTGTCTCTATCGGCGGTTTACATATTTTTGTTAAGCAATGGCTGCCTGAAAAAGTAAATTTATCTGTACCTGTTATTTTATTGCATGACTCATTAGGTAGCGTGGGTTTATGGAAAGACTTTCCACAAGAGCTTGCTAATTCGCTTGGCCGGCGTGTTATCGCCTATGATAGATTAGGTTTTGGTAAATCATCCCCAAAACATACTTTACCGTTATTTGACTTTATCAAAGAAGAAGCAGAAGTTTATTTTCCTGCTATTAAAGCTGAGCTTGGTATTAATGAATATTTAATATTAGGACATAGTGTTGGTGGCGCTATGGCAGTTAATATTGCCGCTCATGATTTACAGTGTAAAGGTCTTATCACCATAGCAGCGCAAGCTTTTGTCGAAGCACTCACGCTTGATGGTATTCAAACCGCTAAGCAAGTTTTTGCTCAGCCAGGGCAAATGAAACGCTTAACAAAGTGGCACGGAGAAAAAGCACCTTGGGTCCTTCAGGCGTGGACAGATACTTGGTTAGCACCAGAGTTTTTAACTTGGAGCTTAGATTATTGCCTTAAGGATGTGAATTGCCCCGTTTTAGTTCTGCATGGCGAGTTAGATGAATATGGCTCGAGCGCCTTTCCTCGTTATATTACTGAGAATGTCTCGGGTGTAGCTCAATGTTTAATTTTTGATGAATGTGGCCATATGCCACATAGAGAAAAGCTCAGTGAAGTCCTTCATGGTATTGAGGATTTTTTGTTAAGCCAACAGCTATAATTGAAAAATAACTCAATTTGTTGCTCGAATTTTTACTGCTTCTTAACTATTTGCACATTCACTTGGGCTTTGACCAAAGAAACGGCTAAATTCACGGCTAAATTGGGTCGGGCTGTCGTAACCTACTTGAGCAGCAGCTTGTTTAACTTTAAGTCCTTGGTCTTGCAATAACTCACGAGCTCGGCCTAGCCTGATTTTTTTGACATATTGTATCGGTGACGAGGCAGTAATTTGTTTAAAGTTTCTATGGAAAGTTGAACTACTCATATTTGCCATACTAGCAAGTTGTTCTACATCGAGATTTCCTTGGAAATTATTATGTAAATGCTTCAGTACTCGCTCCATACGAGATAAGTGAGTATTGTGAGAGACCAGTGCAATTAAAGGAGCTGCTTGTTGCCCACTAAGAATATGGAAAAATACTTCACGCAATAAGCCTTGGCCAATAATATCGCATTGCAATGATGAGTTAAGGCAATCAGCAAGACGACTAACCACACAAGATAATGCTTGGTTACTTTGACTAACAAATAAACCTTTGTTCTCTGCTAAACTGTTGCTCTGCTTGATTTTTCCATGATCGTCTAATACACGGACGAGCTCGCTTAAGATAGCTAAATCTAGATCAATCACCAATGCTAAAAGCGGTTTACCCACCTCGACTCTAGTTTCACACTCAGCAGGTAAGGGTAAGGTTAGGGTTAAGTAATTATCCGGGTTGTAATCAAAAACTTGTTGATTAAAGTGAATGCGTTTTTGTCCTTGCGCTATGATGATAATGCCTTGGCTATAACACAGAGGCTCCCGCGCTGTAGATTCACTGGCTTTAAATACCCCAACACCTGAAAGCGGCGTTTTATTATAACCTTCTTCTGTGGCTAATATAGCTAGGTTGTCAATAAAACTAATCATGGTTAAATCCTGCAGTGGTTATTCATTTTTTGTTAGTAAACAGTATAACCAAAAGTTATTGTGTAATCTCTAAAATTACTTCTACTGAGAGTTTTAGGCATGATTTTGACTGATTACCCCCTTTTTATCTTTGCTTTCGAGAGTAAAATGACATCATCTTAAAAAGAGGAAATATTATGCAAAACTTTGATTACTTCAACCCAACACAAATTGTATTTGGCCAAGAACGCTTAAATGAATTAAATAAATTAGTACCAACAACTGCCAAAGTATTAGTGCTTTTTGGCGGTGGCAGTGTTAAGCGATTTGGTACTTTAGATAAAATTAAAGCAAGTTTAGGGAATCGTGAAGTACTTGAGTTTGGCGGTATTGAAGCTAATCCAAAATTCGAAACCTTGATGCAAGCAGTTGACTTGGTTCGTACAGAAAAGGTAGATTTTTTACTTGCTGTAGGTGGTGGCTCTGTAATGGATGGCACAAAATTTATTGCCCTAGCAGCAAAACAAGAAACGGAACATGAGAAGATCTTATTTAATGGTTTTGAGCCTGTGCCTGCAACAGAAGCACTGCCACTAGGTTGTGTTGTTACTTTGCCGGCAACTGGCTCTGAAATGAATACTTTTGGTGTTATTACTTATAATCAACAAAAATACCCATTTACTTCACCATTAGTGTTTCCAAAGTTCTCGGTATTAGATCCTGATTTAACATTAACACTACCTAAAGAACAAATCGCCAATGGTGTTGTTGATGCTTTTATTCATGTTATTGAGCAATATTTAACGCAACCACAAAATGCCAAGGTACAAGATAGGTTTTCAGAGGGGTTGCTTAAAACCTTAATTGAAGATGGCTCTCTTACTTATAATGATAATAGCAATATTGAAGCCCGTAAAAACTTTATGTGGTCGGCAACTTCTGCACTTAACGGCTTAATTGGCGTCGGTGTTATGCAAGACTGGTCTACTCATATGATTGGTCATGAAATGACGGCGATGTTTGGTATTGCTCATGGTCGTACTTTAGCTATTATATTGCCAAGTTTATTACGTGAAAGAACAGAGCAAAAACGCGCTAAATTACTACAATTTGCAGAACGAGTTTGGGATATTACTGATGGTACAGATGACGAAAAAATTAACGCTGCTATAGATAAAACCGAAAACTTTTTCAATTCACTTGGCATAGTAACTAAGCTTTCACACTACCACATAGGTGATGAAGAAATAACGAAATTAGTAGCTAATATGGAAAAAATGGGTCTAACACAGTTATCTGAAACCGGTGACTTAACGTTAGATATAGTAACTAAGATTTTAAGTGCGGCGAAATAGCGATTTTGTAGAGTCTTTCATTCATTACCAAGCCATTTTATTTATTGTATAAACAAGTAAGCTGATCACTTTTGCTTTTAAGTTAAATGTTAGCTTTTACATGAATGGTGATACTAAAAGCCCACTTTAATCAAGTGGGCTTTTTTCTGTCTGATTTATTTTATCGCGTTTAATAATACCAATTGTGAAGCGTTAGAGGTTAACTTATCAAACAAGACATAATTTGATTCATTCATTCCTAAGTCAGTAATATAGCTATCTGTTGAAAGGCTAAATAACTCTTGTTGTTTGCTTATGTCAGTAATAGAACTGGATATTATTTTTTGTTCAGAAAGGTGTCGTTCAACGTAGAACAAACGCTGATTTTTGTGCTGGTACTTTATGCTATGTGGTCTGACTAATAACGGTATATTTTTAAAGGATTTAAGGATCTTGGTGCTGCCGTTGCTATTTTTAATCATTAATTGCCGACTGCGTAAATCGCCAAAAATTAAATGGTCTTCTTTTTGTTCAATAGCAATAAGGCCAGCGGATAAAGCTACTTGCTTCTTTTGTTGTTTGGCAATATCAAATTGCCAGATGTCATACATATTTTCGCTAGCGATACTCATATATATCGAGTTATCGTTATTAGACCAAGAGAGTAAGTGAGATTGTTGCTCTACCTCTTGAGTTAACGTCATTTGTTGCTTAGCCAGATCATAGATATATAGATGTAGATTATTATTGACCTGTGCCACGAAAGCGAGTTTAGTTTGATCTCTATTCAAGATAGGTCTTTCGATGATATCAGCGAAAATATTCGTTAGTTTCTTATTAACATTATTACTGTAACTCCATAATTCATACTGTCCAGTTCGTTGAGATACAAAGAAAATAGCTTGGTTGGTATTAGACCAAAGGGAGTTTAAATCATTAGCATGGCTATTTAGTGATTTTAGGTTCACAGCTGAAGGTAAACCTTTCGCAGCAATATCAAAATTTGAACTTTTACTGAGATAAAATAGTTGCTGTAAGTCTTTATTTGCAACTAAGTTATAAGCTTGGTTGTTTGCCTCAATCGATTTAACTTGGCTTATCTCTTTTGTATCCACATCAAACCTCCAAATAGATTGATGGCTAGATACTTGACCTGCAATAAGTAAACTTTTGTCTGATAACAAGTAAAGACTAGTAATCTTAGAAAACTGGTTGCTTACAATGCTTTCTTTTTGAGTCAATAAATCAATATGCTTGATTTTGGATTGGCCATTATTTTTTTCAATATAATAAAGTGCTGATGAATCGGCGGTAAAAGTTGGAGCGTAATTATTGAAGCTCTTAGTTGTTGGCAGAAATTGTAATTGCCCTGTTTTGATGGTTAACAAAGCAATAACAGGGCTATTTTTTTTAGATAGGGTAAGGGCTATTTTCTTTGAGTCTCCAGATAGTTGAATAGTTTGTATGCGATGTTTGCTCTTAAATATAATGTGCATTGAGTTAGCATTTAAATTGAAGTTAACAATTTCGCAGTTATTTTCAATACATTGAACAAAATACCCTACATCCTTTTCTTTACTCCAAATAGGGGAACGATACTCTTTCACTCCCGTTTCTATTACCGATGATTCATGTGTCTTGGTATCTTTTACCATAACAGATGAAGTAACTGGCTGCTTAGTTGTCTGAATATATAGGAGTTTTGACCAATCGGATGAAATAGCGGCAGATTGGATATTGGTATTTCCATCAGACAAAATTGCACTTTGATAGTGAGTAGGAACTCCTGTAATTGATGAAGCAGGAGTTTCACTCAATAACACATTAATAAACAATGCAATGAGCCCGCAGAATAGAATTGTGCTAAGAGAATAGGTTAAAAGGGTCTTTCGTTTATAGGGTTTTTCTATTGAAATCCTTTGAGTCGGTGTTGTTATTGGCTCAATCTGTCCAATAAAGCAATAACCTTTTCGTGCAATTGTTTCGATATATTTAGGCTTTTTGGGATCGTCAGCTAATACTTTTCTTAATTCGAAAATAGCACGTGTGATAACTTCTAAGCCGACAATGGTTTCAGGCCACAGTTTGTCTGCGATGTCTTGTCTGCTAAATACTATTCCCTGGTTCGAGGCCAATAAACAAAGTACCTGCATTATTTTCGGTTCTATTTTTACTACCGATTCTTCGCTACTCACTTTGTTATGTTTAGGGTAAATATGATAAACACCTAGTTTAAATTCATCTTCCATAATTCTGTAATCTTTTGATTTTATTCATGAATAAAAAAATAATAACAACATTATAACATCCTTATTCCAGTTGTTTAGAAAATTACTTACAAACAAGTAACTTTTAAAAAACGATGATGGAAACTATGCAGAACATAATATTAAAAAGAACAATTTTAGCTTTTTCTTTTGGCACAATGATAAATGCGCACGCCTTTAAGGTTGATCTTGAAATCTTAGGTCAAGGACAAGTACAAGCCTCGAACACAACATGCTCTACTGATTGTCAGATCAGTACCGACAGTGCAGCGCAAACTTTAGTTCCTATGGCAGACTCTGGTTGGCACTTTGATAGTTGGCAAGGTCAGAAATGTGATATGGGTAATGGTGTCATTATTCAGTCAGACATCACAGACTCGCATCTGATAGGAAGGGCTTCAGGGGGGGCAAAAACCTTAGAAACTATCGATTTTAACAATGATGGCTTAGATGACTTAATGGCAATTAATTTGTTTGATGGTGAAGTCCTAGCCTATGAAAATCTAGGTAACGGTAGTTTCTCCACTAAAACGTTTAAATCTGAGATTAATTATCCTTCGGCAATGGACAGCTTTGACTGGAATAATGACGGCTATCAAGATTTATTTATTGCTGAATATGGTCTGGGCACAAGTGGCATAAAAATGTACTTAAATGATGGCAATGGTGACTTTATCTATGAAAGAAAGTTTACTTTCGACACAGTTCGACCTTATGCATTTTCTGTCGTCGATTATGATTTAGATGGTTTGCCCGATATAGTTGTCTCTTCATTTAGCGCTAATATTTCAGGTGATCTTTTTGTACTGGTAAATAGTATCATTAATGAAAAGATTACTTGGTTTAAGAATAACGGTGATGCTTTAATCGAACAAAATATTATCGCTGAAAAGGCAGCTATTACCTTAGATACATTTCAACAAAACGAAGGAGAGACACCGTTAATCTTAACGGCCGAAATTACCTCGGGTGAAATTGTTGTCTACTCAGGTCAACTTGGTGCAAAGCGGGAAGTTGTTTCTAAGGGGGGGAGTAGTTATGGCGCCGCTTTTGGAGATATAGATGAAGATGGTAAGGTTGATATTTTAGCTGCTCATTATAAACCTGCGGAGCTGACTTTAGCATTGGGCAAAGGCAATGCATTATTTTCATCGCCAAAGACATTAGCTGCTCCTTCTGAAGGCTTAACGGCGACAGCTTTTGGCGACTTTAATAACGATTCTCTTATTGATGTGGCTACAGGTGAATTTAATAAAAAGAAATTTTACTTTTATGCCACCAAAAGCTACGAACATTGCATAATCAAAAAAGCCTCAAGTATAAAATTAACGGCTGTTTTTACCGAAGGAGAACCTGATAACTCAAAAGAATCGGGTGGTAGTATGTATAGCTTATTGTTATTAATGATTTTGTTAAAAACTCGTAAAAGCTTAAAACCGATAGGAAATAGAGCCATAAAGTAATGAGTTAGGGATATCAGTGATAGCAAATCTACCGTTTGCTATCACTAAAATAGTTTTTTATTTCTCTATGGGGGCTGTTATTTGGTGAACGTGTACATCTCGTTGTGGGAATGGAATAGAGACACCTTGATTATCAAACTCTTCTTTTACTTGTCGGGTGATATCCCAATAAACATCAAGGTAATTTTCTGTTTTTACCCAAGGTCGACAAACAAAGTTAACAGATGAATCGGCTAGCTGATTTACTTTTATAATTGGAGCAGGGTGCTCTAAAACCAATTTATGCCTGTTTACCACATCAAGCATGATAGCTTCCGCTTTTGCCATATCATCACCATAACCAATACCAAAAACGAGATCTACACGGCGAGTTCTGCTACCTGTCACATTAACAATGGTAGTTCCCCAAATGTTATTATTTGGTACTACCAAGTGTTGATTATCAAATGTTTTTATTGAAGTCGATAATAATGTCATTGAATGGACTGTACCCGTTACACCATCTATTTCAATAATGTCACCAACATCAAAGGGGCGATAAATTAAAATCAACATACCGCTGGCAAAGTTACTTAACGTACTTTGTAGTGCTAAGCCCACTACCAAACCGGCAGCACCAATAAGGGCTAATACAGGACCGACATT
>Ga0105359_10002852_pt1 | contig 14304 bp, 10 predicted proteins | sample GOMGulsemesocosm_6_FD_83659 | JGI IMG/M metagenome (GOLD analysis project Ga0105359, IMG submission 83659) | Methane-oxidizing microbial communities from mesocosms in the Gulf of Mexico - GOM8C Gulf of Mexico | ecosystem: Environmental > Aquatic > Marine > Cold seeps | place: Gulf of Mexico... | reverse complement strand
CTGGGGGCCACCTTTGTGGAACTGTTTACCTACCGCAGCGAAGGTCATTCAACCAGTGACAATCCGGAGGCCTACCGCGCCAAAGGTGAAGGCCAGGCATGGCCCTTGGGCGATCCGATCGAACGCCTGAAGCAACACCTGATCAACCTCGGCGAGTGGAGCGACGAGCAACACGAAGAACAAGCACTGGATTTGAAAAACGACATTACCCGTGACTGGAAAGAAGCCATTTCCTACGGGACCCTCGAAGATGGCCCCCACTGGCCTGTGCAATCCATGTTCGACGATGTGTTTAAAGAGATGCCGGCGCACCTGCGCAAACAACGTCAGATGATGGGGGTATAGACCGTGACCAAAATGACGATGGTTCAGGCAATCAATTCCGCGCTGGATTGCACCATGAAGAAAGACCCCAACGTGTTGGTGATGGGGCAGGACGTGGGTTATTTCGGCGGTGTTTTCCGCTGCACCGAAGGCCTCTATGAAAAACATGGCGCCCACCGAGCACTCGATACCCCCATTACTGAAGGCGGCATTATGGCCGCGGCCATCGGCATGGGTGTGAACGGTTTACGCCCGGTGGTGGAGATGCAGTTTGCGGATTATATCTACCCCGCCATCGACCAGATTATCAGTGAACTCGCGCGCTTGCGTCACCGCAGCGGCGGCGAGTTCTGGTCACCAGTCACCGTACGTGCGCCCTGTGGTGGCGGCATTCGCGGCGGCCAGACACACTCGCAAAGCCCGGAAGGCATTTTCACCCACGTCTGCGGTTTAAAAACCGTGATGCCGTCCAATCCTTACGATGCCAAAGGTCTACTGATCAGCGCCATTGAGGACGACGATCCGGTGATCTTTTTTGAACCCAAGCGAATTTATAACGGGCCCTTTTATGGTCATACCAGCACGCTTGGCAACGGGGGCAGCAATGTGGCCACCAGCTGGAGTGCCCATCCGGCCGGTGAGGTGCCTGAAGGGCACTACAAAATCGAGCTGGGCAAGGCGGCCACCGTTCGCGAAGGTGGCGACGTCACCGTATTGGCCTACGGCACCATGGTACATGTCGCGGAGGCGGCGATTAAATCCAGCGGTATCGATGCCGAGTTGATTGACCTGCGTACCCTGCTACCACTGGACATTGAAGCCGTTACGGCCTCTGTGCAAAAAACCGGACGCTGCGTCATCATTCACGAAGCCACTCGTACCAGTGGTTTCGGATCAGAGCTGGCTGCCGAGGTACAGGAAGAATGTTTCTTCCACTTGAAGGCGCCTATCGAGCGAGTCACCGGTTGGGACACCCCCTACCCGCACGCCTTTGAATGGGAATATTTTCCCAGCCATGAACGTATTATCGAAGCGCTTGAACGCACACTCGCAGTTGATTAAAAGTAGATTAATCGGGAGACCTACTCATGAGTAGCTACAGTTTCAAATTACCCGATTTGGGTGAAGGCATCGTCGAGTCAGAGATCGCCGAATGGTACATTAAGCCCGGTGACACGGTTGAAGAAGATCAGCATATTGCTGATGTGATGACCGACAAGGCCATGGTGGAAGTCACCTCTCCGGTGAGCGGCACAGTGACTGCCGTCGCCTGCGAAGCCGGTGAGGTTTTGCCCGTGGGCAGTGAGTTGGTGTGTTTTAGTGTCGACGGTGACGAGGGCAATGTGGAGGCAGGAAGCGACAAGTTGGAAGCCTCTAGCGGCAAGCCTCAAGCGGCAAGTGAAAAAACAGAACCTGAGGCAGTGAGTGAACCCGTGCCCCCAGCGGTTGTGAATTCTAATGTTGTTAAAAATAGTGCTGATAAAAATAGCTCCGTAAATATCGGCGCGGTTTATAACGGCGTTGTACTGGCTTCGCCGTCGGTGCGTCAACGTGCACGCGATGAAGCCATTGATTTATCGGTGGTGCCCGGCAGCGGCCCCGCCGGTCGTATCAGCAATAAAGACCTGGACAATTTTATCGCCGCAGGCGGTCAGTTAGCCGTGCCAAGTGTGAACGCCGCCCGAGCGCCTCGCCAGGGCAGTACCGAGGTAAAGATTAAAGGCCTGCGCCGTGTCATTGCACAAAAAATGCAGCAGAACAAGCGCAATATCCCCCACTATTCCTACATCGAAGAAGTGGATGTCACTCACCTGGAAGAGCTGCGCCAGCATCTTAATGCCAGTCGCGAGGACAACCAGCCCAAGCTGACCCTGCTGCCGTTTATTATGCAGGCGCTGGTTAAAGTGCTGCCACAATTCCCCCATTGCAACGCCAATTTTGATGATGAAGCCAATGTGCTGACTCAAGTCGATGCGGTACACGTGGGCATCGCCACCATGACTGACGCGGGCCTGATGGTTCCTGTGGTTAAACACTGTGAAAGTCTTGATATTTGGCAAGCGGCCGATGAAGTTTCCCGGGTCTCCCAGGCCGCGCGCGGCAACAAGGCCAAACCCGACGAACTCAGCGGTTCGACTATCACCATCACCAGTCTTGGTGCCATAGGCGGTATTGCCACCACCCCGATCATCAATGCGCCTGAAACCGCCATCATCGGTGTTAACAAACTGCAGGAGCGACCGGTCGTTCAGAATGGCGACATAGTCGTACGTAAAATGATGAACCTGTCGTCGTCTTTTGATCACCGCATTGTCGATGGATTTGACGGTGCCCAACTGGTGCAGGCACTGAAACGCTTGCTGGAAAATCCCGGCGCGATATTCGTCTAGCAAAGGCTTACAACATGACAGCAGAAAAAAAATGTAAAGTATTAGTGGTTGGTGCCGGCCCCGGTGGTTATGTTGCCGCCATTCGCGCGGGGCAGTTAGGTCTCGACACCCTCATTGTCGAAAGCGACCGCACCGGTGGTACCTGTTTGATTCGCGGGTGCATTCCCTCCAAAGCGCTGATTCATGCCGCGAGTCGCTATGAGGAGCTTTGCGCGCATTTTAACGAAAAAGAGAGTGGCAGTGGCAAACTGGGCATCTCCCTGAGCGCCAAACCCGAACTGGATATGAACCAGACCATCGCCTGGAAAGACGAGGTGGTGGACAAACTCAATGGCGGTGTGGAAGGCCTGCTGAAAAAAGCCGGCGTGAACATTGTCAAAGGCTGGGCCAATTTTTACGACGCCAAAACTTGCACTGTGGACACTGCAGAAGGCCCACTGACGATCAAGGCCGAGCATGTAATTCTGGCCAACGGCTCCAGCGTCACCGAGCTGCCTAACATTCCCTTTAGCGACAATGTGATCTCCTCCACCGAGGCCCTGCAACTCGATGCAGTGCCCGAGCACCTGGTAGTGATTGGTGCCGGCTATATCGGCCTGGAGCTGGGCATTGCCTACCGCAAACTGGGCGCTAAAGTCACCTTTGTGGAAGGTTTAGATCGCATTTTACCTAATTACGATAAAGAGATGACCCGACCGATCGAAACTTGGCTGAAGAAACACAAAACCGATGTTATTTATAAAGCCCGCGCGACAAGTGTGAGCGATGCAGATGGCAAACCCGTGTTGACCTACACCGACAAAAACGGTGACGAACAACACCTGCAAGCCGACAAAATACTGGTCACGGTAGGACGCCGCCCCAACACCCAGGGCTGGGGTCTGGAGAATATGTGTGTGGATATGAACGGCCCCTTTATTAAAGTGAACGATCAAAACCGCACCGCCATGAAAAATGTGTGGGCCATCGGCGACCTCGTCGGCGAACCCATGCTGGCCCACAAAGCCTCGGCACAAGGTGAAATGGTGGCGGAAATTATCGCCGGTCATCGACGCTCCTTTGACCCGGTTGTTATTCCAGCTGTCTGTTTTACAGAACCGGAAATTGTCGGTGTGGGCCTAACTCCGGACGAGGCCAAGTCTCAAGGCATAGACGTGATTGTCGGCAAGTTCCCTTTCGCCGCAATCGGCAAGGCACTGACGATGGAAGCCGGCGGCGACGGTGGTTTTGTGCGAGTAACGGCCCGCAAGGATAACCAGGTTATTCTCGGCATTCACGCCGTGGGCGCCCACGCCGCCGAACTCAGCGGTGAATTTGCACTGGCACTGGAAATGGGAGCCTGCCTGGAAGACCTTGCCCACACAATACACGTACACCCCACGTTGAGTGAGGCCACCATGGAAGCGTCCCTGGCCGCACTGGGTAAAGCCATTCATATCAGTAATTAGTCCCTTAAGCACGGTTGGATTACTGAATGAATATCTGAATCATGCCCATTGGTATGACTCAGATTGATATACCTGCTATCTATGAGCAGATTGGCGAGCACCTCGTACTGCGAAGAGGTGTTCGCCCTTTTTGAAGATTAAACATTAAATTTTAATAAGTGAGGTTCCAGTGAAGTTATCCGTCTTTGGTGAAAAATTTGCCGGCGAGTCAGGCATTGTTGAATTAATGGACGACCTGGGTTCTGCGCTTAACGAGAACCCTGATATGATTTTTATGGGCGGCGGCAACCCCGGCCGCCTGCCAGAGGTGGAAGCCATCTTCCAGCAGCGCCTTGAAGATGTGATGGCCGACCCGCAACAGCGCCATAGCCTGTTTGGTATTTACCAGTCGCCACAGGGCGATAAAGAATTCCGCGAGCAGATTGCCGCCTTTTTGAAAAAGCAGTTCGGCTGGAAGCTGAGCGCTAACAATATCGCCGTGTCTAACGGCAGCCAGTCTGCCTTCTTTGTACTCTACAATATGTTCGCCGGCACCATGCCCGACGGCAGTCATCGCTCTATTCACTTACCGCTAGCGCCAGAATATATTGGCTACGGCGGTATCGGTTTGAGCGATAATTTTTTTACCGCCACCCGCCCCAGTATTGAAATGCTGGATGAGCACCTGTTTAAATACCACGTGGACTTTTCCAAACTGCACCTCAATGAACACACTGCAGCTATGTGTGTTTCTCGCCCCACCAACCCCACAGGCAACGTACTGACCGACGATGAAATTGCGCATCTCGATCAAATGGCACAGGCCCAGGATATTCCCTTGATTATCGACGGTGCCTACGGCCTGCCCTTCCCCGGCATCTTGTTTACCGATGCCAAACCGCACTGGAATGAAAATACCATCCTCGCGTTAAGCCTTTCTAAACTGGGGCTACCTGGAGCCCGCACCGGTATTATTGTGGCCAAGGAAGAGGTGATTCGTGCTTACACCAATGCCAACACTGTGGTCAGCCTGGCGTGCGGCAATTTGGGTCCGGCGCTGGCCAAAGAGCTGTTTAAAACCGGTGAGATCCTGTCGCTGACCCGCGACTATGTCACCCCCTTTTATCGCGAACGCTCGCAACAAACGGTGCAGTGGTTCCGGGAAAGCCTCGGAGACCTGCCCTACCGTATCCACAAACCAGAAGGCGCGATCTTCCTATGGCTGTGGTTTGAAGGGCTGCCCATTCGCTCACAGGAACTCTACGAGCGACTCAAGCAGCGCGGTGTATTAATTGTTCCGGGCCACAATTTCTTTGTCGGAATGGATGACGACTGGTCGCACAAGCACGAATGTATTCGTGTGTCCTATGCCCAGGACGCCGAGACAGTTAAGCGCGGCGTGCAGATTATCGCGGAAGAAGTGGCCAAGGCTTACGACGGGCAATGACAAGCAGCTTAAACATTTGCGGGCCATTTCTCCCGCCTCCTGGGAGCATATCCTGCTGACTGGGTTTTATGAGGTGGTTAAAAACCCACTAGCCCTACAGGCCACGGGTGACGGGGCTACAGCGATCTCTGTCACATTTCGGGTGAATCCCGGATTTAGGCCAAGTGGGGTTCACAGGGGCTCTGGGGAAGTGATCTCTGTTTCGGGGCTTGCAAGCGAAATGTACCTGTCAGCAGTCAAGTGGTCTCTTGACCGGGCTAATAACAGCTGCTATAAACAGGTCTTTAAGCTATATACTGGTGAAAGACATGCAGGCCAAATTCTCTGAAGATGTTGTCCCTCTCTCAGACTTGAAAGTAAACCCTGGAAAGGTGGTTAAGCACACTAAAGATACCCATCGGCCAGTGTTGCTAACTAGCCGCGGTAGAGGTGTCGCTGTTGTTCAAGGTCTAGAGGAGTATGAAAAGAACGCAGAAGAGTTGGCCTTCGTCAAAGCCGTTGCCCAGGGGTTGATGGATGCAAAAGAGGGAAAAAGTATCGATCTTAAAGAAGCAAAGAAAAGACTTGGTATTTAAGGCGTGAAGATATTAATTTCGAATTCTGCCTTTAGTGACCTTGAAAGCATCAAAGAATACTATTTAGAGCAAGGCGTCCCTCATCCTGGGCAAGAATATATTTCAGCTATCATCGAGCATATACAAACGCTAGTCGATCATCCCCGTATAGGGAGAACAGTCCCAGAGTTTGATGATGAAACGATTAGAGAAATAATCCATCCCCCCTATAGAATTGTATATTTACTTGAAGAGCATGTGATTCAAATAATACGAGTATGGAGAAGTGAGAGACTCCTTAAGTTGCCGGAGAACGAAACATAAGGGTTGCGTCGCATCTACAGCCCTGATTGGCGTACAATTGGTGGAAACAAGGTGACTTAAGATATGTCATCTTCAATGCAGAATCTGTAAACAGTATTGATGCCACAGCAATTATTATGCTTCAGCAGGTTACAGAAAATTTAAAAAATCAGGGTATTAAAGCCCGGTACTAGATCCGGCGCCAGTCACGACCACAACCTTGTTGTCATACCGCCACTTAAAGCTCATCTATCACCCTTATCCAATATAAAACTGAGCATAGCCTGCTGAGAATCACAGTTTCACTTTGCCGATAACTGACTTAAAAATGAATATTGGATCTGATCGAGATACTTGTCTGAAACGATTATAAGAAATGAGTGAATATAGGTCCTTTAGAGATAACTCCCCGTTAAATCAAGAGTGAATCATGTCAAGATCCGCTGACTGTCGTCAGCTTATGACTGGTTCAGAACTGAGTGAAAATATGAGAGTGGTATTTTGAGAATACGTAAACTTTGGCAATCGTAGATTAGATGCAGAGATATTCAGGCACAGCTTAAATTACAGCGCAGGAGCCGCTATAAATACCCACGTAAGGTATTTTAACATTACAAACGTGTCCACCGTCCTAGTAACGGTGAGGCTGCCCAAACATGAAATACCCTACGCAAGAGCAGCACAATGTTCGCTATGGCGTCATCAGCTCTTTAGGCGGCACTGATTCGTCTGCAAGCTGATCCGGGTTTATATCTATATCTTCTGAAATAATACGTTTACTGACCATAAATTCCTGAGGTCTATTGACGCAGTCAGCCGATATTAATTTCCCACCTTTCAGGTAAAAGGCCGCGAAACTACGTCCACTGTCTTTATCACCCCGAATGACAACCTGGTCGTACCCCTGACTCAAGCCAGCTATTTGTAACTTAAGGTCATATTGATCCGACCAGAACCAGGGCAGAGTTCTATAGGGTTTCTTTTTCCCACAAATACTCGCGGCTGCGGTTTTGGATTGCTCTGTCGCGTTGGGAACTGACTCTAAGCGTAAACGAATATTATAGAGCGCATTGGGATGGTTACTGCAATCTCCAGAAGCGACTATGTCCGGGTCGTTGGTGCGCGCATATTCATCCACTACAATGCCGTTGTCGACTTCTAAGCCAGCAGCCTGGGCCAGTTCAACATTGGGGACGATACCCACACCAATCACCACCAAGTCAGCGTCAAAGTGAGTGCCATCGGCACAAACAACGCGCTCTACGCTATTGTCGACCCCTTCAAAACCCGCTACGGCTATACCGGTTTTTATATTAACGCCCTCTTCTTTGTGTACTCTGGTATAAAAATCCGATAATTCCGGGGCTGTTACTCTGGCTAAAATGCGTGGAGCCATCTCAAGCACCGTAACGTCCATGCCCAGTTTTTTTAACACTGAGGCTGTTTCTAAGCCTATGTAGCCACCACCCACAATGACGGCTTTTTTACCGGCTGAGGTGTCTGACTTGATCCTTTCAACGTCGCTGACATTGCGAAGATAGTGAATACCATTGAGGTCAGTGCCTGGCAGGGAAACGGTGCGGACACGGGATCCGGTACAGAGCGCGAGCTTGCCATAATTTAAGACTTCACCATTATCCAGGGTCAGGGTTTTGTGGGAACGATTGATGGTCTCCACTCTTACAGCCAGTTTGAACTCGATATTATTTTTCTCATAGATCGCCGCAGAGCGTATCAACAGCCCCTTGATGTCTTTCTCTCCTGACAAAAAAGCCTTGGACAGGGGCGGGCGATGGTAGGGAACATAGGGCTCATCGCCGATCACAATAATGGGGCCTTCCCAGCCTTCCTGACGAAGTGATGGAGCGAGTTGGGCCGCGGCGTGGCTGGCGCCAATAATGATGCAGGTTTCAGACATGGGTAAACCTCGTTACGAAATCCAGTGAATCAGGGTTATGTCTTCATGATACAAGGTCGAAAAGCATTGAGAAATATCATTTAAGGCCATACAATTAGCTCTTTAGGCCAGCCGTAACTATCATTTAAGTCCACTATAAAGAGGAGTGACCTGTGAGGCATAATCGTCTGCCGCTAGGCGAGAAAACAACGGAACAACGCCTTCAGATTTTGGGTCTGGTGTTGCGCGAGGAATTTATTTTTGTCGACCGCGAAGCATTAGGCCACTGCTGTGGCTTCAACCGGCCCTGGTGGCAGCCTGAAATGTCGTTTGTACACGATGACTATTGCCGCTTACTGCGCCAACTTCAGACCAATGATGTGCCCAACATTGCTTTGCGGGTTGCCAATAGAAGACGGATTGATGATTTAGGTGTTTTGGGCTATGCCTTGCTTTCGTGTCCAACATTGGAACAGAGCCTGCTGCTGGCCTGTCAATACGCTGAAGATGCGCTTCCATACATTCGCTTATCAGTGTCGAGCCACTTTGATCAATTGCTGATTGAGTGCGAAGTTGCACCACAAGCTGCCGATTACCTACAGGTGATTTTAGAGGAGTGGTTAATTTCACTGTGGCGCTATCTTCAAGCGCTGTTACCAGATGGCGTGGCCGCCTGCGCCAGTTACGCTGGCTTGAGTTATCCGGAGCCTGGCTATCACTGGCAGTATCAGCAGTTACTAGGGTGTAAGGTCGAGTTCGAGCAGGACAGGAATTATTTGGCAATTCCTAAACAGTGGCAATACATCTCGCTCAATAACCGCGGCAGTCAAGCAAATAATTTGTATCAAACTCAAGTCAATCGCCTGTTACGCGATCAAAATAGCAACAGCAGTATTGTCAACCGTGTCCAGCGCCTGCTGTTAGAGAAGCCCATTGATTGCGGCTATCACTTAGAAAAAACCGCACCTTTATTATCGTTATCACCGCGCACCCTGAGGCGCCGGCTAACCGAGTCAGGGACCTGTTTTCGACAGTTGTGCCTAGATGTAAGAATGAACCTGGCCCGTGATTATCTACTCAACACGCAATTGACAGCGCAAGAGGTCGCCTTCCAGATAGGCTACGCACAGTCGAATAATTTTTACCGTGCCTTTAAACGCTATTATGGTGAGCCGCCAGAGATATACCGCAGGACCCAAACGGGCCAGATCTAAACCTCTAGCGACAAGCTGATGCACTGAGAAATAGTGGGGTTTTGACAGGAGGTCGCAGATTAACATGATGCCTTAGCTTGGTTCATGAACCTGTATCGTATTTACCGGACAGAACCCAGCGGTCTAACAAAATATATTGAACATTACTTTAGTATCTTGCCACTGAATTCTCTTTCCTCAGATAAAAATCTCTCGGCATCAAATACAGTACTGCCTTGATTTTTCACAATGTCCAGCAATACCTCATGTGGGACATTACCCTCCCCCCAATAATCCTCCATGATTTTCATATATTCCCCATTGGATATAATACTGTTAAGCCCTTGCGTAAACGCCTGAGCCAGCGATCTCTGGCGAGCAGTTGACTTCAAAAATGACAGTCCAACAGCCGCAGGCTCCCGGGTTATGTATTTGATGGGTAAGCCGTCGGGTATGTATTACCTGAGAAAAGTCTGGCAAGACCCTAGTTTTCTAGACAATCGATAGCTTCCGAATGGGCCGTTCCGGTTATCGTAGACACTTTCGGTCAACTCAACGAGCATAGGATGATAGACAATATGAGTGGACAACGATATACACCAGAGTTTAAAGACGAAGCCGTCAATCAAGTAGTTGATCGCGGATATAGCGTTGCCGAAGTGGCTGAACGACTCGGCGTGGCACCCCACAGTCTATATTAGTGATAACGCTGTAAAACTCGAGAATTTAACACTCCAAGCCACCGAATTATTGGAGACAGAACGTGAGATTAAGAAACCAAAATACCGAATTAACGCGCAATGAGTTAGCGGCTATGTTTTTCAAAATTTTTCCGTGGTTATATTTGTAATTCTAATTTTTCTACCATTGTAATTCGCTAATCCCCTATACTTTTCTTTGCTCGAAACAGAAACTGAAAAATCCGCCAATATCCTGATCGCTCCTTCGTCAAATGCTCTATGTATATCTGACCTAAGTGGAATACCATTTTCCGGGGAATTATTTGAGAAATTTCCAAACTCATCTTTTCCTGAGTCAATGTGAGCGGCTTCTACTGCATGTTTATCGCCTGAAATGACACATTCTTCCCCGTGCAAACTCAGAACACCCTTACGAAATTTTTTTTGATCTAGCCTTGCTTTCACAATGGCATTTTCCCGCCTTCCCAACTCTATAATATCCATTCTAGTAATCTCGTTAATCATTGAACACTTCTCAAGCAAAACAAATGGCTTCCGTTCTTTTCCTCTCAAGTTAATAACTGGGCTATTGAAGCTAACGAATCCTGCATACCTATATTTTGTGAGCCTTCCTGGGTTGTTTGAAGTGCATCTTTGAGATTTTATTAGATATGGAATAGGTTCGGCTTGCTCAAAAAGTTTATTTATTAAGGCACCATTCAACTTTTCCTCTTTCCTGGACAAAAAGAGTACTCTTTCATCAACATTTTGAAAAAGCATAGACAATTTAATCGCCTCAATAAATCCATTGGCCTCCTCCTGTGAAAACTCATAATCTCGACACTCTATAGATAAATCGCCATTAAAAATACGGTCGCTTTGATATTCGCGATTGTTGAAAATCGTATAAAACGATGTTTGATCTAAAGATCTCTTCATTTTTTTAAGTTGATAGTTGTTTCGAACAGATCTAGATGTGAAGAAACTCCCCCATTCATCGATAGATTTTTCTGTGCCAATCAAGATTTCAGTTCCTGAAAAAAAGTCAGCCATACTGTCCTCCCTATATTCTGAACAAACCGTCCATTTCTCGACATCTACTTCCTGAAAGTACTAACTAAAGGTCTTCGGAATCCTGGCCACAGCGATAGAGAGCATACGACTACAGATCGATAGTTTTTAATAAAAGACTCAAGGCATCAGTAGAAGTAAGGTGTAATATCACAATCGGATAGCTTAGGATTCCTATACCGTTTCATGGATGGTAGGCCAATGCAGACGTCAGCCGCCCCATTAAGGTACAGAGACAGTCAATATTTCAGCAACCTTACAATATGCTTATGTAACTTCCACCGGTACAACCAAGCCGCAAGTTTATCGCGTCACTTGATCAAGTGCTTTTTGGGGCATTGAACAACCGGCCCTTAGATCACTGCCTTGCTGAACTATTGATAGTGAAGACAAGCTATCTCTCACCAAAAAGACGCTCTCGAGATTCGGATGTACACAATCACCTAATACTAAGTAATTCTTAGTATCCAGTCAAGCGCAAAACTAAGAAAATCTTAGCTCCCGCATTACCTTCAGAGGAGATCTACAGCCATCGATACGTTTACTAAGCGACTAAGGGAAGCAAGACAGAAAATGAACCTGTCACAAAAGCAGCTGGGCATTAACGCTGGCCTGGACCCCTCCGTCGCTAGCCCACGAATGAATCAGTATGAGACTGGCAAACATCACCCTGATCATCAATTTGCAGTTAAAATTTGTGAAGTTCTCGATGTACCAGTCGCATACCTATACTGCGAGGACGATGACCTCGCCGATATAATAGCTACTTTCCCCAAATTACCCGACCAAGGAAAGAAGAAAATTCTTTCCTTGGTCGAAACCCACTTAAAAGCATCACCGCTCCCATAACCCTTTCCCGCGATTACTTACTCCAAATCATCGCCGCCCCTCTCTGAGGGGTTTTTATTGCTCGCAAAAAAGGCTACACCGAGACATAGTCCGTAAGGGGTCTAGAGGGTTTATTTGGGGGCTGGGTAGCTGAGCTCATCTAGAATAACATCGGCCCTCAGGCTGGGGGTCAGGAATTCCTCAGGCTCATTGAGCCATTCCTCTAAATCCATTTGAACAATCGCCCGGGTGACATCCAGATCATGCGTTTCATACGGTTCAACCTTCCTTATTTTTGACACGTAGTTGTTGTAGTACCGCACGTCAATTTGATCATCGGTTCGGCTGAATAGCATCCTTATCAGCTCCATCAGAGCCATCATCATTTTGTGCTGATCTTTGTTGCCAGCGAGGTTGAATGCGAGAGTCGCGATAAAACTGTCGTCATAGTCGCTTTTGAAAGTTATGTACCGCCGCGGCTCATTTACCAGTATTCTCTCGTACTGCTCTTCATTGATCACAAAACTGACTTCGATCGCTTTATTGAGGTTGATCAAGCCCAAGAATGCATTGTCCCTGGCGGGACTGTAATGGACGCCCATCTTCTTTTGAAGTGCAGGGAAGGTAGTGAGGGTCTTCTTCACTTTCGAGCCTGGGATCCATGGCCCGCCGTCGGCTGAATACGAAATACCTCTGACAGTCCCATCTTTGGCTTGACTTGCTTTGACTTCAATACCCTTCTTATTTAATGCTAGGACGAGATTCATCATCGTGCATGGTAGCTTACCGCCGCCTTCGCTTCTGAGTTGCTCGAACCGCGCCCGGATAACGGTTGCAGCATCCGCTTGTTTCGCCCCCTCTCTTCCGCCATGTCCTTTCATCTCGCTTTTTGTGTAATGGTGGCCAAAACTGTCCTCGGGGTTCTCTAATTCACGCAGGCCGAATTTTTTTTCGAACTTCCGCATGACATCGAACCCCAGCAGGCCGCTGTCTTGAGTGCTCACAAGCGGCCCTCGGATCGGTGTTCGGTGGTCGCGCTGACCTGGATTTGGTGGATTGCCCTGCAATTCGATTGTGTCTTTCACTAAACAGCTCACGATGTGAATATGGTCATGATCACAATCTGAATGCCGCACCACTATCCATTTCGTTGTGTCATCGTAGCCCTGCACGTTCATATACTCTCGAGCCATCTCCAGCAATTCAGCATGGCTTAGCTCGCGGTCTTCGGGGTCAAAATTGATCATGTAGTGGCCGCACAATTTTTTGCCCCGTCCTTGGTGGATAAGGCCCTGCTCTTCGAACTCACCGATAAGATCGTCAAGATCAATACTTTGAACCATCCCGGTATCGGGAGTGCGGACGATCGGATCTGGGCAAAGGGTATTCCCCCCTATGAATTCAACAAGATTGATTTTGTGCTCATGGCCCCCCTTATTCCTAAATACGTAATTGAGAGTGCCTGCGAATGATGCGCGTCGCGGTGCTGCGTTGTGAGTGCACAGAATTACTCTCCTCCCTGGCTCTTACCTTCCACCGGTCGGTGGGTACGCCTATACTCCAACGACGCGGGAAGACTCTCTCTGAGGGCATCAATGCTCTCACTGACGGCAACTATACTGTTGCACATCGATTGCCATTTTTTAATATCATTAACACCGTTTAAGAGATAGCGGTTCAGTATGCGCATATTGACATTCAATTCACTTCCACGAGCACTAAATGCTTTCTCTAATTTCCGATTAATGTGAATCGGGCGGCTGTAGCGGAATTTCCGCTTAGCGCACATTTGCTCAAACAACTCGATCAAGAATCGAGCGAGCTGTCTGTGCTCGCCGCCACTCTTAAGGTGGGCATTCACGAAGAGTGTCTTTTGTTCGGGGTTTATATAGAGCTTTACCTTAACGGGTTTCTCTTTGACCCGTGGCCGCCCAACCCTCCGTTTTATTGTGCAGGGTTTGCGCTTTGGATACCTGATCCACGTGGCAGTTGGGTACCAGTGTCGAGACAGCTCCTTATTAAGCTCGAAATTATTTTTCTGAACATCTTTGATACTGTCAATAACCTCGTCGAATTGATGCTGTTTAATCTTTCGAACGAAACTATCTTCATAGGTTTTGAACTGAGCGATTGCTTGTCCAAGGTTATTGGCTACACCCCGAATATTCTCTTTCGTGACATCGTGATTCT
>Ga0105359_10002847_pt1 | contig 14313 bp, 13 predicted proteins | sample GOMGulsemesocosm_6_FD_83659 | JGI IMG/M metagenome (GOLD analysis project Ga0105359, IMG submission 83659) | Methane-oxidizing microbial communities from mesocosms in the Gulf of Mexico - GOM8C Gulf of Mexico | ecosystem: Environmental > Aquatic > Marine > Cold seeps | place: Gulf of Mexico... | reverse complement strand
CACCCCGAAATTAACGACTGCAAATGTACTACTAATTTATTCATATAACAAACTCTTATTTATGTTTTTTTTTAGTTTTGACTTTACTGAAAATATAGCCTACTTTTGCAACAAAAAACAATTCATGCTAATCATAGGTATTACTGGCGGAACTGGTAGTGGAAAAACCACTGTAGTAAAGCAAATTTTAAATGAACTTTCTGAGAAAGAAATTTCTGTCATTTCTCAAGATTCTTACTATAAAGACACCTCTGATTTATCTTTTGAGGAACGCACACAAATTAACTTTGATCATCCTCAGTCAATTGATTTTGAATTATTAATTAAGCAATTAAAAGAACTAAAAAAAGGAAATACCATTCAACAACCGGTCTATTCTTTTGTTGAACACAATAGAGTAAATGAAACTATTACAACAAGTCCCAAAAAAGTAATTATTGTTGAGGGAATATTAATATTTAATAATCCAGCTTTGAGGGATTTATTTGATATTAAAATATATGTACACGCTGATTCTGATGAACGATTAATTAGAAGAGTAAAACGTGATATTACTGAACGAGGTAGGGATTTAACAGAAGTTTTAAATCGCTATCAAGACACTTTAAAGCCAATGCATCAACAGTTTATTGAAAGCACAAAAGAGTATGCAGATATTATCATTCCAAATAACAAATTTAACACTGTTGGGATTAATATTGTAAAAACTATTATTAACGAAAAATTGTCCTAAAGAAATTGTATTTTTAAGCTTTATTTTAAAAGAATGTTTCTAAAAAAACTAAAAAAACATAAGTATTTCAAATACATACTCAATCCGTATATTGCTGTTTTAATAGCTTTTCTGGTTTGGATGCTGTTTTTTGACGATAATTCATATTTGTTTCACCAAGAGTTAAACACAGTCATTAACGAAAAAGAAGCCGAAATTGAGTTATATCAATCAGAAATAGAAAAGGATAAAAAAGATATTCATAAACTTAAGAATGACGACAATCTTGAAAACTTTGCTCGTGAAGAATATTACATGAAAAAAGAGAACGAAGAGATTTATATTATTGAGTACGATAACAAACAAACTAAAGCGAATGATAATGAGTAACTTCTTATTTAACGAATTTGAAGAAGTATCTTCAAGCGCTTGGAAACAACAAATTCAAGTAGACCTAAAAGGTGCTGATTATAATGACACACTATTATGGAAAACAAACGAAGGTATTACTGTAAAACCCTTCTACCATAATGATGCTAATATTATTACTCCCGATATTTCAAAAAACAATTGGAATATTGCTCAATTAATAAAGGTCACATCTGCAGATGAAGGGAATAAAATTGCTCTTGATGCTATTGAAAAAGGTGCAGAATCTATTGTATTAGAGATCAGTAATAATTTAAAAATAAATGATTTACTGGTAAATATAAATACTAACGTAATTGAACTTCAGTTTAAATTCAAGCTATTAAATATTCAAATGGCTGAAGAATTAATTCAACTTGATTTACAAAAATGCTACCTAAATATTGACATTATTGGAAACTTAGCACAAACTGGAAACTGGTACTCTTCGTTAAAAGAAGATTTTCAATTTATCAAAACCCTAGTTGCCAAATATCCTAAACATAATATTATAAGTGTTGATACTTCAGTCTACCAAAATTCTGGAGCTACTATTACTCAGCAATTAGCATATGCAATTGCTCACACAAATGAATATTTTAATAATTTTAAAGACGCTATATTACCTCAAATTCAGTTTATAACCTCTACTAGCGGAAATTACTTCTTTGAAATAGCAAAAATAAGAGCTTTAAAATTGTTATTCAAAACAATTACAGAAGCATATAATACACCCCACTCTGAGTGTACCATCCTGAGTTACCCTTCTTACAGGAATAAAACTATATATGACTATAATGTAAATATGCTACGTTCTACAACTGAATGTATGAGTGCTATTTTGGGAGGTGCAAATACTATTTGTAATCTACCTTATGATCATATTTACCATGATTCCAACGACTTTGGTAATCGTATTGCACGAAATCAATTATTAGTTTTAAAACACGAAAGTGCTTTTGCTAATGTAAACAACCCTTCAGATGGCGCATATTATATTGAAAGTATTACACAGCAATTAGCCGAGAATGCATTAGAAATATTCAAATTAATTGAAAACGGTGGTGGGTTTTTAGCTCAACTTAAAGAAGGAACCATTCAACGAAAAATAAAAGAAAGCGCACTAAAAGAACAAGAACAGTTTGATAATGGATTATTGGTTTTATTAGGAACAAATAAACACCCTAATGAAGACGACAAAATGAAACACGAACTGGAAAAGCAACCTTTCGTAACTCATAAAACTAGAAAAACATTGATAGCCTCAATAACACCTAGAAGGCTTTCTGAAAAATTAGACAAAGAAAGATTAGATCAAGAATAAAAATAATAAACTCAATAATTTAAAGATGAAAAAAATAATTTTAGCAGCCGCAATAAGTATTTCAGTTTTAAGCTGTAAAAAAGAAGTCACGTTTGAATATAAACATGCTGACAAACCAGTATCAATTGTTTGCGAAAATGCTGATACTAAATTATTAAACGAAGCGTATTACGCCTTTGAAAATGCAATACTAATTCATGCAAAAAACACAAATAGAAGACCAAATACTAATATTACTCCTGACTATGCTTTAAAAAACTTTATTGCACGCTCTAGAGGTTCAATAAAAATCACTGATTATGTTACTGAGGAAAGTTTAGTGGTATTTAATGCCTTAAAAAGCCTTGACATTTGGAATGGACCACAATTAAAAAATGATGCTACAGTAACTGAATGTATTGGAAACACAATTTCTAATCCTACTATTAAAGGATCGTTTAACACCTTACGCTCTGTAGGAAGCTTAAACCCCAAATTAATGGTTTCTGCTATGACAGACAATAGGGCTATTAGAGATCAATATAAGGATAAAGCTTTAATGACCTATGCTGCATTAGATATGTATTATGCTAAATTTTTTAATACTGATTTTTCTGCAATTACTTTTTTAACAGAACAAGCTCAACCTGTTGCCACTCCAACTCCACAAGCTACATCAAAAGCTCCACAAATTGGAAAGGCTCTAGATTTAAATGTTAAAAAGAAAGCTCCTGTTAAGCACGGTCCAAATGACGGACACAACCATTAAGATGAAAAGAAAAGACTTACAACATATTAGCCTTTCTATTACGAATTCAAAAAAAACGAGTTCACAAGATATTAGTAATTCAAATACTGCTGAAGATATTCTTGTAAAATCGTCGTATTCAAAAGATGATATTTCGCATTTGAAACATTTGAATTTTGTTGCTGGAATTGCTCCAAATTTACGAGGCCCATATTCTACAATGTATGTTAGAAGACCATGGACTATTCGTCAATACGCAGGCTTTTCAACTGCTGAAGAATCAAATGCGTTTTATAGACGTAATCTAGCCGCAGGGCAAAAAGGACTTTCTGTCGCTTTTGACTTGGCAACACATAGAGGTTATGATTCTGATCACGAACGAGTAGTTGGCGATGTTGGAAAAGCTGGTGTAGCTATAGATTCAGTGGAAGACATGAAGGTTTTGTTTGATCAAATCCCTTTAGATAAAATGTCTGTTTCTATGACCATGAATGGAGCCGTATTACCAATCATGGCCTTCTATATTGTGGCTGCTGAAGAACAAGGAGCTGATCAAAAATTATTAGCAGGTACTATCCAAAACGACATCTTAAAAGAGTTCATGGTTAGGAATACATATATATATCCTCCTACTTCATCAATGAAAATCATATCAGATATTTTTGAATATACTACGGCAAACATGCCAAAATTCAATTCCATCAGTATTTCCGGATATCATATGCAAGAAGCAGGTGCAACTTGCGATATTGAACTAGCATACACCTTAGCGGATGGGTTAGAATATATTCGAAAAGGAATTGATGCAGGAATGGATATTGATGCATTCGCTCCACGTTTGTCTTTCTTTTGGGCTATAGGAATGAATCATTTTATGGAAATAGCCAAAATGCGTGCAGCACGTATGCTTTGGGCTAAATTAGTTAAACAATTCAATCCGAAAAACACAAAATCGTTAGCTTTACGTACACATTGTCAAACTTCTGGCTGGAGTTTAACAGAGCAAGACCCTTTTAATAACGTTGCCCGTACTTGTATTGAAGCTACAGCAGCAGCTTTAGGAGGAACACAGAGTTTGCATACTAATGCCTTAGATGAAGCAATTGCTTTACCTACAGATTTTTCTGCAAGAATAGCACGTAATACTCAAATTTATTTACAAGAAGAAACTCATATTACCAAAACTGTTGACCCATGGGCTGGTAGTTATTATGTTGAAAATTTAACGAACGATATTGCAGAAAAAGCATGGGTATTAATTCAAGAAGTGGAAGAACTTGGCGGAATGACTAAAGCTATTGAAGCAGGAATTCCTAAAATGCGTATTGAAGAAGCTGCTGCAAGAAAACAAGCTCGTATAGATTCTGAACAAGATATAATTGTTGGTGTAAATAAGTATCGCTTAGAAAAAGAAGATCCGCTTCATATTTTAGAAGTTGATAATACTATAGTTCGTAAATCCCAAATTGAGCGTTTGGATAAATTAAAAGAAGACAGGAACACTGAAAAAGTTCAAATCTGTTTAACCAATTTATCTGAAGCTGCAGAAACTGGAAAAGGTAATTTATTAGCCTTAGCCGTAAATGCAGCTAGAGAAAGAGCTACTCTGGGAGAAATATCTGACGCATTGGAAACAGCTTTTGGGAGACATAAAGCAGAAATTAAATCATTCACTGGTGTGTATAGCAAAGAAATAAAGAACGATGAGTCGTTTGAAAAAGCAAAACAACTAGCCAACCAATTTGCTGAATTAGATGGTCGTAGACCAAGAATTATGATTGCAAAGATGGGGCAGGACGGCCATGATCGTGGTGCAAAAGTTGTTGCTACAGGCTATGCCGATATTGGTTTTGATGTAGACATTGGACCATTATTTCAAACTCCAAAAGAAGCAGCTAAACAAGCAGTTGAAAATGACGTACACATTTTAGGCGTATCTTCATTAGCAGCTGGACATAAAACATTAGTACCAGCTGTAATTGAAGAATTAAAAAAATACGGAAGAGAAGATATTATGGTTATTGTTGGCGGAGTTATTCCTCACCAAGATTATCAGTATTTATTCGATTCTGGAGCTATTGCCGTATTTGGACCTGGGACAAAAATTAGTGAAGCCGCTATTGAAATATTGCAAATTCTAATTAATAGTTTCGAATAAAAAGGTATACTTTTTGATAGTTGTTTGTCACTTAAAACAACTATCAAAACCTTGCCTACATGAAAAACATTATTCTTTCCTTCATACTACTTACAATTCTTACTACTTCCGCCCAAACTGAAAAACTTATTGGAGAATATCAATTAAGTAGCTCCTACAAAATCAATGATGATGTATTAACAAGAACACTTAACATCAATAATGATAATACTTTTTCATTTCACGAATATCAAAATTCAAAAGGAATGCTTAGTCCGAAAAACAGATATGGAAAAGGCACTTGGACATCTAAAGAAAATTATATTTACTTTCATACGCAAGAAAGTGACTTTAATAACAAATACACTATAAACTTTAATAATAGCAAGGCAGTATATAAAAGCAAACATCCCAGAGATAAATCTAATAGGATAATTATTCCATATTTATTATTTATAAAAACAGATATTTCATGGATGGAACGAACAAAATTGGATAAGAAGTAATTCAAGATATCAATACATGACTGCTCTATTTTAATGTAAACCATATGATATTTTCAAACAAAAAAGACGACCTACATAGGCAGTCTTTTTACTTTAACTAATGGTTAACAGATTTCACTTGAATAAATCATAAAATAATGTATTTTTACATCTTACAATAAATTTCAAATTAATGGGTAAAATCATTGCGATCGCAAATCAAAAAGGTGGCGTTGGAAAAACAACTACATCTGTAAATTTAGCTGCCTCTTTAGGTGTGTTAGAAAAAAAAGTGCTTTTAATTGATGCCGACCCACAGGCAAATGCAACTTCTGGTTTAGGGATTGACGTAGAAAGTGTAGAAATTGGTACATACCAAATTTTAGAACATTCTAATACCGCAAAGGAGGCTATATTAAAAACAAATTCTCCTAATTTAGATATTATTTCCTCCCATATTGATTTGGTAGCAATTGAAATTGAACTAGTGGACAAAGAAAATCGTGAGTATATGTTAAAAACTGTTTTAGCAGATATTATTGATGATTACGATTATATTTTGATTGACTGCGCTCCTTCATTAGGGCTACTCACCTTAAATGCCCTAACAGCTGCACATTCGGTCCTAATCCCTATCCAATGTGAATATTTCGCTTTAGAAGGTTTAGGTAAGTTATTAAACACTATAAAAAGTATTCAAAAAATTCACAATAAAGATTTAGATATTGAAGGCTTATTACTAACTATGTATGATTCGCGTTTACGATTATCTAATCAGGTTGTAGAAGAAGTACAAAAACATTTTAACGAAATGGTTTTTGATACAATTATTCAACGAAATGTTCGATTAAGTGAAGCTCCAAGTTTTGGGGAAAGCATTATTAGCTATGACGCAAGTAGTAAAGGAGCTAATAACTATTTAAGTTTAGCCGAAGAAATTATTAATAAAAATAAGTAAGCAGACATATGGCAAAGGCAATGAAGAAGCAAGCGTTAGGAAGAGGATTATCTGCCCTTTTAAAAGATCCTGAACAGGATATTAAATCTGCATCAGACACAAATGCAGACAAAGTTGTTGGAAATATCATTGATTTGGATATTGACGCTATTGAAGTAAACCCCTTCCAACCACGGTCTACTTTTAAAGAAGAAGCATTACAAGAACTAGCTACCTCCATAAAAGAGTTAGGAATTATTCAGCCAATTACCGTTCGTAAAACTGGCGTTAACAAATTTCAGTTAATATCTGGTGAACGTCGTTTTAGAGCTTCTAAAATTGCTGATTTAAAAACAATCCCTGCTTTTGTACGACTAGCTAACGATCAAGAATCGTTAGAAATGGCTTTAGTTGAAAATATTCAACGTCAAGATTTAGATCCTATTGAAGTAGCGCTCTCTTACCAACGCTTGATGGAGGAAATCAATCTTACACAAGAACAAATGAGTGAACGTGTAGGAAAAAAACGTTCAACAATTGCTAATTACTTACGCTTATTAAAACTAGACCCTATTATTCAAACTGGAATGAAAGACGGTTTTATATCTATGGGACATGGTAGAGCGATAATCAATATTTCTGATTTATCAGATCAATTGGATATTTATGAACAAATATTAACTAAAAAACTATCAGTTAGAGATACCGAAAAACTGGTTCAACAATATAAAAACACAACTACTCCTACCGAACCTATCGAAGCTCCAAAACACATTAAAAAAAGTATTAAAGATTTCTCTGATTTCTTCGGTGCTAAAATTGGTGTAAATGTTGGGAAATCTGGGAAAGGAAAAATAACAATTCCATTTTCATCAGAAGAAGATTTTAATCGAATTAAAAAGCTTTTAGATCGTGAGGAATAGTCTTTTAATCATTTTTCTTTTTGCGCTATTTTCAGTAAGCTCATTTGGACAACAAAATGGCTCCATAAAAATAACGAAAAAAGATTCTATCGCTACCAAAAGCTATCATATAGACCCTCTTTCTCCAGCAAAAGCTGCATTTTATTCTGCAGTCCTTCCTGGGTTAGGACAAGTATTCAATAAACAATATTGGAAAGTCCCTGTTATTTACGCAGGTTTAGGTGCTGGCATATCAATTTATTCTTGGCAAAACAAACAATACAATCGCTATAGAGACGCCTACAAAAGAAGAGTTCTTGGTTTTACAGATGATGAATTCCCTACTTTAACCGACGCTACTATAATTGACGCGCAACGTTTTCATAAAAAAAACAGAGATCTAGCCTTATTAGGTACTGCTTTATTCTACATCCTAAATATTGTTGAGGCAAATGTTTCAGCACACTTAGCACAGTTTAATGTAAGTGAGGACTTAACACTAAACCCTAGTTTTTATCAGGATGAATTCTCATATAAGCCAAAAGTAGGTTTAACACTTAACTATAAATTTTAATGAACATTGCATTATTAGGTTACGGAAAAATGGGTAAAGTCATTGAACGTATCGCTCTAGAAAGAGGACACTCCATTGTATTTAAATCTGGCAGAGACACTTCAACTATTGACTTATCAAATACTGATGTCGCAATTGATTTTAGTATTCCAGACGCTGCTGTCTCTAATATTTCAACCTGCTTCAACAATAATGTTCCAGTAATTTCAGGTACAACTGGCTGGCTAGACGATTATGATCAAATGGTTGAATTATGCAACAATAAAAAAGGAGCATTTATTTACGGATCAAATTTTAGCTTAGGTGTAAATGTTTTTTTTGAGCTGAATAATTATTTGGCTAAAATGATGAATAACCTAAAGCAATATAACATCAATCTTGAAGAAATTCATCATACACAAAAATTAGATGCTCCAAGCGGGACTGCAATTTCATTAGCAGAAGGAATCATTAATAATTCTGACAAAACATCTTGGAAATTAGACAAATCGACTAATAATAACGAGATCCCTATTATAGCAAAAAGAATAGATAATGTTCCCGGAACCCATAGCATTGATTATTCCAGTGAAGTGGACACTCTTAAAATTGAGCATGTTGCTCATAATAGAAATGGTTTTGCTTTGGGAGCTGTTGTTGCAGCAGAATGGATTATAAACAAAAAAGGGGTCTTCACCATGAAAGATGTACTTGGATTATAATTCGTTAAAAAAAACACAAAACAGTAACAACACCTAATTAGTACACACTAATTATAAAATAAATAAAACATCGTTCAATTCTTTTAATGTTGAACACAAACAATATCAATTATGACACTAACACAATGGTTTATCTTTTTCCTACTTGTTCAAGTAATACACGGATTAAGTACTTGGAAATTATATATTAAAGCTGGTAGACAAGCATGGGAAGCATTTGTTCCTGTATACAATGCAATTGTGTTAATGCAAATCATTAATAGACCAAAATGGTGGACTGCATTATTATTTGTCCCAATAATTAATTTAATTATGTTCCCAGTTGTATGGGTAGAAACTTGTAGAAGTTTTGGAAAAAACACATATCTAGATACTGCTTTAGCAGTATTAAGCTGTGGTTTATATGTTACCTACCTCAACTACACACAGGATTTAATACATCTAAAAGATAGAAGCATTGAGCCTAAAAGTAGTTCTGGAGAATGGACTAGCTCAATTTTATTTGCAATTGTTGCCGCTACTTTAGTACACACCTATTTTATGCAACCTTTTGTAATACCCACTTCCTCTTTAGAAAAAACCTTATTAAAAGGAGATTTCTTATTAGTAAGTAAATTTCATTACGGAGCTCGCATACCAATGACAGCTGTTTCTGCCCCAATGGTACATGATACCTTGCCAAAATTCAACACACCTTCCTATATTGCTGATGACCTGAATAGAGATGGATGGAAAAACAAATTAAGTTTTCCTTATATGCGAATCCCAGGATTTCAGAAAATAAAACGTAACGATATTGTTGTATTTAATTGGCCTGCGGATTCATCTTATAGTATGGCTGACAATAATCCTGATAGAAAATACCTAAAACCTATTGACAAAAAAACAAACTATGTAAAACGTTGTGTAGGTATTGCCGGAGATTCATTAGAAATAAAAGATGGTTATGTATTTATCGACGGAAAAAAAACACAATTACCTGACAGAGCTAAAACACAGTTTTATTACACCGTAATTTCAAAAAAATATTTAACAGCTAAATATTTGAAAGAAGAAATTGGAACTACTGAGTTTGACATATACTATAAAGCTCCTTTACAGTATAAGGAAAATTTCGAAAAGTATTTCGACGTTACGCTCTTCCCTACTGACTCTACGTACATTTTAGCCAAGATTAACCATACAATACCCCTTAACAATCCTGAGATCAGACAAACTGACCGCTACAGCATCAACATGTCTGTGGAGGAAAAAGAAAAATTGAGTAAAAACCCAAGTGTAACTTCTATCATTAGAGTAATTAAACCAAAAGGAGTTCGAGAAATTGGAGAAAGAGGGAGCGCTACTATTTTCCCAAAATACAGTGATTACAAATGGAATCGTGATAATTTTGGACCTATCTATATTCCTGAAGCTGGAAAAACGGTTGCCATAAACAAGCAAGTATTACCACTTTACAAGGACATAATTACGGAGTATGAAGGAAACAAACTAAACACTGATGGTGATAAAATATACATTAACGGTGCCTTAGCAACTTCATACACCTTTAAACAAGATTATTATTGGATGATGGGAGACAACCGACCAAACTCTTTAGACGCCAGATATTGGGGATATGTACCTTTTGATCACGTAGTAGGAAAACCCGTATTTGTATGGATGAGTATTAGTGGAGTTGAATTAGGCTTTGGTAACTTTAAAAACTGGGTATTTAATAAGGACCGTATTTTTACTACCGTTGGCGGAAGCGGAAAACCTGTTTCTTACTTACCATACTTTTTAGCCCTACTAATATTATGGCAAGGGTTTAAATTTTACCAAAAAAAGAAGAAAAGTAAAGAGGAGTAATTGCCTATTTCAACGTCATTACGAGTGAAACTTAGTAATCTCCCTTAATCGGCAGATTACTTCTGTCATTCCTCCTTCGTAGTGACGTTCTTTTTATTTCATTCTATTAGACGCTAACAAATGAACCTACTAATCCATCCCACATACTTCCCCACCATTGCTCATTTTGTTGCCATTGCAAATGCAAAGACGGTTACTTTTGAAAAAGAAGACAACTTTCAAAAACAAACCTATAGAAATAGAATGTTCATCTATGGTGCCAACGGAAAATTGTTACTTAACATTCCTACCAAACACAATAAAGAAGGGAACAAAAATTCTTATTTCACTACTGAAATAGAAAATATTGAAGATTGGCAAAAACAACATTGGAAATCAATCGTATCAGCTTATAAGTCATCTCCCTTTTTTGAATATTATGAAGATGACATAAAAGATATTTTTTTTACGCCCCAAGATTCTTTATACCAATTAAACCTAAACATCTTTAAAACCCTTTGTGACTGTATTGAATTAAATACAACCATTGAATTTACTGATACGTTCGTTAAAGAAAAGGAAACTAAAAATTGTGTTGACCTAAGAAAATTAGCGCTTTCAAAAAAAGAAGTGCCTGTGAAATTGGACAATTACAATCAAGTATTTGGAGACAAACATGGCTATTTAAACAACCTAAGCATTCTAGACTTACTGTTTAACGAAGGCCCAAACACCTTAAATTTCTTGGAGCAACAAACTCCTTTCTGGTAATGCAAACATTCATACATTATTTCCTGCATTTTGGAATACCGCTTTTAATTTCTTATTTCTTTTTCAAGACAGCATGGAAAAAAGTGTACTTCGTTTTTGCTTTATCAATGTTAGTGGATTTAGATCATTTATTAGCAAATCCAATTTTTGACCCAAACAGGTGTAGCATTAACTTTCATCCATTACATACCTATTATGCTATAATTCTCTACTTCATATTACTAGTTCCTAAGAAAACAAGAATTCTTGCTTTTGCTTTACTATTTCATATGCTCACAGATTGGATTGATTGCTATATGACTATTAACTGGTAGCTCATAAAATAAACCTAAAAAAGAAACGTTTTCACACTAGTAAAAACACTAACTTATATCATGCATAAAAACACTATCACTACCCTTCTAGTTATTTTTGTTAATTTTTGTTTTTCACAAACAACCATTGAAGGACAAGTTTATGACATCAACACTAATGAACCTTTAGAATCGGTAAGCATATACATCGAAAATACGCATTACGGTACGGTCACCAATAGCGAAGGAAAGTACAAGTTTACCTTTAAAGTAGAAACACCTATAATCACCTTTAGTTATTTAGGATACGAAACTAAAGGTATTAATAGTACTAGAATTCCTAAGCAGCTTTTTTTATCGGAATATGAAAATGTATTAGAAGAAGTCCTTATCACGAATAAAAACACTGGAGACATCCTAAAGAACGTATTAAAAGCTACCAAAAAAGCTTTAAAAAAACCATTATTACAAGAAACATACAACAGAGAGTTTTCAAAAATAAATGGAGAGTTCAATTATTTTGCTGACGGAATAGTTGAATATCACTTAAGAAATAGTAGCAAAAAAATAAAATCTGATACATATGTAAAACAAAGTAGAGTACTGACATCACCTTCAAAAAATATTACTGAAGTCATAGAAGCTATCCCCGTTAAGTATGATGTTAGAGACCAAATAAAAGAAGGTTTTGGTGATTATTCATTACTAAAAAGTTTATACAAACAAGAAGACCGATATGACTTTGTATTAAAGACTAAGCGTTACAATGACAGCTTAACCCATAATATTATTGAGTTTAAACCAAAAGATACTATCTTAAATAAAAACTATGACGGAAAGCATTTGAGTGGTAATTTCTTATTTAAAGGAAAGGTCATTTATGATAATACAACGAAACTAATTTTAGACATGGAATTGCAAAAAGCATCAAATACCGACAAAGATGCTTTATACATGAAAAACTTTTTAATTACTTTTAAATATTTTGATGTAAAGCAAAAGGTGAGTTATAGAATTGATGGCAATCATTATATTTTAGTATTCAAAAAAGAGTATCACAAACTTCATTTATACAAAGCGCTTGGAAAAGAATACGACACCGAATATGAATTTTACACCAGTTTAAACACCCTATCATATAAAGAATTTAATGGCGATTTAAACCGTGACAAACGCTATAAAAATAAAACCATTTACAAGAATGGAAACCAACATACTACAGAGTTTTGGCTAAATAATGCTATTTTAAGTACTGAAGAAGAAGAAAAATTCATCAATTCTATAAAAACAACCACTACCACGAAATTGTAGCTTTAACGGGATAATGATCTGAATATTGATGACTGTAATTTGAAAACTGAGCAACTCCGAGTTTTTCACCTACTAGGATAAAATCAATTCGTAAAGGGAAGAATTTAAAGTCAAATGTTTTCCCAAATCCGTTTCCTGCTAGTTCAAAAGCATCTTGAAAACCTTCATTTTTAAACTGCTTATAAATGTAAGAGTAGGCTGTATTGTTAAAATCACCTAAAACAATTTTCTTATAGGAACATTTTTTTTGATGCCTTAATACCTGTTCCGTTTGATTTTGTTGCATCTCAAATCGCTGTCCTATTCGCTTCACCAAACGCTCGGTATCCTGCTCGGATAAGTTCTCTACATTAGGATTTATGTGCAATGATTCAAAATGCACATTATAAACTCGTATCGTATCTTGATCTTTTAAAATATCAACAAAAATTGCCTTATTATCCGTTTCAATAAATTTAATTTCGCCTTTATTGACAATCGGATACTTTGAAAAAACAGCTTGTCCATACTTGTTCTTCCCTCCTGCCAGACTTTCATATTTATAAGGATACAGAGATAGATTAATATTTTTATGCGGATGAAATTCCTGGAAAGCTAATACATCTGTATTTTCAGCTAAAACAAATTCTTGAATATCGTTTTCAATATTGGCTACGTCAATCCACTCATAAACATTGAACAACCGAACATTATAACTCATCACTGACAAGCTGCTATTAGTATTTTTATCTACTGAAGAAAACTTATATAAAGTACTAATATTATCATAACCTAAAAGCAATACCACTAAGGAGAGTATTAATTGTTTTTTAACCTTTAAAACCCAATACAAACAAAAAATAGCATTTAACACCAGAAGAACAGGCACTGACAAACTCAACACAGACAATACTGATACCGTTTTAGGAGGCACGTAAGGCAACAGATATGCTAATAGCAAAACTACCGCCAAAATACCGTTCAGCAGGTAAATTAATTTATCTATTAGGTTTAATTTTTTCATATACTGGTTAGTTCTCGATACATTTTTACCCTAAGTTCGAAAACACTCGAACCGCTGTTTATTTTGGCTTTTGGTTTTTGGCTTTTGGCTTTTGGCTTTTGGCTTTTGGCTTTTGGCTTTTGGCTTTTGGCTTTTGGCTTTTGGCTTTTGGCTTTTGGCTTTTGGCTTTTGGCTTTTGGCTTTTGGCTTTTGGCTTTT
>Ga0105359_10002841_pt1 | contig 14322 bp, 14 predicted proteins | sample GOMGulsemesocosm_6_FD_83659 | JGI IMG/M metagenome (GOLD analysis project Ga0105359, IMG submission 83659) | Methane-oxidizing microbial communities from mesocosms in the Gulf of Mexico - GOM8C Gulf of Mexico | ecosystem: Environmental > Aquatic > Marine > Cold seeps | place: Gulf of Mexico... | reverse complement strand
TGGGTAAAGGAGGGCATGGGGGGTAGCGCGGCGAAAGTAATCGAAATGACCTCACAGATTTTTGTTACATTTCAAAACATATGCTACCGAGACTCAAGACATGCATCGGTATACATGCATTTAATCACTATTGCCTGGCAAATAGCCAAACACCTATTTTCAAAACCAGTCCAAATCCGCAGTCTACTATAGCAAATCAATTTAATCTGACGATGCCGTCGCAACGTACAAGGCCAATGGGGGACTGGCAGTCATCCTTAGAACACGAAATCGCTCGCATCCAGCGTCGTAACACCCAAAAGCGTGATCGAATTGGTTCCGTCTATATCGATTACGGTGTCCGACCCACCAACCGTGATTGACACTAAGCCGCTGATGTCGGTGAACCCGTACCCCTGGACATCGATCAAGTCGGTGCCGTCCTGGAAATCGTGGATTGTGTCATTGCCGCTGTCGGTATTAAAGACGAATGTGTCTGCGCCACCGGTTACGGTTGCTCCCGAAACGACAGTAATAGATAAGAAGTCGCCCCAAAGCTGGTCATCGCCAGCGCCGCCTTCGATGGTGTCATCGCCACCAGTGACAGCTGCTCCGGCAAATTCCGCTATTACTATCTGAAAGTCGCCATAGATAGTGTCGTTGCCGATACCACCATTGATCACATCATTGCCTCCGGTAATGATTTCGGTGCCAAGATTGTTTGCTGTTGCGCGACCAGAAAAAGCATCCCCATAAATAAAGTCGTTTCCTTCGCCGCCGTCAATCGTATCGTTACCGCCGCTTATTTCAGAGGTAACATTGATAGTATTATCAGAAGTAAACATGGTTTGACTGTCACCATAAATGACATCATTTCCAATGCCACCATTCAGCTGATCGTCACCACCCGAAATTGTTACTGTACTGGAGCCGCTGAAAAAGGATTTCATGTCGCCAGCGTCGCCATAGATTGTGTCATTTCCGCCGCCGCCGTTGATGGTGTCGTTACCGTTGGAGATTAAGACGGTACTTAGAAAGTGACTGAAAGAGAAAATGAAAGCTGCATCGCCGTACAGTTGGTCCGCATGTTGGCCACCAAAAATTAAATCGCTCTCGGTGGCTATTGTGACATTACTGTTGGACACAGACAGAGCAATAGTTTCTTCGTCACCGAATACTGTATCGCTTCCGTCACCGCCACTGAGGGTGTCACTGCCTTCACCACCCGTAAGCGTATCGTTGCCGTCACCACCATCAAGCTTATCTTTTCCGGCTCCGCCCAAAAGTATGTCATTGCCGTCACCACCCTTGAGCTTGTCGTCACCGTCACCGCCATCAAGCGTGTCATCGCCCTTGCCACCCTTGAGCTTGTCGTCACCGTCACCGCCATCAAGCGTGTCATTGCCCTTGCCACCCTTCAGCTTGTCGTCACCGTCGCCGCCATCAAGCGTGTCATTGCCCTTGCCACCCTTCAGCTTGTCGTCACCGTCGCCGCCAGCAAGCGTATCGTTGCCGTCACCACCCTTCAGCTTGTCTTCACCGTCGCCGCCATCTAGCGTGTCATCGCCCTTGCCGCCAAAAAGCAGATCATTGCCCGCGCCACCATCGAGATAATCGCTGAACGACTGGGGCGCATGCGAACCCGATCCGTGGCCCTTGCCGCTGCTGTCGCCATAAAGGATATCGTTGCCTTCGCCACCGAAAAGCCGGTCGTCGCCTTTCTCTCCTTTCAGTTTATCGTCGCCTTCACCTCCAAATAGACTGTCGTTTGCGTCACCGCCTTTGATATAGTCCTTGTCGCCTAAACCGTAAAGTTCGTCGTCCCCGCCTTTGCCGTCAATCTTGTCTTTGCCGGATGTACCAAAATAAACCTCAGCGGCACCGGTGCCCTTGAACTTAGCCATGACTTTTCCCCTCGGTTAATAGAGCCATCTTTGACTCGGCTACGGGGTCGGGAAACTAGCAAGTGAATGACAAACGAACCGACCAGCATTCAGTTGAAACTATCAATTTGCAGTAATTCTTGAAAGTCTTTTTGGCTGATCTAATCTCACTCCGTATCAATTCGCCTTACTCCCGACACAAATGGGTGCATCGTACGACATTATACTCTCTTCAATTCCTACAATAATGGGAATAATTTGTATCTCAATAATTCACACCGCTCTTATACGCGGAGTAAATAGCGTCATCCCTGCTTTTACTATTTTGATACCTGCGGAGTTCTTCGCTTCTGAGTCATTGGTATTTCAGATAAAGTTTGTCCCTTGTCTATTTTATATAGGAGCTTTGCTACAAAAGTTTCATCACCCAAAAAAATCTGATTTTTAAATCTTCAAAGGGTGATGGCTGATTTAATCCACCAGCGACGAAGTTACGATAATTGCTACATGCATCGTTTCATTTCTTATCAACTACCCAAAGAATTCATTGACCCGAGGTTAGCCCGAATATTACATGTAATGCCGTGATGATAGCCCCGCTAGTTGTTTTTACAGGTTTTTTTCGATCGAGCGCCAGACTGATTGATTGATAAATATAAATCAATAAAAACAAGAAGACAGCTAGGACACGAGCAATTGGGTGCAATATTCGGGTTAAATTAAATAGCTAACATTTTGTTAGTGGCATTAATTAAATGGTGCTTTGTTTCTGGCTCAGCTGAGGCATGACCTGCAAGTTTGCTGATAATTAATTCAGAATTTGGTAATTGCTGATGTAATAACCAAGCATTATCAAACGGACAAATAATATCGTAGCGCCCATGTACAATAATAATCGGTATATTTTTAATATTACCGCAGTTTTTTAAAATTTGATTATCAGTTAAAAAACATTTATTAACCATATAATGGGCTTCATGGCGGGCAAGTGTCCAACATGAATCGTCCGATGTAGCTGCCCTTACAAATTCTTCATTTGGCTCTAAAGTACAACAGCGAATTTCCCACTCACTCCATGCGCGTGCCACTTTTTCTGCGGCTATTTTATCCTCGCCAATCATAATGTCGTATGCGGCTTGAACAATGTCTTGTTTTTCAGTTTCAGGCTTTTCTGCAGATACAGCATTTACATACTCTTGCCAATAATCAGCAAATATTCGGGTACCGCCGCCATGAGAGAAAGCCCATTGGGTATCTTCAGGGCGGCCTAAAAATATACCCCTAAGCACTAGACTCATGACACTGTTGGGGTGGGTTTGTGCATAAACTAATGCTAATGTTGAGCCCCAAGAACCGCCAAACACATGCCATTGGCCAATGTTTAAATGGTCTTTTATGGTTTCAATATCTTCTACTAATAAAGCGGTATTATTGTTATTTAAACTGCCATGAGGCAGGGAGCGGCCACAACCTCGTTGATCAAAAAGGATGATGTGATATTTTTTAGGATCAAAAAAACGTCGATCCTTGGTTGAACAACCACCACCAGGCCCACCATGAATAAATAACACCGGTTGTCCAAGTGGGTTACCACACTGTTCAATATAGAGTTGATGTTCATCGTCTATAGGTAGTAGAAAATGATTAAAAGGAGCTATTTCAGGATAAAATTCGTTCATTATTTTCACTATAGATAATTGTTTAGTTAGTTGTAATTAAAAGCTCAGAGTAAATTGTTTTTTACTTATTTCAATCTTTATCCCTGCCCTCTTGATATTTCTCAGATTAAAAATCAAGAGAGTCACCTATTGATCACTGGGATAATAACTCGAATATATTCGGGATTAGGTAGCGAATAAGTCCCTAGATGATCCCTGTGCTTTTAGTAACGTAAGTCTAAGCGGTCAGTCCCCATAAAGAGGGGCACACTGATCCGCGAAAGAATGGACGCGAATGGCGAGTCCTTTACAAGCGTTCTGACAAAGGATACAGATGAAACAAGATTTCAGCTCTGTCTAGCTGAAACAAGATTTCAGCTCTGTTGGCCGCTTAGCTTTCTTTGAGTAAGTAAGCACCCTGCGGGTCGTCTTGGACTTGTTCGCTGCTCCCTAAGTATCCCAACCAATGCCATTCACATCAACATCATTGGTATAACTTTCTTTTACCGGCATATATAGAGAGATTGTTAGTCATATTAGACGCATCGCATGAGTGAGATAAGCGCTTAGTGTGATTTATCTGTTTGTACTAATCTCAAAACTGTTCGATTTATGTTCATGAATCACCTTGCTTGTTTATTGAACATATGTGATCTTATTTTGGATTGGTGGCTAGTCAGGTAGATTTTGGCCTGTTGTGTATTTATGCCCTCAAATCAGCTCATTATTTTAATATTACTTAAAAGGAAGTAAGTAAATGACCACAGCAGAACATTTGGCGCAGTACAGCGTCACACTAAATCAAGCTAGAGATTTTATCGTATCAAACTTATCGGCTCCCAATGTTATTTATGAAACATGTCTTCAGTTTGGAGTTTCCGCCTCGATGATAGCGGAAATCTATGGTGGAGTGACCAAAGAACAGGTCGTGTCTTTTTTTGATAGCCAAGGTCTGAATGGTTCGGCATTAGAGGCAAATGACATCATTTCTTCCCCTACGGTACTGTCTTCTGAAGGTGCTTTTAGTCTGAGCTTTATTCTAGGCTCTACTGCAACTGATGTAATTAGTGCTGGAACGGGGCCATTACCTTCTATCGAGGTTGCAATCGGAATGGAAGGTGATGATAACTTGATCGGTAATAGCAACACCGCAGCGGCACTGCTGGGAGGGAGTGGCGACGATACTTATACTGCAGGGTCTGCTGGTCATTATGTAGTAATGGATACTTCAGGCAGTAATGATCATCTTAATATTCCTTATAGCTTTGCGGTATTGGAAGCGACGCTGATTAACGATGGGAGAGACTTAGGTTTATATACAGACAACTTCGAATTAGTACTACCTGACTGGCAGAATCCTGATAACCGCATCGAAACTATATCTCTTAGTGATGCAAATTATAATTACAATGACCTTGCTGCAGCAGTTAATATTTACGCCGTTAACAAAGAAAACCCTTATTATTTTGGCATGGATTTAAATGCAATTAATAAGCAAATTCAGCTGTTTGAGAAGCTTGCTTCGGTGGATTCAAGTAACAGCGCAGAGATACTTAATTTTGATACAAGCCAAGTTGTTGGCTCTGACTCGCTGATTGATTATTTCATCTGAAATTTCGTAGCCAGTCTCTCAATGGCGCAGAGAGGGGCAGTGCCGGAAAGCCGATTTAGATAACCACAAACCATAATTGTTAATCTGGCTGAAAACCACCAGCAAAGAAGCCAACACAAAAGTCTATAAGGTCTTAGTCAATAGCTTTGAGTTGACTGCACTTGATACTAATAATCAAAGCATGGAAGAGTTCAACAGAACTAAAATTTCCCGTTTTGGTAGAGGCCTCGTCCAACATATTTCAGCAAACTGCTGGGGTGTTTTGAGTCACTGCCCTTTGATAACTTTAATTTTGTGCAGCAGCTGGTACTTTAACTGCGCACATCTCCTCTGTTTTTAGCCCGAGTATCTGGATTTGATACAATACTGCCGTTTTAACAGCAGCTGATAATAGCCGCTTTCAGTCATTATATGCATTTGAGAAAGCCCTTAGTAAAACAAGGGCCTTCAAATTATTCTCGATATATATCAAATATACACATCATCGTTTTAGAGTAATTCTTGCTCTTCAACAATGTATGCGGCAGATTTTGAATGATCGATAAAATGACTTTCGTCGGCCTGTAAGGCAGCTGCTATTTGTTGTCCTTGGGTTGAACTCATCCCTTCAATTAACGCTTGTTCAGATTCGAACCATACTTCAGCTACCCCATCAAACTCGGCTAACATTCCTCTTGATTCCCTAAGCCCTTGATTTAGTGGAGAGTCAATAGTAAGAGATTGAACGTATTTTTTAGCTCCCAGTTTTTTCGCATTTTTTAAAAATAACGGAGCATGATGTTGCTCCCAGTATTCTTTAAACTCTACGCGACTCATATTCGAGTGGCGAGTTAAGTTCATTACAAATTTAATCATTATAGGAATTCTCTTTTTAGTTTATTGGGTTATTAGTTGATGATGATTATTTTATCTGTAATCTATAAGCTTACTAGCCTATAAAAATGAACTACTGTGTTCACTAAAAGAGAACAGCAAGTTAAGGAAATATACGCGTGGATGAGTTAAAGCGAATTGGGGTTTTTACTAAGGTAGTTCAAGCAAAGAGTTTTTCAGAGGCGGCACGTCAGCTTGGCGTCGCAAAGTCGGCTGTCAGTAAACAAATAAGACTACTTGAAGAGCAGATAGATGCACAACTTTTTAATCGATCTACCAGAAAGTTAAGTCTTACAGAAGCCGGAAAGATATATTATCGGCATTGTGAACATATTGTACTGCGGGCTGAATTTGCTTTAGACGAATTGCGTAACTATCAAAACCAACCAACAGGCACTTTGCGGGTTTCTGCACCTGTCCCCTTCGGCCGTACAATTTTGATTCCTGTTATTAAACAACTTAGAGAATTGTATCCAAAACTCAATGTTGATTTGCAACTAGACGACAAAATTATCAATGTTGTAGAGCAGGGCATTGACTTGACTCTTCGCGTTGGTTCTTTACAAGATTCAAATTTAATTGCTAAAAAGCTTTGCGACACTCCAGCAATGTTAATTGCTTCTCCACAGTATCTTGCCAATTACGGAGTACCAACTAGTCCATCAGCTTTAGTTAGTCATCAATGGTTAGCATTGTCTGTGCAGGCTTCACCGTATTCGAAGACTTTTCTGCACAATATAACGGGAGAGAAAACATCAGTTTCTTTACAAGGAAGTTTATCAATTAACTCAGTAGAAGCGATTATTGTTGCTGCGCTTAATGGATTAGGAGTAGCCATGTTAGCAAAAGTAACTATTGAAGAGCTTCTTAGCTCAGGCCAACTAGTTTCTCTTTTACCGGATTACCAAGCTCCGCCAGTGCCAATTTATGCAGTCTACCCACATCGAGAATTCTTACCTGCTAAAGTTAAAGTATTTTTGAAGCTACTACAAAATTATTGTGCGAATGCAAGTTGGTCAACTGAGGCGTAGCTTTTAAATTGTTAATGTGGACCTGCATAAAATTATTACCAACACTATGATAAAGCCCTAGTGCAACAATCACTTCAACGAATTAATCATTGTTAATGAATGACAAAGACAGATCATAGGGCAAATAGCACTGATAATAATGCCTGCTTTTGGCTAACAGTCGTCGTCGTTAACCGAAGATTCAGCGCTTGCAAGTCAACTTGGGGAATGGCAAAACCTGATACAGAACTGGCGTTTAACAGACCTTGGTAAAAGGTTTTTTTGAGAGCCAAATATGCGTGTAGAACACTCGGGCTTAGCGGTGATGATTTGCCTTCAATATTAATTTATTAGTGTCCAATGTTGGTATTTATCCGAAATAAAACCAGAGTGTTTATAAGCTTTAGTGAGTAAATCACCTTGTGCACGCAGAGAAACAATGTAGTTTTGTAAAGCCTTATACAACTCAGGTTGGTGTTTATTGACGATAAATACCCGCTCATCTGCAAGCGCTACCTTATAGCCAGCTACCCGCTTTAATTCTCTCTTTTTGTCTAGTGAATACAACGTAAAATTGGCGCGTTTACGTTGTAAATTAGGCACGATTAAATCTTGCTTTGAGAGCAAGTGTAAGGACTTTATCGGCATCTCTTGCAGTGTTTTTGCCGCAATCTTCCACGAGGTCAAAGTGGTCGCGATCAAAGTATCTAGCTTATTGTCACTTAAGGCTTGCGACACAGCGCCTAATTGATTAGCCGAAGTGTAAATGCCGAGAAAAAACTGCCCTTGTTTAACCACCGGATCGGTTAGTAAAAAAGAGGATGCCGTAGGCTGTATTGTCTCACTCAGCGATTGCTTAAAAGTGCTGTGAGCCAATAAATCGGCCTTGCCTTTTGCCAGCTCAATTTTCTGTCGTTGCGCATTGCCGCCGGGAACAAATTGAATGTTATCTGCAAGATTTGCCTGTTTAACCGCATTACAAATGATCACCAAATCCATGTACTGGCGTGAAATGCCCTTAGTCTGCGCTGAAAACAACGCAGGACAACGATTTAATGGCCAGCGTAAGGTTGTTTGATCGATGCCCACCCGCTTAGCAAAATCGCTGCGGGCGACTTTCTCCTTGCCCATCAGTCTTACATTGGTTGCTGACAACGCACAACGCGGTAGCGTAAATAAAACAGCGCCCATTAGGATTACCAGTAACTTAATGTGCTTGAGTTTAATTAGAGCATTCATAGGAATATGTCTGAGTGGGAGTGGTTTCTGATAAACAAGGTTTGAGAAGAAAGGTTATTAAACGATATAGACTGGCGAATAACAAGATACGATTATGCGAAATAACCTAACTTTGACATTATGGCCGCTAATGCCCCTACCCTGGATCGCCACTGACTGTTTAACGCTAACTAATCAGCCGGATATATCGGTAAGCTATGAAACAGAGCGGAATTTTGTAAATGGCATTACAGCCCTAGTATAAGGCAAAAAATGGTTTACTAACAACGTTGGGGCAGCAAAACAGCAAGCTACTTATTTGTTGGACTCTCTGCTCTAAGCCAGTCCATTGCACTCGCTTTATCATCAAAATTTCTGGTATTTTGGGCACTTATTGCCGGAGCTATGCTTGCTAAAATTTCTAAATTTGTCGGCGAGTTTATAACGATAGCTTTAGCGATAATGTTCTGATTATTTAACCAGATATTACATTCATTAATTTTGTTAAAAACATCAGGGGTCCCTCCTTCTGTCTCTGAGTAATCAAACAGTCATTTAAAATATTTTTGGCCGAAACTTTCAATTACAGATTCTAGTTCTTTAATCGTTTTGACAATGCCTTCACTGTTAAACGCCCCAACAGCTTTAACCGTTATTATGTCGCCATCAACCGAGATGTAGCATTTACCATGCTCTATAGACATTTTGTACCTCTGAAGCCGTACACCCGAATCAGGGTGCAAGTTTTGCTGGCAGTTATTTACTTGTTCTTGTAGCGATATAAAGTACAGCACATTGCTATCTAGCTTTAATATTATAGACTTTCTATTGAGCTAAAAGGCTGATATTTGCTGAAACTGTCGATTACTAATCCCAATTTCAACGTTGCTAATCAGCTAGCCCAATTGCATGAACTGACGAGTTGAGGGCACTTTGCAAATTGGGGTTAAGGCTTTGGCCAAAGCATTGTTACCCGTTTTTCAGTGACCACCCTGCCTAAAAGCAGTAAGATTTATTGTCATCAGAGCTCCTTGCTTTGGAAGATCAGCCACAGCGGGTGAGCATATATCGAATATTTTAGCGCAGCTACAGACAATATTAGATATAAATAATGATGTAGCGCAATCAGTAAAACAGCAAATCCAAGTGGCGAGCGCAATTAACAAAAACGCTCCTGCATCCATGCAGTCGCCGGCCCAGCTTCGCTCTGCACAACGCCCTGTCGTTACGCAACTCAATTTAGTAATTAGCACAGGCGGCAATACCAGGATATTTGTGACTGCGTAGTTGGCCTTTGTGTGCGCTTAGAGCATGAAATATCAGTGACCATCATTTATCAAAAGCTAAAGGCAAGACTTGGCCCCACATCTATACAGCTTGGCCCTCAGCCGTAACATGCCCGGCAACAATCCATAGGTAATGATTGGCACAATGCTGGCCACCGAGATCAGCGTCACCCAACTATGCTGATCACTAATATGTGCCGCCACCCAAGGTGGAATAACATACACCAGCGGCAACAGCGCCAGAAAGGTCAGCACGGCCATAACATGCTTGCTAGGGGGGGGTATATTGGCTTGCTTCATGGGCTTGCTCGATTAGTGCGTTAAGTAAATTAAAATAAGCTGGCTATCTTCTTCTGCTATAAACTTCACACCGCTAGCGCTGCGCACTAAAGTACGACCCTGTACCGCCTCGCCATTGATGGCCCCTTTGCCGCGCGTGAGGTAAGCCATCACGTTGCCCTCCTGCTTAATGATTTGCCCAGCGTTGGGGTTAGCCACGCTTATGGAAGTATCACTATAAAAGGTGTCATCTTGTCCTTTGGGGCCACCGTAAATATGGGTAACCTCTCCCTGCTTGGGTTCATACATTTTATAACCTGCATCCTCACCGGCTTCATCTGGCATTACCCAGAGTTGGATCATATTGTTTTGTGTATCATCGGGGTTAATTTCGTTGTGTTCAAACCCTTGTGCACCGGCCCGTTGGACCTGAGCAGCCCCGCAATGCAGGCTTTGGCCGTGTTCCAGCGAACCGGCATGGCTCACGCGGCCATCTACCATCACAGAGATCACATCTATTTCCTGGTGAGCGTGCATACCGGTTTCTCCCTTGGGTAAAAAGTTGGCATCGGCCAGATAAACAAAATTGCCTATGCCGTCAAATACCCCAGCTATTTTGGAGCTGCCAAAGACCCTTTGGTCCATGACAAAACGGCGCTCAATAAGCCCGGCAAAGCCACCTTGGGTTAGGTCATCAAATTTTAAAATTTCCACTCTGTGCTCCTGAATTTATTGTATGCTGAATTGATTTTAAACCAGTATATTTGTAATCTGCTAGGCGATAAATACTTGCATGAGTAACTTAACGTTCCATCTGGAGTAACAATGCCCGATCTAAATGACATGATGGTTTTTCGCACTGTAGTGGAACAGGGCAGTTTTACTAAGGCTGCTAACAGTATAGGCCTGCCCAAGTCCAACATCAGCCGCAAGGTGAGCCGTTTGGAAGAACAGTTGGGGGTGCTGTTGTTAGAACGCACCACACGCTCGTTACGCCTCAGCGAAATTGGCCAAATTTATTACGAACACTGTGCCCGCATTCATGAAGAAATGAGCAACGCCCAAGGCTGTGTTGAAGCCATGGCAGCGGTGCCCAAGGGCTGGTTAAAGGTGTGTGCTTCGGTAACGGTGGGGCAAGCCTTGTTAGCATCTCGCCTGCCAGGGTTTTATGAGTCTTTCCCCCAAGTGAAGCTGGACTTAAGCTTAAGTAATCGCCGCATCTATCTGATAGAAGAAGGCTTTGATTTGGCTATTCGAGTAGGGCCGTCGACGGATTCAAATTTAATTTCCAAAAGGTTGTGCTCGGTGAAATTGCACTTGTATGCCAGTTTGCAATATTTAGCCGAGAGTCAGGCCCCGATAACCTTAAAAACCCCGGATGATCTAGCCCAACATAACTGTTTGTTCATGAGTGCCTCGGTCCAAAAACAGCGCTGGCAGCTAACCGTCGACAATCAAAAAAAATACGTGGAGATCAATCCCGCCTTTATCTGCGACGATTTCAATGTGTTGTTACAGATGGCGGTGGATCATTTGGGCATTGCCCTGCTGCCTGACTATTTATGTGCAGGCCAACTTAAAGAAAATAAACTGGTGCGGGTGTTGGATGGGTGTGTGGGTAACTCTTTGGATATTTATGCTGTATACCCCAGCCGTAAAGGGGTTACCCCAAAATTGCGCGTGTTACTGGATTATCTGGCCGATAGTTTTGATTCGTAGCTAGTGTTCGTCCTGAAATAGGGGCGTAGCGAAGGTGACCCAATGGTTCGATATGTGTGATATTAGATGTCGCCGTTTAGTCATTCTAAATAACTTCATTTAGTAGCGAGCAGAGCAAGCCAGTGGGACGAGCGCAGTAGACATTTATTTCAGCTAAAGAAGGGGCAGAAAGCTCTGCCCACTGCCCTATAACGTTGATTATTTCTGGTTAGCCATATAGCTCTGGTACACGTATCCGTAAGCCGTGTGCTCACCCAATACTGCACCTAACTGCTGGCCCTTGGGGCTGCGCCAGTCATCCATGATCTCGGCCAAGACAGAGGCCCAAGTTACCACCTTAACGCCTGCTTGGGTCATACGATGAATAGCGGCTTCACGGCTCACTGCGTCCCAAGTACCCGAGGCGTCCACCACCGCATACACATCATAACCCTCAGCCACAGCCGAGATAGCCGGGAACATTAGGCACACGTCGGTCACAATACCTGCCATGATGATTTTCTTACGGCCGGACTTTTTAATGGCCGCTCTAAATTCAGGTGACTTCCAGGCATTGATTTCACCCTGACGATTCACAACGATAGCGTCCGTTAAAATGTCGCTGATCTCTGACATGACTGGGCCATTTGGTCCCTGTGGGTAACTGGCGGTGACTACGCTTGGCAGGTTAAGCACCTTGGCCATCTTGCTGAGTCCCTGAATGTTGTTTTTCAACTGGGCCGGATTCATGTCACGCACCCCCACCATCAATCCGGTTTGGTGATCGATCATCGCCAGAATGGCGTTGTCTGGGGTGAGTGTCTGGGCAAATCGCTCAGGGTCTGGGGCCGCCAAGCTACTAACACTGAACAACAAGGCCGCGGCTGCCAGTAGGGAAGATATTTTGCTTAAGGATTTCATCTGTTTGCTCCGTATGTGTAATGTGGGGTCATAATACGAAGCGAGCCTAAATAGATAAATAAGCAATAAAGCCACATTTTGTTCTATTACAGGCAACAGTCATAAAGGCAGGTCAAGGGCATTATACGATACTGTTCATTAGATTTTTTAAACATGCCTGTCTTAGTGATATTTTTAAAATCAATTTTCAAACCCAAGCTGTTACTACCTACAAACGCTGCTATTGGCCTAAATATAGTCAATCGCCGTTATTTTATCGCGTTAATTGCGCAGTACCTTTTGAAGGAGTTACTTGCTGTTAACTGGTGGTTTCCATCACCAGTAGTATGCTGGCTGTTTCAGATAAAGCCTCATAGGAGTGCGCTACATCTGCCGGGTAGCGAAAATAATCGCCTGATTGAATGTCCTCAGTACCACCCGCTGGCCCTATACGAACCAATCCGTCGCAGATAAATACATGCTCGACTGTGCCTTGTGGATGCGGATCAGCTTTACGAACAGATCCATGTAAAAGGTTGATGCGATAAAGGTCGCGGCGTCTCATTGGCGGACACTTATCGAGCAGTACGGTAGAAAAACTAGAGGAATCCGAAGACATCTCAGCACCTTCTTGTGCACGTATCAGTTGACTGCTTGTTGTAATGTTCTCAAACAAAAAACTAAAGGGAATATCTAATGCAGAGGCAATTGCCCACAAGGTTTCGATACTGGGATTACCCTTTCCTGCCTCAAGTTGCGACAGCGTTGATTTTGCAAGATCCGCCTTTAGAGCAAGTGCTGAAAGACTTAACCCTGCCCGCTTTCTTTCTCTACCTATGGCGTTAGCAACGAGTTCTGTGGCTTTCATATTTTCATTCCGTTCATTATATTATGCTTTCGTTTTTTTTGACAAACAAATAATTAACGTTCATTATACCGAACAAAGTTCACCAAGCAACTGAGAATCTCAATGACAGCGACCCAGCAACAACAACGTCTATCACCGCAAGCAGAGTTTCGATCAGGGTTTCGGGACATAACACCATTGGCATTTGGAGCTGCCATATATGGGGCAGCCTTTGGCTTGCTGGCTGCTCAAGCCGCAATGAATGGACTGCAAACAGGTATAATGGGCATGTTTGTCTTTGCCGGCTCGTCGCAAATTATAGCAACTGAGCGATTAGTTGCGGGAGCAGGCTCTCTGGCGGCTCTTGTCGCAGGAATCGCATTGAACCTAAGAATACTACTGATGACTGCATCTCTTCGCGACGAGTTAGTCGGGCGTCCTTTATGGCAAATCATGCTTGGTGTTCATTTAACATCAGACGAGAATTGGGCATTGATGCATGCCACCCGCGCAAAGGGTCGTACTGTTGGATATTGGTACTTAGTCGGAGGTGGTGCTTGTCTACTTTTTGTTTGGACAATGGCGACAGTCTTCGGGGTTACTTTTGCTAAGATACTTCCCGCGCCGCAAGCTATTGGAATGGATTTCGCCTTCACCGCTGCATTTATAGCGATTCTTCGTAATTTATGGAAAGACGTTGGGGATTTGCTGCCATGGATAATATCTATTAGCTGTGCAGGTTCACTCACACTATTTGCACCAATCGAGCCTTCATGGGCGCTGGCATTTGGCGGCGTCGCAGGTGCTTTCGTCGCGGGAGTTATTCCACATGACTGATCAATGGATATTAATTGTAGGCCTTGCAATGGGGACTTATCTAATCCGTATTGGAGGTTATCTACTAGGTGCAAAATTGCCTGCTACAGGTTCTTGGGCACGGGCATTTGCGGTATTGCCAGGATGCCTTATATCAGCATTACTTGCTGTGATAGTTGTTCAGGGGAGCGTAACAGAGTGGGTTGCTGCCAGTATTGCCCTTGTTATAGCCATACTAACAAGAAGCTTAGCGTTAACAATGT
>Ga0105359_10002836_pt1 | contig 14332 bp, 13 predicted proteins | sample GOMGulsemesocosm_6_FD_83659 | JGI IMG/M metagenome (GOLD analysis project Ga0105359, IMG submission 83659) | Methane-oxidizing microbial communities from mesocosms in the Gulf of Mexico - GOM8C Gulf of Mexico | ecosystem: Environmental > Aquatic > Marine > Cold seeps | place: Gulf of Mexico... | reverse complement strand
GTGCTTCTTGGATTTTCTCAACTAATGACGTTATTGCTAATCTCGGTGTCATTATTTCGGGAGTGCTGGTTTGGTTGATAGGCAGCAGATTTCCAGACTTAATTGTTGGCGCTATTATTTCGGCAGTTATAGTGCGAGGAGGGATAAAGATTTTACACGACGTAAAACAAATAAATGAAACGGACTCCGGTTAGAGAGGTGGCATTTTGATTCGCACTCGAGGGTGTGCGTAAAGAAAAAATGGTGGGCCCTCCCAGACTCGAACTGGGGACCTGCCGATTATGAGTACAGCGCACAGCTGGTTTTGAGTGTCGTAAGCGGAAGAAGTGTAAGGGCTTTTTGAAGAGGCTGGAGCGGGGCAGAAGCCGACCGAACCATGGCCGAACTTGTTGGGTTCGGAAGCGTGTTTCAATAGTTCATTCGGTTATGAGCTACATGGCATTGTGTATGCGGAACACCGAACAAAAACCGAACTTGTGAAGGCGGTTAGAAGCTACTTACAGGGAGTTGTTTTGGTCTGGAAAAGGAGTTTTGTCTTTCTCTTCTCAACACCCGTATGTTCAAACTAAATAATTATTTTTTACTATAAAGCGTGTCTCCAGATTGGTTGCTCAAAAATTCAATAATCATTGCCATCCTTTCTAAATGGATTGCTTGGGACCTATCCATAAAAGGATGGGCATACGCTTTACCGTCAAATATTTTTGCGTTTCTATTTTTAGCAGAATCCCTCAATTCTGACGTCATATTTGCCTTTAATACCTGATCTAGCTGACCTGTAATCACCAACAGGTTTTTTGCGTCTTGTGGCAGATTGTTAACTGGATCTATTTTTTGGGGGCAGCCAAAAGGGGAGAATCTACTAGGGCTTGAATCAATAACGGCTGCATCAAACTGGGCTCCAGAGCCAATTGCATTCATCATAACGGCACCTCCTAGTGATATTCCATATAACAAACGACGATCATATCGTTGGTTGAGAGATGCTATTATTTCTTTGTAATCTTCGATGATGCCATTAATTCTCCTTTTCCCTTCAGACAATCCATAACCTCTATAATCGTAGAGATAAACGTCATAGCCTTTTGCGGCAAAGTCAGTTAAATGTTTGACCATTTGATCTGCGATCATGGCATTACCAAGGGCCACGAGGATATAACCTTTAGCTGCTACTTTACCTTCATCTTTGTCATGCGCCAGGTACACATAGCCATTCAGTTTTTTGTTGTCAGCGGTTACAAACTCAACATGTTTTACATATTTTAGAGAACTAGCTCTTGAATGATCCGGGTCAGGTGCAGCTCTATTCCAGACCCAAAATACCAACCTTTCTTTAATTGCGCCGCAAACAGTTGATTCTCTTTCATTAGTAGTGGCGCAACCTGTTAGCGCCGAAAATAAGAAGACAGCTAAAAATATCGTTTTATTGATCATTTTTACTTACCCCGCTTAAGACAGTTTTTTTGTTATTTGTCGCCTACCAAACTACTGGTTAAGCTGATTATTTTCTTTGTCCTAGTTCAGGGTAAAAGATAAGGAAATAGCTAGTATTGGGTCATAAACCTACGAGCATAATTTTTTTATGATGGTTTTTAGATATGCCGGAGCGACCTTTTCCTGATACCCGTACTTACTAGGACCACAAAACTGTGAATTATATTCCGAGGGTATCGGGAGGGAGGCTTTGAGAGGGGGTATTATTGTTTTAAGGTACATTTTGATCAGGCATTGAGAAAAGGAAGTCTCACCAATACAGCGACAGCGAAGCTCCAATCTCTTCAGTGATATTCTTTTCGTAGGAAAAGCGAATATCAAAATTGCGGGCCAGTCGATAGCGAGCATAGGCGGAATTAACGAAATTCCCATCTATGCTACTGTCTAGATATTCACGGTATTCGGATGTAAATCGAACCCTGAAATCAGTGCTAAGCTCGGCGTTGGCGAAGATGCTTGCTCGGGTATATAAGGCACCCAGGTCATTCTTGTTCTGCTGGATACTTCCCCCCAGATACCCTCCGGTGACTATGTTGTTTTTGATTGAGAAAGTATGGCCTATGTCTCCTTGTAAAGATGCAACAAGACAGCTTTCACAGGCCAGAGACTGCTGCTGAAACCCGAAGCGCAATTTCCATGCTTGGCCGGTATCTCCAGGTAAACCAGTGACTGCATTATTAATGCTTTCGATATTTACGACGTCCAGACTGCGTAGTTGGAGATCACTATCAAACATGACGAGGCGAGTCTCCAGCATGGACAGCGATGCATTTTTTATATGGCCAAAATCCGCATCTAGCGCATCGTAATAGGCGGGGCGAAATAGAAGGCTGGCTCCACTTCCAAATTTATTGTTATGTACTGTCCCCAGATTAACTAGGCTTGGCTTTCGGCCTTTGTGGGGCGAGTTTTCCGGGGTACTGGCAATGGGATGTTCGCCAGCAGGTATTTGATATCGTTTGGCGAGCACCTTGCGGTAATAGGTATTATTGATGTCTTCTTTAAGTAAATCAGAATCACGGATGTATTGGTAATAATCGAGCAGAGTATCGAGTACTAATTGTTTGTCGATAAGATTCAAAGCAAAAAACCTGTCACTCTCGAGAGCTTCAATATTATTGATAGTCTGTTCGACGATTCTTTTCTGATCGGCGCTGAGCGAGGAGTATTTTTTATACAGCCTACTCTGGCGGGAAGGGTGATATATAACGTTCTGCACTAATGGCTCGTTACCATGCCGTGCTCTTGCAACCTGCTGAATCAATCCTTGAGGGACTATCCACAAAGGGTTGTCAGGAATAATATCTATTCCCTCCACTACTTCCAAAAGCTCTGCTAAACGGTATGCACAGTTCCTTTTCGCGAAGTAATAGGTGTATCTTTTTCCGAGTACTTCCCAAGCATGGCCTAATACCAGATCTAGTTCTTCTGGCGTCAGTTTGATCTCATATTCCCAAAGATCTCTAAGTTCATTTTCACCATAGTTGTGATTATGAAAGTAATATTGGATATGAGAAAAACCTGCATCGTAGCCACCAAATAGCCCCTTAAGAATATAGGGTATTGGCCCTTCCCCAGGAGGAACGATAGCGCCGTAATTAACGGTTACATCTTCCAGTTTTGTTGAGCTGTTTTTCTTGTGAGAGTTCATTTTGAGCAGGGTATGCCCATAGTAGGAAGCAGGGTTGCCCAAATACCCAGTAGCAAAAATAATACTGATAGATTCGGTCGAGCCATTTAGAGACCAAGCGTCATACTCTGGACAAGCGACTACAGGGAGCGTGGTAGTGGAAAAATTTAACTGCTCACGCAACCAGATATATCGACCTCGAAACTTGCATTGGGCATGGGCATTGGTGTTATCACCAGCTACCTGGGCAAATGCCTCCAAGGTTGCTATTAATTCTTTTTTCGGATTGACCTCTCCATCTGGTGAATTAAAAAAGGTGTCGCTATGGATCGAGCTTTTTAATGCGGAGGTGAATTTACTGTCTTGTTCATAGTGAAGCAATTTATGCCAGCTAGGGTGCTCGCTAAGATGTAATACTTCCGCCTGGCCACGTAATGTATCTGAATGCGATGATTCTTCAGAGTAGACGGGTGTCGATAGAGCGATAGCAATCGCAGTTAGAAAAGTGCTACATCTGTACACAAATAGACTCAGATATTATGGAGATAAGGACGGGCTGAAGGGGGGGAGCAAGGGCAGCTGGAATCTCCAGCCGCCATCATAAAAGCTAGCTTAACTATTGCTTACAGCTTCGTTAACTAGGTTGTAATAAGCAGATGCTTTCTCAACCTGACTAAGTTGGTCATAAGTTGGCGAGCTAACCTGAGCTGCCATTCCTGTACGAACTTCAGAAACGATGGCGTCTCGTGTGCCAGCATCAGCTTCTAGGATATTAAGCAGAGCAGCAAGGTGCTCGCCTTGGCCTTTTGCAGTTTCTTCGGCTAGGTTATCGAAACTATCGTAGATAAAAGCTGCTACTTTTACATCTTTACCGCTACAGGTTTCAGGGCTTGCTGTAGCCGAAGTGACGGCCGTGGTACCTACATCCCAAGTAGCGTTAGAGGTTACTGCTGCCCAAGAGGTATCAGGAAACAAAGCCGCGCCTATGCCGCATTTCGAAAATGGGTTAGGGCCAGATCCTGCTTTCCCTGCAGCAGAAACACCTAAAGAAATAAGTGCTGAAGTAGCAACTGCGATAGTGATTGTTATGATTTTTTTCATGAAAACTCATCCTTAAGGGTAATGTTATTTTTATTAATAACGCATCAGTGATTGTTAACGTGCGCTAAGGGCGCGGATTATGTCTAGGTGTCATCGAAAGTGGAATAACCCATTAGTATTAGTGGGGGCGGTGGGTTTTTTCAGGGTGTCGTAAGCGGAAGACGTGTAAGGGCTTTTTGAAGTGGTTGGAGTGGGGTAGAAGCCAACCGAACCATGGCCGAACTTCTTGGGTTCGGAAGTGAGTTTCAGCTGGCCATTCGGTTATGCGCTGCATGGGAAACAGTATGCGGAACGCCGAACGAAAACCGAACCTTGCGGGCATGGGGGCTACAGAGGTGCTATTCCAATAGCCTGCTATGAAAGGTCTAGGTTGTAATAATGATACTTCAGAAAGGTGTTTGTATTTAAGCTCTAGAATGAAACTAAGCCATAACCCATTCAGTTATAGCTACAAATTATAAATACCTTTAAATTAAAATATCTTGACGTTACTATTGTCTTTGAAACGGAAGTTGAAGAGTTATAGCGATGGATAGCTACCCTCCCAAAATATCTGCATTTACTCTTTCGAATTTATTGTAGTTTGCCCCTTGCGGCAACAATTCCGTTGAAAAATAACCACTTTGTTAAGTTCTACATTACTTGTTCTTCGATATAAAGAGCTCAAGTTTAGTGTGGAAATGAAAAAATTTATTACGAATATTACTTTTATCAAACGGTTGTAAGGAAATAAGATGAAATTTTTTCTAGTTTTTGCGGTGGCAGTTTTAGCTGCTGGCTGTGCAACACAGACCCCTCCCATCAAACAGGCTGAGGTCGATTATACCCTCGAGCAACAGCAACAGGCACAAAGAGCGGCAGTGAATGAAAAGTCTGAAGGCCAGCTTGTGTTGAAGCGAAAAATTGCTTTGGGGCGAATCACTAATGAAACCCGGTACGGTAGATCACTAGTACGTGATGAACACAACGATACTGTTGGTAAGCAAGTAGGGGACATGTTGAGTAAAGCTCTGACTGAATCTGGGCATTTTCTGGTTTTTGAGCGCCCAGATATCAACCGATTAAAAGATGAATTAGCGCTCACCGGTACAAAAATGAATGTTATCGGTGCGGATGCGTTAATAATTGGTTCTCTTACTGAGTATGGGCGTAAAACTGTTGGTGAATCTGGGTTTTTATCGGCGACAAAAAGGCAGGTCGCTCATGCAAAAGTCGAGTTTCGGTTAGTTGATCCTAAAACTGGACATTCGTTTTTTAGTACTACCGGAAGCGGGGAAGCCTCTAATGAAGCTTCATCTATTGCTGGTTTTGGGTCCAGAGCAGAGTATGACGGAACTTTAGGGGATACAGCTATTAGTCAGGCGATCTCTGGAGCAGTTAGTAAGCTTGTATATGAAATGCTTTCTAGGCCTTGGAGAACAAACATTCTTGATGTTCAAGGAGACCTTGTCTACATCAGTGGGGGAAAAAGCCAAGGTATCAAACAGGGCATGGTTTTTTCAGTTGAGTCACCAGGTAAAGAAGTTACATCTAAACAAACAGGTTTTATTATATCTTTGCCCGGCGAAGAAGTTGCGACCATTAAAGTCACTGCACTATTCGGTGAAGACGAGACCTCGGAGGGAGCAGTAACAAAAGTACTTACAGGCTCTATTGCAGGGCATGACTCAGAACAACTAATCATTGTAAAAAAGGATTAAACCATGCGTAAAGTTACAATCGCACTCCTGTGTCTGCTCACTTTTATGGTGGGCGGATGCATGAAATTACCGACGGAAAAAAGCTCAATTGTCGATGCTCGGCCTCAGATTTCATTCAAGATAGCAAACCAAGAGTATGCAAATGAGTATGAGGTATTTATTGATAACCTTTTTATGGGGAAAGCTGTTGATTTTCTTGAAGGGAAAACTGCCCTGAGAGTTATTCCTGGGTCGCATATTGTGCGGGTTAAGTATTTAGGCAAAGTTGTTATTGATGAGAAGGTTTACTTAAGTGACGGGGCCGCGAAGACGGTGGTGGTTTATTAGTATGAAAAAATTAGGGTTAGCTTTTTTGATTATGGCAATGACAGGTTGTGTAACTACCGAATATAGCTGGGGGCCTTATGAACAAGGCTTGTATGACTATTATAAAAAACCAGAGTCGGGAAATGAGTTTTTGGCTGAGTTGGAAGTTCACGTGGCCAGCATTAGAGAGGGTGGAGCAAAACCTGCACCTGGATTGTTGGCTGAGATAGGTACGTTGTATTTAGAGCGAAACGATACTCAAAGCGCTATTAAATACTATGAATACGAGCGGGATACCTGGCCTGAAAGTCGTCCCCTGATGGATTCTCTTATAAAGAATCTTTCTGATAATGCTTCCAAGGGGTAGGTTTTATGAAATATTTATTGGTTTTGGTTGCACTTATCATGACAGGTTGTGCTGCGCAGCAAAAAAGTATCGACTGGAGTGCATATGAGTCAGCAGACCCTAAGTCCATTCTCATAGTACCGGTTGTAAATAATTCGTTGGATGTTGACGCTTCTAATTACATGCTGAGTACGTTAAGTGTTCCTTTAGCTGAGAGTGGTTACTACGTTTACCCAGTAAATACAGTGAAAGTTATTTTGGAGCAGGAGGGGTTTTATGAAGCTGAGCAGGTACATAGATCAGACTCCGTATCACTAGCTGAAATGTTTAGTGCGGATGCGATTTTGTACGTCACTATTCAGCGATGGGATGCAAAATACATACTGCTTTCTACCAGTGTTACCGTTCAGTTTGATTACCTGATGGTGGATAGCGAGGGCACAGAAATATGGAAAGCAGAAAAAACAATGGTTTATACACCGCAGAGCAGTAATAGCGGTAATCCTCTAGTTGACCTTATTGCAATGGCTGTAAATGCTGCGATGACCAAAGCTGCGCCAAATTATATGCCTTTGGCTCGCTCAGCTAATCAACAGGTCATGGTAATGGAAAAGACAGCCTTGCCAGCAGGCCCATACACTAAAAGCGAAGAATAAGAATACATTTATTTAGCTGTTGTGTTGTTTGTATAAATGGAGGGACTGTTTTCTTCGTGCGGTGAACAAAAAAAGGGGAAGCCCGACCACACCCCGAAAGGTGTGGCCGTAGCAAGGTTGTCCAGAGAGGCTGCCCCTAGGACGCTTTCGACAAGGTATCCCCAAGACACGCCGCCGCACTTTCTGCCGCTTCCTGTAGCGCTCTGGTGGAGAGGTGAGCATACCGCTGCGTCACCGTGGGGTCAGAGTGGCCAGAGAAGCTGGAAACCTAAAAACTGAAAGCTGTTTTGGGTTAGCGCAGCAGGATTTCAGAATTTCAGTTTTTAGGGCTACTCTAAAATTAGAAACTGCTTTCTTTGTTGAAAAGGGAATAGGCACAACCATGGATGAACAAGAAAAGTGTTTGAATAAACTGATAGACAGTTTCAATAAAGTCTCAATTAGCTCTCTGGGAGGAGGTAAGGTTGGTCTTGATTTTTATCGGAACAAAAAAAATAATGTGTTGATTCGCATAGGCTGTAAAAACAAGGAAACTGATTATAAATATTTGAAAGACCATTCCGTAATCAGTAAAGGTGAGCTGTTTGTGAAATTGTTTACAGGCTGCACAGGCCTATCGTCAATAGATCAAATGCTGGAATCATTCGATGAGCTCCATGGTGAGAGTGGCTCAAGCGATCTTTCTGCTTTCGTGCAATCATTAAAAGCAAGTAAAATAATAATTTTCTATACCAGTATAGCTGGGGGGTCCAATGCTGCACTGGTAATTCTGTATAATATTTGTCGAAAGTTTAATATTGACTGCCTACCGATTATTATAAAGCCAGGTTTATTTTGTGGACCTCGTATTTATAAAATTGATGTTAAATATTTTACTGGTTACTTTGATGCACATAACTATCACATATATGACCAAGATTGTTTGAAATATAGGCTAGTTGATATTGGAGACCCACACTCATCTCCATGGGATGAAATGAATAAGAGAATGGAAGAGGAGTTATTAACAATCGCTAATTCGATAATGCGATGCTGAGAAGCGCTTCTAAAGTCTGCGACTTGAAATTAATTCAGATGACTTTTGAATTTTATGAATCCAGCCACCAAAAACACCATGAAGATAACCCCAGCCTTTGTACACCCCGAAAAGAGGACAAGTTAAGAACATGATGAGATTTAAGGGGTTGATTAAAAAAGGGTTAAAACTTGCAGAGCAAGCAGCTGAACATGCTACAGATGCCAGCAAAGCTGCGAAAGAATACTGGGATGAAAACAAGGATGAGCTGCAAGCACAAGGTAAGGAAGCGTTAAAGGCAGGACAAGAATACGCATCTAGCACCTATGAGTCAGCATCTGACGCAGCGAACAGTGTTTACCGTGATATTAGGTACTCAGATAGTGATTTAGTAAAAATCCAACAGAATATAGAAAATCAAGGCGGACACTACAGAGAGCTGAACAGACGAAACACTACCGTTGATTCAATAATGCTTGGTGGCGAAACGTTGATCACTTTGTTAGCTGCTGGAACGATACCAGATGAAATAATCAAAGCATATGATGCTGCATATCCTAACCTATCTGACTCAATATCTTTCGAGGATAAAGTACGTGAACTAGATGGTGAAGCCCTCACAGGTTTCATTTCAGGGGTGAAAGGAAAGTTATTTGAGCAAAAGTATGTGGCGTACCTAAATGATGGTAATTTGCCCGATGGGTACACAGCAGTGCTTGCGGAATCAGCAACGCAACCTGGATGGGACATTGCGATAGAAGGCCAAAACGGAGAAATTGCATCTGTATTACAAGCCAAAGCAACAGACTCTGTATCGTATGTGCAAGATGCTCTTGAGAAATACCCCAACATTGACGTTGTCACAACCGATGAAGTTTATAGTCATCTAGCAATGAGCGGGATCAGTGAGAATATTACAAATGGGTCAGTATCCAACGTGGAGCTTGTAGATGCGCTAGGAGGTGCCGTAGATGCATCAGAGCTAACAATGAACTATGCACCACCAATGCTTGCTCTCGCCTTTATTGCCTTTACATCATACAAGGATGAAAGCCTCACTCTATATGAAAAAGCTAGAAGCGCAGGCGACAGGTCAGGAAAAACATATTTAAGTTACTTAGTCGGTGGAGGTATTGCAGCAATCACCAATACTTGGTGGCTAGGAGTCTTAGGTAGCGTCAGTAGCCGCATATTAAGCGATAGCGGAAACAGAAAATACGAGACGTATGTAAAACTGAAAGAGATTGAAGGAAATAATCAATTACTAATTAAGAGATTACGATTAACTTGATTTTGATGCTGGCAGGGCAATAGCGGATAGAGTTGCGAGTGATAGGGCGATTGGCAAAGACGTGAGTAGAGGTAACTAAAGAAAACTTGGATTCAACCATTAAGTGGAGTGCATAACTTGATTAAGTAGAGAAAACGGTCAGCTGCAGGTAGGCTAATCGGATTTTCTCCGGCAAGAGATGCAACGATGAAAGCCTACCGACAACTGACCTATGAGCAACGATGCCAGCTTTACGCTCTAAATAGAACTGGTTTTAGCCAACAAAAGATTGCTCTTTCGATTGGCGTCAGCCAACCGACCATTAGTCGTGAATTGAAACGCAACACAGGAAAGCGAGGCTACCGTTACAAACAAGCGCAGGAAAAGACCAATATCCGCCGCAGCCAGGCCGTAAAGGCGATAAACAGTCAGCGGGGTCGAGGCTTTGAATTATGATCTCTGGCTATCCCGCTCACCGTCCGTTTGTTTTTCTCTCCGGAGGGCTATCATAAATCAAAGACCTGACCCTATCTCTTTTGTTAGGTGATGATTCTCAAGTTTTGTAGTTGACCAATTCCTGGTGGTAGTTGGGTTACATCATTATAAGGCCAATGGTGGGAGACCACCATTGATGGTCGCTTAACTTCTACTTTTAGCGCCAGCTAAAAAAGGGAGGATTACCAGGTGGTTTAGGTAAAAACTAAAACCTTTGAATCAGAATATCGAGATTCGGGGTTTCACGCTACGCCGAAAGTTTATCCGCATAATGCCGTTTTAAAGTGGTAGGTATGGCCGATAGTAAGCTGTTTAAGTAGTTGGTTTGACCGCGTGAAATGGTGGATATGGCCGCGATTTACACAACTAGCCGAAGATTGTACCTAATACCCCTAGATCTAAATTAATAATATTATAGAGATTAGTTGAACATGAAAACAATGCACTCGCTAGACCTTGAATTCACTGACAAAATCACACTAATGGCGAATGCTGGGGTATTAAGATACACCAGGGACTATGACGAGGAAAAAATAGCTAAAATGGCACCTGGTTTTTCTCCTCAGGCTGATTTTTTGTTATCTAGTAGCAATAATTCTTGCCTAAGTGAAACAGCTAACCTAATTACAGAGTCAGGATTAACGGAGGGATATCAAGTAACATTAAATGATATTAGAGGCATCCTTTTCATGTGGCCCATGATAACTAAGATAATTGAAAATGTACCTTCCAGCATGGATGTAAAAACATGTTTATGCTTCTTTTATGACCTTTCTGATAACGCAGGCCACCATTATTTAATGCATGAAGATAACTATCTAAAACCCCACTATTTGTCCCATTTCAACAGTAAAATACCAGATTCCTTTACTCATGAGATCAGCTCGGAAGAATTATCCCTGCTTTCTTGTTTTTACTTTTTTGGCTCTAACTATCTTGACTGGATAGGACATTAGTTTAAGTGTAGTGGCGTAGTGAATTTGGCCACCTAATTATAGAGGCGCGATAACTTAATACAAATTTCACAATCGTCTCTTGTGGGGCGTTAGCAGTCATTGGAAAGCAAAAAATAAAAGGAAAGCCAGACCACACCCCGAAGGATGCGGCCGTAGCAAGGTTGCCCAGAGTAGCTGCCCCTAGGACGCTTTTGGCAGAACATCACCAAGACACGCCGATGCACTTTCTGCGGCGTCCTGGAGAGCTCTGGTGGAGAGGTGGGCGTACCGCTGCGTCACCGTGGGATCAGAGTGGCCGAGGATCTGCTGCACCTCGTACAAAGAACGCCCGCTATTAACCAGATGGGACGCATATTGGTGCCTGAGATCGTGCAGCCTGAGGTTTGTCAGGCCAGCTTCCTTGCGGATTCGGTGCCAGGTTTTGTTGATGTTGGTATATCGTTTTCCTGTGCGTTGGTTGATGAAAAGGTGACCCTGATCGTTTGCCTTCGCTAGTTCAGTCAGCACGTTTATGGCTGTTTGGTTTAGCGGGACAGACCGTATCTTTTTTGATTTTGAGTTGGTTGCCGGAATGCGCCACACACGGTTGTTCTTATCAATGTGATCCCATGAGGATTTTAAGGCTTCGTTAAGCCGCGCTCCTGTTGATAGCAAAAACAATATCACTAGGCAGACCGTACGATTTTTATCTGTCTTCAGGATGTGCAGCAACCGGGCCTGCTCATCATCTGACATATAACGTTCGGTCTTGTTATCCGTTCTAAATAATTTAATTTTGTCAGCAGGATTGCGCTCCAGTAGCTCCCATTCCACAGCAAGGTTCAGAGCATGACGTATTAACTTAATATGGTGGTCGCAGGATGCGGGTGATAAATTTTCATCTATAAGGCCTGTGTGGAAATTATGAATCTTCTTGCGGCTAATTCGGTTGAGAGGATCGCTACCGAAAACACTCAGTATTCGTAAGCGCAACATCGACTCTTTGTTCTTCCATGACCGGTTCCTTTTCTTTACGTACGGCATGTAGTGATCGTCAGCAAATTCCTTGAACGTCATGACTTGTTTCTCGCGTTTTGCCTCTGCTCTCGGATCTGCACCAAGTGTAATTTTAGCCTTTAGCTCTCTGGCGCGTTTTCTGGCTTGGGCCAATGTGATCTCTATGGTTCTGCCGATTTTTTGATGGCATGTTTTCTTCTGCGCGTCCTTATAGCGGAGATAGAAAGTGCCATGGCCGGGGCTAGTAGCTCGGACCTCGATATACAGTCCAGGGAAGGTTGTGTCGCATAGCTCCTGGCGGTTTTTACCATCTGGACAGATCAGATTGTTCTTGATTACATGTGGCGTTAACTTAATTTTAGGCATATTTAATCCCTCAGCGGTGTTAATGAGTTGGCTTGAAATTAGTTTGTGGGTGAAGCTAGGGGTGGTGCTGGGCGTTTTCAGAATTACGCCGGTCAATCTACTGAGAACCTAAAACCTGAAAAACTAAAATCCTGGCAGAAAACCAGAACGGCAGTTTTTCAGGTTTGCAGCTTTTAGGGCAGTTCTAAAATGTGGAATTGCTTTGCGCCATGAGCGACCACTTTAAAATTCCAGTGATGCTGGGCTGGATCATCGCCAGTAAAACGTTCGATAGTCTGTAATACTGCGCGCTTACTTACACCGGAGCGTTCCGAAGCTTCAGCTGCCATTTTCATCTTGGAATTAACGCCATCACGAATGCAGTCTTTGATGATTCCTATCGGTGCCGCATCATTAGCTGCCTTTTCGGCGGAAACTGCTCTCAAGTCACTAGCTGCGATATCATCCACAGGCGTAATTGATGAAAGAAGCTCAAGATAGCTGATGTCATCTTCAATGATGTAACTGTATGCAGCTCTAGAAGCGACTCGCCCACGGTTCTTTTTATTCTCAAACTCAACAGTCTTTATGCCGCCAGCCTCATCAAGCGTATCGAGCACATAAACACAGTCCGCATCATCAATGATGTCACTGGTGCCTGCATAAATGGCTTTGCCGTCAGCGTCTCGTTTTTTGTTGACGTGTGCTAAGGCGATGATCGTGCCACCTTGAGATATGAACATGCGAATGACCTCGCCAAACTCACGCAGCATGCTTTTGTCCATCAGGTCGGCAAACTTTTTGAGCGTATCAAGAATGATGATGACGTTTCGAGCCTTGCCTTTCGTTGCCAGACTTCTAAGCGTAGGAAGTAAGTCTTTAGCCTTGTAGCCACGGTGGCCTGGGGCGATCATGTGAAAGCCGTACTCTTCGGCAATCTTCAGTTTTTCTGTAAGACCGACGTGGTTGTCATCTGCGTTAATATAAAAAACATTTTTGGCATCAATCGATTTGGCATTGATTGCTTCCATCAAAAGATAAAGCGTGAGCAACGTTTTACCTGTGTTGAATTGGGCGTAAATAACGGTCCACTGACCAAGCAACGCTAGCTTTCCAAGAACAAATACATCGGCCAGCATTTTCTTTTCGTATTCACCGCTAAGCCCCGTCAGCGAAAACTTCGATAGCTCATCATGCGTTGCGGTCTTTTCTGTTGCTTCGACGGTAACAGTATCAATAACTTCAAACCTGTCAGCGGGGTCTAGAGATATTTCGCTGATGTCTGCACCGTTGTCCTTGGCCATTTTACATAACGTGCCAAAGGTAATGGGTGTGCCGCTGTGGTTGGAAAAAGAAGCCCACATTGCGCAGACCTCATCACTGCCACCATAGTTGGCACCTTTGCTGCTCCACTCATCAGCAATGGCAAAGCCTTCTTCACTGCCATCAAAGGTGTGGTAGATCGCTGCCAGCACGGAAAACCAATCTTGGTAGCCGCAATCTGGGGATATGTGTTTGAGCACGTCTTTAACCTTGCGAGCGTTTGCGCTGCTGCTAGGAACTGAGAGAGACGATGCACGAATAGCTTTCGCTTGTTGGCGAGGTGCTTCACGACCGTTGTGCCTGAAAACGGCATCAATAAAACATTGATCAACTTCGACCAGATCATCAACACAGTTAGCTTCATCAATATCGATGGTTTTTCCTGAGCTTGGGGACAGCACCACCAACGAGCGTCCTTGACCATTGCCGCGACCTGTTTTTACATCAAGCCGTTCCGGGTGATCAGCACTCGAGTGTGAGTCTGTTTTAGCAAAGGTTCCCGCAGCCCTACGGTAATAATGATGTTCACCTTTTTCGGTTGTTACGATAAGTGTGGGATTAATATCGAAAGACTTTTCCAGTTGATACAGTGCCGCCACTGATTCAGGCGTGTCGGCCTCGAGTACTAATAAATTTTCATCGACAATAAAACCAAATTAGTGATCTCGGTACTTGGCCCAGTCATCCTTTATCGAATCC
>Ga0105359_10002825_pt1 | contig 14354 bp, 4 predicted proteins | sample GOMGulsemesocosm_6_FD_83659 | JGI IMG/M metagenome (GOLD analysis project Ga0105359, IMG submission 83659) | Methane-oxidizing microbial communities from mesocosms in the Gulf of Mexico - GOM8C Gulf of Mexico | ecosystem: Environmental > Aquatic > Marine > Cold seeps | place: Gulf of Mexico... | reverse complement strand
CGCTTTTCTTGATGACGCAGAGCTTGCGAGAAGCGGGAGAGGTCTGTAATGCGATTGCTTTGGGTGATACCAGCCGTAAAGTCCAAGTCAAAGGAAAAGCTGACCAGTTAGCCGCGGCGATTAATCAAATAATCGAAAACTTGCAAGAGACCTCCAGACAGGCGGATGTAATAGCCCAGGGAGATTACTCGGCAGAAGTACAGCCACGCAGTGACAAAGACGCTCTAGGTAAGGCGCTTTTCTTGATGACGCAGAGCTTGCGAGAAGCAGGAGAGGTCTGTAATGCGATCGCTGCGGGTGATTATTCTGTTGAAATCAGTCCCAAAAGTGACAAAGATTTGTTAGGAAAGTCTCTGTCTATAATGACCAATAATTTGCGCGATACCACTAATAATAGTTTACGGGAAGATTGGTTGAAAACAGGCCAAGCTGAACTGGCTAATGCTATGCGTGGTGAACAGGATGTTTCTGAACTAACTGAGCAAGTTATAACCTACATCGCCAATTATACCGGGGCGCAAGTGGGGGTTTTCTATATTGCTGATGAAGCGCGTAATTTGTCCTTGGCGAGTAGTTATGCTTATCAGCGGCGTAAAAATGTGCCGAGCATAATTGAGGTAGGTGAAGGTATAGTAGGGCAAGCTGTTAAAGAAAAGAAAACCATTATGTTTTCGAATGTTCCCCAAGATCACATCAGTGTTAATTGTGGCATGGGACAATCATCACCTAACAACTTAATGGTATCTCCGATATTACTGGAGGGGTCAGTTAAAGGGGTGATAGAAATTGGTTGTTTTGGCGAATTTGATGACAAAACCATAGAGTTACTTGAGAGGTCAAATGAGAGTATTGCTATGGCCATTAGCAGTGCCCATGATCGTGTCAGAATGCAGGACTTGTTAGAAGAAGCGCAGCGCAGCGCTGAAGAACTGCAAGCGCAGCAGGAGGAGTTACGTGCCTCCAATGAAGAGCTTGAGGAGCAAACCAAAACCATTAGCTTGTCGGAGGCAAGCTTAAAAGCACAACAGGAAGAGCTACAGGCCTCCAATGAAGAACTGGAAGAGAAAACAGAGTATTTGCAGAGTCAAAAACAGGAAATATTGGATAAAAATAGCAAAATTGAACAATCTAGAAATCAACTTGAAGAAAAGGCTCGGGAATTAGAAGTATCAAGTAAATACAAATCAGAGTTTCTCGCCAACATGTCCCATGAGCTTAGAACACCGCTAAATAGCTTATTAATATTGTCGGAGATGTTGACAGAAAATAAAGAAGGCAACCTCACTGAGAAACAATTGGAGTCAGCCGATATTATTCATCGGGGGGGGCAAGACCTGCTCAATTTGATCAATGATATTTTAGATTTATCCAAGGTTGAATCCGGAAAGTTAACATTGGAGATTGAAAACATTGAACTACGGCACCTTGAAAGAAGTATTTGCACACAGTTTGAGCCTTTAACACAAGGTAAAGATTTTAAGTTTATTAGTGAAATTGCTGAAGGTTTACCCAAAACAATTCAAACCGACCAGATGCGTACCTTACAAATCTTAAAGAATTTAATGTCTAATGCCTTTAAATTCACAGCACAAGGTAGTGTTGTATTCCGCATTTTTGTACCAAACAGGGATGTAGTCTTTAAACACAAGCATTTAAATAGTCAAAATTGCATAGGCTTTAGTGTTGTTGATACCGGTATTGGTATAGAGCAAGATAAACAACGCCTAATTTTTGAGGCATTTCAACAAGCAGATGGATCCACTAACCGTAAATTTGGTGGCACTGGTCTGGGGTTAACTATTTCCAGAGAGCTTTGTCGTTTGTTGGGTGGTGAGCTGCAAATCAGTAGTGAATACACTAAAGGCAGCGCCTTTAGTGTGTACTTACCGCTACTTAATGATGGCGAGTATGGCAATAGAGATCTAATCGTTGACCACATAGGGGTAACGCCAGCAATCCCTAGTTCCTTAAGAACAGTGCCTGTGGGCTTGCAGCATGAGAGAGAACAGAGCGTAACACCGGTAACCTTACCCGCTGTTGAAACCAGTGCTTATATTGAGCCTGTATATATAGAGGATGATAGAGGTATCATAAAACCGAGTGATAAAACCGTATTAATCATTGAGGATGATAAAGATTTTTCCAGTGTGTTAAAGGGCATATCAAAAGTGAAAGGCTATAAAGTACTGCTCGCTGGCGATGGCAAAAGTGCCTTGCACTTGGCGGCGAAATACCAACCTAGTGCGATTATTTTAGACTTAGGCTTGCCTGACTTAGATGGATTAAAAGTATTAGCGTTGTTTAAATCTGACTTAACCACCCGACATATTCCCGTGTATATTATTTCCGCCAGAGAAGGGCAAGATGACGCGAAATATCACGGTGCTATCGGGGTCTTGAAAAAACCAACATCAATGGACGAGCTGGATAAAGTATTCACTGAATTTGATGAGATACTCAAGAGTGGACCTAAAAAACTGATGATCATTGATGATGATGAAAAACATTGTCATAGCCTAAAGCTGCTCTTAGAAAATAACGGCATTGAAATTACTGAAGTTCACTCTGGGGAGCGAGCAATAGAATTAATGAGGCAAATACAATTTCACTGTATCGTTCTGGATTTACAATTACCGGGCATTAGTGGTATGGAGCTTTTGCAGCAGATGGAAAAAAGCGCAACACATACATTACCGCCAGTAGTGATTAATACGGGTATGGAACTCAGCGAAGAAAAATACAGTGAACTGAACCGGTATACCGATAAAATAATCCTTAAATGTTCGGTTTCCAACGAGCGTTTATTGGATGAAGTGATGTTGTTTTTGCATCAAACACCACTGTCTCTGCCCGATTCGCAGCGCCAGGCCATACAAATGTTACATAACGAAGAGAGTTTTTTTGAAGGCCGAACTTTATTGTTGGTCGATGATGACTTACGTAACACCTTTGCGCTTTCTACGGTATTAGAGGAGAAAGGACTGAACGTTATTATTGCCGCAAATGGCCTGAAAGCGCTAGAGGCATTAAATCATAATGACAATATCGAAGTGGTATTAATGGATATCATGATGCCGGTGATGGACGGTTATGAAGCAATGCAGGCAATACGTGCCCAAGACAAATATCAAGATTTACCTATTATCGCGTTAACCGCAAAAGCAATGGCCGAAGATAAAGCAAAATGTTTGGAGGCGGGGGCGAATGACTATATGAATAAACCGGTTAAGATGACTGAGTTATTGGCTTTATTAAAAGTATCGATTACATAAGGCAAAATGATGGAATTAACCGAAATAGCAGAAATTGAGATTGATACCTTACTCGACGCGATTCGGCGACGCTATGATTATGACTTTAGTAATTATGCCAGATCTAGTTTGAAACGGCGGATTAATGGGCTGCTAATTAAAGAAAAACTGGAGATGCCGTACCAACTCATTCCCCGTATTTTATATGACGAGGAGGTATTCAATCGATTTTTATCTGAATTATCGGTGACGGTCACAGAAATGTACCGCGATCCTGAATTTTTCCGAAACTTGGTTGAGTCAATTTTCCCGGTACTCAATACTTATCCGTATTTTAAAATTTGGCATGCAGGTTGTGCCACTGGAGAAGAGGCATATTCGCTGGCGGTGTTGTTAAAGGAAGCTGGGTTGCTTGATAGAGCCAAAATTTATGCCACGGATTACAATAATAAATCGATAGATATCGCTAAACAGGGTATCTACAGTGCTGAAAATGTAGAAGTAAGTAATAAGGGTTATTTAAAAGCGGGTGGCAAGCATAGGTTTTCTGATTATTACACAAATCATTACGATGCAATTAAGTTCAATGATGAATTGAGAAACGCCATTACCTTCGCTTACCATAATTTAGTAAAAGACGGTGTCTTTGGTGAAATGAACTTGATCATATGTCGCAATGTGTTTATTTATTTTGATTCAGAATTACAAAATTACGTTTTAAATTTATTTAATGAAAGCGCAATTAGTAAAGGATTTTTGTGTCTGGGTAATAAAGAGACTATTCGTTTTTCTATATTAAAAGATAAATTTGCTACCCTTTCTGAAGGGAACTCAATCTATCGGAAAAAAGATTAGCGATGGCTCAAATCTATGCCAAATTCAGCCATTGAGGTTAAGTTTATTGCAATTGGAGTTTCTGCCGGAGGCTTTGAGGCCCTTAATACATTAGTTACTCAGCTACCCGCAGATTTTAGTTTACCGATCGCCATTGTTCAGCACCGCAGCGTTGATAGTGGTGGCTATTTAGCCGAACATCTCAATTTACACGGCCAGATTCAAGTTAAAGACGTATTTGATAAAGAACCTATAAGCCCCGGAATAGTCTATTTAGCGCCCCCTGATTATCATTTACTGGTTGAGCGAGGGCATTATTTTAGCTTATCACGAGATGACAAAGTCAATTACAGCAGACCTTCTATTGACGTATTGTTTGAAAGCACCGCTGACATTTACCGACAAGCTTGCCTGGCTATTATCTTAACCGGTAAAAATAGTGATGGTGCCATGGGTTTGGCGAAGATAGTCGCTTCAGGCGGTGCTGCTATCGTACAAGATCCTGATAGCGCACATGCGCGTGATATGCCTGTTGCGGCAATTAACAGCGTCCCCAGTGCCTCTGTTTTATCCTTATCACAGATCACTGACTATTTAATGACTCTGGATAAAAATCAAAAATAGCTTTCCTGTCACTAATCCTACTTAAGTTCATATTTGTGAGCGAAAGTGAAGTGACGGACTATACTTGGACTAGAATTCTCCAGGGATTGGTTATGGAATTGCAAAATAAAAGCAAAGTATTGATTGTCGATGATCTTGAGGTTAATCGGTACTCGCTTGAAATGATGCTTGAACCTCTTGATATTACTGTCGTGCATGCTGATTCGGGAGATTCGGCTTTAGCACTAGTACTGGATTACGATTTTGCGGCTATTTTAATGGATGTGGAGATGCCAGGTTTGAATGGCTATCAAACAGTGCGCTTAATCCACAGTAATAAGCGATTCAGAAATATTCCTATCGTGATGATCACTGCCAGTGATAGGGATAATAACCTGGTAAACAAGGCTTATGAATCAGGTGCTGTGGATTATGTAATAAAACCGGTAAATAAGGTCGTAATACTCAATAAAGTACGCCAGTTTGTCGAACTAGATCGTTTGCACCGGGTTGCCAAACAAGCTATGACAGAGGCTGAAGAAAGCAAGTCGCGCTTACAATCCTTACTCAATTCAGCAGGAGGAGCCGTCATAGGTATAAATTTGCAGGGGGTTATTACCTTTGCTAACCCCAAAGCCTGTGAAATTCTCGAGGCGGAACATGACGACTTAATGCAGAGTAATTTGCAAAGTTATTTTCTAGCAGAGCAAAGTGATGATGGGTCGATAACACCGGATTCAGCCATATCCATCGGTATCAATAAAAATAAATTGTTGAGTATATTCAAAGAATATACAGATTCTAATTCATCTTACGAACGCTGGAAAACTATTCACGGGAAACCTTTTTACGTTGAATTTACCAGTAACCTGACAATTGATAAAAATGGCAACACCATTGGCGGTGTTGTTATGTTTCAAAATATCAACCAGCGTAAAGAAAATGAACAAAAATTACATTACTTAGCCAACAATGATTCCCTCACTGATTTGGCAAACAGAGCATATTTTTATGACTCTTTGGCTAAAGTGATCATACGGTCACGGCGATCAAGTGCATCACTGGCGGTTTTGTTTATCGATCTCGATCATTTTAAATTTGTTAATGATCACTACGGGCACGATATAGGCGATAAATTGCTCCAGTATATCAGTGGTATGCTCCAAGGTAGTGTAAGGGAAGGGGATCTCGTAGCGCGCATGGGCGGGGATGAGTTTGCGGTTATTCTCTATGACATCGATGATGCCAATGGGATGGCGAGTGTTGCGCAAAAAATATTGAGTAAGGTTGATAAACCTATTGATATACAGGGAACGAAATTAAGTGTTAGTGCCAGTATTGGTATTGCCTATTATGACGGGAATGCCATGACGATGGAGGAGTTACTAAAATCCGCCGATACCGCTATGTACAGCGCAAAGTCACAAGGGCGCAATAACTACCAATTTTTTGAGGAGAGCATGCACGAAAATGTACAAGAAAAACAAGGTATTCAAGTAATGTTGCAACAGGCAGTGAAAAATAAAGAACTGTCCTTAGTCTACCAACCACAAGTTTCATTAAGTAAAAATAATATTGTTAGATGTGAGGCTCTATTGCGCTGGCAGCCTAAAGAGGGGCCGGCAATCGGTCCCGATAAGTTTATCCCTATCGCTGAAGAATCAGGACAGATAGAAGCACTGGGTGAATGGGTATTAAGAGAGGTCTGTCAGCAAGTTGCTAAATGGAATCTGTTGACTGGTTCCCAGGAGATAACAGTGGCAATTAATGTATCTGTTTGCCAGCTAACGACTAATAAATTCCAGGAGACACTGGCAAACTTATTGGAAATACACAGTTTATCGCCAAAACAAATTGAGATTGAAATCACCGAAACAGCGATGTCCAGTAATTACGATAAGATGATTGAAGAGTTAGGAAAAATTCATCGATTGGGAACTTATATCTCGATGGATGATTTTGGCACAGGGCACGCTTCTCTTGAGAATTTAAGGAATTTGCCCTTAGACAAATTAAAAATAGACCGCAGTTTTATCAAGGATATTGGCATTGATCAATGCGATGAGGACATCACTAGAGTTATCATTGCTATTGCAAAAAAAATGTCCCTGGAGCTAGTCGCTGAAGGCGTTGAAACGGTAGAGCAATTAGTCTTTCTAGCCGCAGAGGGCTGCGATATTATCCAAGGTTACTACTTCAGCAAACCTTTACATCCCGAAAAAATTATTACTTATCTGCAACATAACCAAAATCTGTTCGAAAAGGAGTTCGAAGATTATTATCTATATGTAGAGAAATGCAAATCAATGCCAGAACCTGTAGTGAAACTGCTAACAGCTACATAACCTAAAAACTTCAATGCCACATAATAGCCATACATTGGCAGGACAGCAGAAAGGGAAGTGATAAGTCCCTGGTTTCCCCAACCACTGCTATGTTTTTCAAAATACTGTTTATCGAAGCGTTTTGGAGACAGTCCATTAGTTGCTCAAAGTGCAATAACCTTACCTAATCCTACATTCAAAGCAAAAATATTTTCCCATTTCTGGAAAATAGCTTCTTCACTTCTATACTTTTTTTATTAGGGAAAAAACAACAAATACAAAGAGCTATTATACTGGGAGAAGCCACAGTGGCGACGTCAACAGAATTCCAAAGCTTTCTTAATCTATCACTGTCTGCCATCAGCTCGGGCAACTGGAAAAACATCGACTTTGAGCAATTTGAGTTTAGTAAAAAACAGAGTGAAACAGTTACTCAGCTGAAGAGTTTAGTCGAACAATTCGACAATATGATTGATCAGAAGGAATCTGAGCATTTACAAGATCTTTTAGAACAAAAGACCCGGGCACTGATTAGTTCTGCCCTCGATCCTATCATCACTATTACCGCCAAAGGCATCGTTGAGTCAGTCAATCCGGCTTTCACTAAAATGTTTCTGTATGAGCCAGAAGAGGTAGTAGGTCAAAACATTAAAATGCTAATGCCAGAGCCCTATCACAGTGAGCATGATGGGTATTTAGATAATTACAAAAGAACAGGTGATAAACAAATTATTGGCAAAGGCCGAGAAGTGATCGCCCTGAGAAAAGATGGCAGCACCTTTCCTATTCATTTATCAGTGAGTGAATATCTGATAGGCAATAATAAATTATTTACCGGCATCGTCAGGGACTTAACGGCTCAAAAAGAAGCGGAGCGGTTACTGGAGGTCTCCGAGCAAAAGAGCCGGGCAATGATTAGCTCCGCCCTTGACCCGATTATTACCATTGCCGCCAAAGGCATCATAGAATCAGTTAATCCAGCTTTCACAAAAATGTTCTTGTATCAGCCAGAGGAGGTAGTAGGTAAAAACATTAAAATACTAATGCCAGAGCCCTATCATAGTGAGCATGACGGCTATTTAGATAATTATAAGCGAACAGGTGATAAACAAATTATTGGCAAAGGCCGAGAAGTGACCGCCCTGCGAAAAGATGGCAGCACTTTTCCTATTCATTTATCAGTGAGTGAATATCTGATTGGCAATAATAAATTATTTACCGGCATCGTCAGGGACTTAACAGCTCAAAAAGAAGCGGAGCAGTTACTGGAGGTCTCCGAGCAAAAGAGCCGGGCAATGATCAACTCCGCCCTTGATCCTATTATTACCATTACAGGCAAAGGCATCATAGAATCAGTTAACCCAGCTTTTACAAAAATGTTTCTGTATCAGCCAGGGGAAGTAGTAGGTCAAAACATTAAAATGCTAATGCCAGAGCCCTATCATAGTGAACATGATGGCTATTTAGATAATTTTAAAAGAACAGGGAATAAAAAAATTATTGGCAAGGGGCGGGAAGTGACTGCCCTGCGAAAAGACGGCAGCACTTTTCCTATTCATTTATCAGTGAGTGAATACCTGATTGGAGATAATAAGTTATTTACCGGCATCGTCAGAGATTTAACAGAGATAAAGGATAATGAGGCTTATTTAGAAGAACTTGTTGAAGTAGCAGACACATTATCTAAAGGAGATTACAGCAAATTTATCCGGCCGAAAAATGAACATGACAGGTTGGGTATAGCACTGCAAAACATGACCAAAATATTGAAAAATATTTCAGAAGTGGCCGATGGAATATCTCAAGGTGATACCTCTTTAGAAGTACCAGAACAAAGTGAAAAAGACCTATTGGCAAAATCAATTAACCAAATGATCTATAAATTTGATCAGGCGACGCGTCAGGCAAATGAAATTGCAAAGGGTAATTACTCTATTGATATTAAACCCAAAAGTGAGAGAGATCTATTAGGGAAATCGCTGTTATTAATGACCAAGAACATAAGAGAGGTCATGAATAAAAGCCAGCGCGAAGATTGGATTAAAACAGGTCAAGCTGAACTCGCCAATGCGATGCGCGGCGAAAAGAGTGTAGACGAATTGGCCGACCAGGTGATTAGTTATATTGCAAAATATACCGGTGCCCATGTCGGCGTTTTTTATCTGGCTGACAAGGCCAGAAATTTAAGTTTAGCTGGTAGTTATGCTTATCAGCGACGTAAAAATCTATCAAATAAAATCTCGGTAGGTGAAGGCATTGTCGGTCAATCGGTTAAAGAGAAGCAAGCCATAATTATTTCAGACGTGCCGGATGATTACATCAGTGTTAATTCTGGCCTTGGGCAAGCAGCGCCGAATAATCTAATGGTGTCGCCGCTCTTGTTAGAAGGCTCGGTGAAAGGGGCGATTGAAATAGGTCGTTTTGGTGAGTTTGATGACAAGGCTATAGAGTTACTAGAACGCTCCAATGAGAGTATTGCGATGGCCATTAACACTGCTCATGATCGAGTCAGGATGCAGGACTTACTCGAGGAAGCACAGCGCAGTAGCGAAGAATTACAAGCGCAGCAGGAGGAGTTGCGTGCATCCAATGAAGAGCTTGAGGAGCAGACAAAAACCATTAGCATGTCGGAAGCCAGTCTAAAGTCACAACAAAAAGCACTGCAGGCATCGAACACTGAACTGGAAGAGAAAACGGAGTCTTTGCAACGACAAAAGCAGGAGATTTCGGATAAAAATATAAAAATTGAGGGGGCAAAAAAGCAACTTGAAGATAAGGCACAAGAGTTAGAAGTTTCCAGTAAATATAAATCAGAATTTCTCGCCAATATGTCGCATGAGCTAAGAACACCGTTAAATAGTTTGTTGATATTGTCAGAGCTCTTGGCAAAAAATAAAGAGGGCAACCTAACTGACAAACAATTAGAATCAGCCGCTATCATTCATCGCGGTGGACAAGATTTACTCAGTTTAATCAATGATATTTTAGACTTATCCAAGGTTGAATCCGGCAAGTTAACCCTAGAGATACAAAACATTGAACTGGATAAATTGGAAAGCAGTATTTGTACACAGTTTAAGCCATTGACTCAGAATAAAGAATTTGAATTTATCAGTGAGCTTGCTGCTGATCTGCCTAAAACCATTCAGACAGACCAAATGCGCACTTTGCAAGTGTTGAAAAATTTAATGTCCAACGCCTTTAAATTCACTCTGCAAGGGAGTGTCGTCTTCCGTATTTTTGTGCCTGATCGCGATGTGGTTTTTAAACAGAAACATTTAAATAGCCAAAATTGTATTGGCTTTAGTGTCACCGATACCGGCATCGGTATTGAACAAGATAAGCAACGCCTGATTTTTGAAGCATTTCAACAAGCTGATGGCTCGACTAATCGTAAGTTTGGTGGCACCGGACTGGGTTTAACTATATCCAAAGAGCTTTGTCGATTGTTGGGCGGTGAACTGCAAATCTTTAGTGAATACCAAAAGGGCAGTACCTTTAGTGTGTATTTACCGCTGCTCAATGATGGGGAACATGGTAATAGGGGGACAAATCTTGATCACTTTAGTTTAGCCGCTGTTATCTCAGACTCATCAAGCACATCGACCGACAACCTGCATCAGGATAGAGAAAAGACAATAACACCGCTAAGCTTACCCGCCGTTGAAACCACGGGTTATATTATGCCTCTATTTATCGATGATGATAGGAACGTGATAAAGCCGAGCGATAAAACCGTATTGATCATTGAAGACGATAAAGATTTTTCCAGTGTGCTAATAGGCATATCTAAAGATAAAGACTATAAGGTACTGGTGGCAGGCGATGGCAAAAGCGCCTTGCACTTAGCGGCGAAATACCTGCCCAGTGCAATTATTCTGGATCTGGGGTTGCCCGATATAGATGGGATAAAAGTGTTGGCTTTATTCAAGTCAGACTTAACTACCCGACATATCCCAGTGTACGTTATCTCAGGCAGAGAAGAGCTAGAAAATGCTATGAATCATGGCGCTATCGGGGTCTTGAAAAAGCCAACATCGGCGGTAGAGCTTAATAAAGTCTTTATTGTATTTGATGAAATACTCAGTGGTCAGCCAAAGAAACTGATGATCATCGATGATGATCAAGACCATTGCCATAGCATAAAGCTGCTGTTAGAAAATGACGGAATAGAAATTACCGAAGCCTATTCTGCCGAGCAAGCTATGGACTTAATGAAGAAAGTACAATTTGACTGTGTCGTGTTGGATTTGCACTTACCCGGCATTACTGGCAGGGAACTGTTGCTGAAAATGCATGAAAGCAGAACAGATAAGTCACCTGCTGTGGTGATCAATACGGGGAGTGAACTCACTGAAGAAGAATACGCAGAACTAAATCGTTATACCAATAAAATAATCCGCAAAGGTAGCGTCTCTAACGAGCGCTTACTGGATGAAGTGATGCTGTTTTTACATCAAACCCCGCTATCACTACCAGATTCACAGCGTCAAGCTATTCAAATGCTGCACAGCGATGAGAGTTTCTTTGACGGACGCACTGTGCTGTTAGTGGATGATGATTTACGTAATACCTTTGCCCTTTCAACGGTGTTAGAGGAGAAGGGACTAAATGTCATTATTGCCGAAAATGGTCTAAGAGCACTGGAAGCATTAGGTGAACATGACAATATCGAAGTGGTATTAATGGATATTATGATGCCGGTGATGGATGGGTACGAGGCAATGAAAGAAATTCGCGGCCAAGTTAAATATCATGGATTACCTATTATCGCCCTAACAGCAAAAGCAATGGCCGAAGATAAGGCAAAATGTTTAGAGGCGGGGGCAACTGATTATTTAAATAAGCCGGTTAAAATGGAAGAGTTATTCGCCCTTTTAAAAGTATCGCTTTCATAACAAAAAATTAAAAAGTTATGTCTTAATTATATTTAATGAAGCACTAGCTGCAAAGGTTTGTTGGGTTTAGGTAATAGGGGAAGTATTGGTTTTCGATGCTAAAAGATAAACTTATCGCCCTCTGAGAATCTGATTTAAGTTTAGCAATAGGCACTGTTGTGTATCGCAGCGCCGATAATTGGTTATTTAGCGCATTGGGCTTGGAGAAGACTGTAGTTACCGGCTGCACTGCTCTTGTACAAGCCCCTTTGATGTGCAATCCAGTGGATTGTCAAGGGCAGCTAATGGATACGTCCCTACAGCCAGTATCTTAGCGCTAATAGAAATTACGGCCCCTTGATCGGATGCAAAAGTAACCAATCAGGCTTTATTCTTTTATTAAAGTCATTTCGCAACATATGTGTATTTACTGACTATACTTGGATCACAACCGCTCAGGGAAGGCCTATGGAATTGAGTAACAAGAGTTATGTATTGATTGTCGATGATCTTGAAGCTAATCGATATTCACTTGAAATGATTCTTGACCCACTTAATATTAATATCGTGCACGCTGATTCAGGTGAAAGTGCCCTGTCTAAAATCCTGAGTCACGATTTTGCGGTCATTCTTATGGATGTACAAATGCCGGGTATGGATGGTTATCAAACGGTGCAATTAATTCATAGCAATAAGCGCTTCAAACACATTCCTATCGTGATGATCACCGCAGGTGATAGAGATCATCTTCTGCTAAATAAGGCCTATGAATCAGGGGCTATCGATTATGTGACAAAACCGATAGAGCCGATTGTGATCATCAATAAAGTACGCCAGTTTGTTGAGCTGGACCGACTTCATCGATTATCAAAACAGACAAGCATAGACGTCGAAGAGAGAAAGTCGCGCTTTCAAAATTTACTGAACTCAACCGGAGAAGGGGTGTTAGGCATAGATTTACAAGGTGTTATTACTTTTGCAAATCCTAAGGCCTGCGAAATTCTTGATACTGAACACGACCAATTAATGCAGAATAACTTACAGGATTTTTTTGCCTCAGAGTTAGAGGATGAAGGGTCGCAAACAAAAAAATTATCGCTATCCGCTGATCTCAATAAGAGTAAATTGTTGAGTATTATTAAACACGGAGAGGGGGGAGGTGAATGTAATGAACGCTGGAAAACCAGTAAAGGTAGTCCTTTTTACGTAGAGTTTACCAGCGACGTCGCCATTGATAAAAATGGCTGCACTACCGGTGGTGTCGTCATGTTTCAAAATATCACTCAGCGAAAAGATAATGAAGAAAAATTATATTACTTAACTAATTATGATTCACTAACGGACCTGGCAAACAGAGCATATTTTTATGACAATTTAGATAAACTGATTTTTCGCACACAGCGTTCCGGTGCATCTTTGGCAGTATTGTTTATCGACCTGGATCATTTTAAATTTGTAAATGATCAATACGGACATAATATTGGCGATATATTACTGCAGAATGTGAGTTCCGTGCTCCGTAGTAGTGTTAGAAAGGGAGACCTTGTTGCACGCATTGGAGGGGATGAATTTGCGATAATACTCTATGACATAGATGATGCTAATGGCATGGCGAATGTTGCACAAAAGATATTGAACAAGCTAGATAAGCCTATGGATATCCAGGGAACGAAATTAAATGTCAGTGTCAGTATAGGTATTGCCTGTTATGAAGGGGCATCTATGACGATGGAGGAGTTACTTAAATCAGCCGATACCGCTATGTACAGTGCTAAGTTACAAGGGCGTAATAATTACCAGTTTTTTGTGGCAAGCATGCATGAAAAAGTACAAGAAAAGCAACGTATTCAAATAATGTTACAACAAGCCGTGATAAATGAAGAACTTTCCCTGGTCTACCAACCACAAGTATCATTGAGTAAAAATAATATTGTTAGGTGTGAGGCTCTATTGCGCTGGCAACCTAAAGAGGGCGAGGCAATTAGCCCCGATAAGTTTATTCCAATTGCTGAGGAATCAGGTCAGATAGAAGTAATTGGAGAGTGGGTATTAAAAGAGGTTTGTCAGCAAGTTGATCAATGGAATACGCAGCTTGCATCCGAAGTGATCACAGTGGCTATTAATGTCTCTGTCTGCCAGTTAACGACTAACAAGTTCCGCAAAACACTGGCAGAGTTATTAGAGCGATACACTATTTCGCCAAAACAAATAGAAATTGAAATCACCGAAACAGCGATGTCGAGCAACTACGATAAAATGCTTGAAGAGTTGGAAAAAATTCATCAATTGGGAGTATATATATCAATGGATGATTTTGGCACAGGACATGCCTCTTTGGAAAATTTACGAAAATTTCCCTTAGATGCATTAAAAATTGACCGCAGCTTTATCCAGGATATCGGTATCGATGAGTGTGATGAGGACATTACTAAAGTCATCATTGCTATTGCAAAGAAAATGTCCCT
>Ga0105359_10002817_pt1 | contig 14371 bp, 9 predicted proteins | sample GOMGulsemesocosm_6_FD_83659 | JGI IMG/M metagenome (GOLD analysis project Ga0105359, IMG submission 83659) | Methane-oxidizing microbial communities from mesocosms in the Gulf of Mexico - GOM8C Gulf of Mexico | ecosystem: Environmental > Aquatic > Marine > Cold seeps | place: Gulf of Mexico... | reverse complement strand
GACGTGAGGCTTACCTTGTAATAACGCTAAGATGTGTTTCATGAAGGGTCTGGTAGTAATTCGCGGAGCGGAACAAGAAAATACCTAAGTACAGTTATTGAATCATAATCTTTTAAAATTCACATTTTAATAGATTCACCCAAAGAAATGTCTTTTAAAATTGCTATTAGCATTCGCCATCAGGCTGTAAAAAAGAACGGTATTTTTAACCTGATGAAGTGATATGAAAAAGCGAGAACTGAAATCAGTTCTCGCTTTTTCCCGCCTAGAAGGCGGTGAATAAACGTTATGGTATTGTTTCGTTGTACATTCGCTAATGTAAATAGTTCGTGACAACTGGACTAACTATAGCACTTAAAATTCAAAGAGTAAGTAAAAGTACTTTTAAATCAACTGCATACTGATTTTTCGTTGCTGTTGATATACAATGAGTAAGCTTATTATCTGATGGTTAAAAAATTTAAAATGACGTTATAAAATTAAAAATTGAACGTTTCTTTTAGGGGAACTGGATTTTTCGGTGCAAGGCACCGATCTATCTCATGTCATTGGAATAAGAAAATGGTCATTCTTTCTGTAGTGCAATTCGTTAACTTTTATGTTAAATATCTAACTTTTTCCCCTAAAACTGGTTAGAGTAAATACCTATGAACATCTTGTTTACGTGATGCTGCAATATCAAAAGTTATACTAATAATTGGTTAAACTACTACTTCTCACTTTCTAAAATATTCATACGCTTAAACTGTGCTCCCCGCTCTGTATCACGAGGGTAAATGGCCTGATGCCATATTACCATCTGACTAAGAGCTTTAAATGTTATATACATCAAGTATTTACAATCGATAATGTGTATAGTTATGCTCATATGTATACAGGAGCAAAGTAATGTCTGAGACAAAAAACGAATATTTGAATTTTCTAGAATCGAGTCTATGCAGCTTTTCCACAAAAGAGAAAGAAATAGCGAATCTAATATTTACCAATTTCGATACAGTTTCAAGTAAAGGTGTCGCAGCTGGGTCCAGAGGGAAATACATATCAAGTTTGATATTAAATACACCAATGGAGCCTTTTACATCACTTCGTAAAGAACTATCGAAAAATAGAAAAAAGATAACTCGTCTTAATAAGCTTTCTATTAAAGGATTTCGTGGTTTTACTGAGTGTAAAGAATTTGACTTAAGTAAGCAGTATAGTTTTATTTATGGCCCAAATGGTACCGGTAAGTCTAGTATCTGTGAAGCGTTAGAATACAAGTTAACTGGCAAGATACATGAAGCCAAATCAAAGCGATTTGACAACAGTGTATATACAAAAAATATAAAGGAACTCAGTACAAACGTTAGCCTTTTAGTTGAATACTCTGATGGTTCTGTATCCGAATCAATAGCATCGCCTGAAAATGAATTCATGTTTATTGAAAGAAACAGAATCGAAGGTTTTGCTCGTGTATCTGCATATACAAATAGTGAAAAGCAGTCTCGACTATCTCTACTGTTCGGACTCGACGAATTTAACAAATTTTGCACAGGTTTTAGTACATCCATTAAGAACTATTTAGTTATTAATCCGGTAAAAAATCAAGAGCTAGCTATTGAAAGGAAAAAGGTCGATTCCTCAGAAGCGATAATAAATAACAGCAAAGAACAAATTAAGGGGTTTGAGTTAAGAAAAAACAAACTAATGGCAAAGTATCCAACATTGAGTTTAGTCTCTGACGTCATTCAACAACTAAAACCGGATTCGGCCTTTATGGTTAATCTAAATCATAAACTATCCAAATATAAAAAGGTAATCGTAAGAGATCTGCGCCCACTAAATGGGTTAATAGTGAAGGGAAACCAACTTAGCTTTAAGCATAGCGAATGTATATTATTGGGTAAAGAGCTTAACCAATCTGTTAATGAAATAAATTTTCTTGATTTATACAAAGCGATATCGACTTTGAAGCAAGGATCAACGTCTTGCCCCTCTTGTGATACTCCTTTGGATAAGGTAACCAATAATCCATTCGATAAAGCAAAGACTAAACTTATAGAGCTTGAAAATATAGCTAGAAAACAAGCTAAGTTTAAGAAAAATAAGTCGTCTATCGAAAGCGATATATTGATATTTGTAAGCAGATTACAGAAATACGAAATAGAAACTGATTTTACTTACAATAATTTACCAACTGCCATTGGTAATATAGACACTAAGTTAAAAGGCGTTTTATCTAAATATGAAAAAGAAAATAAAGAAAACACCCCTTTAATAAAAGATATTGAAGAGCTTAATAGTCTAATAAGAAATTACGGTTTGGATTATACTGAAGCAACAACTATAAATGAACTTTACCAAGAATCAAATAGAGTTATAAGACAAGAAAAAAATAAGATCGATACTTTTGATGAGCGAAATAAAACGCTAATACTGGAGGCTTCGGATGAATCTAAAAGAATAGACTTGATTGAACATTACGTAATAGATTATGAAAATCTTATTAGTAAGTTACGGAGCTATTCAAATAATTTACCGAGCATTATCGCTGGCGAATTATCGAATGCATCAATGGAAATATATAACAACATAAACAAACATCCGTACCCACATGAAACTTTGATTGACCTGAGGTTACCTAAAAACCCTTCCGAGAACATAATGATACAGTTTATAGATGGTCAGAATGAAAATGCACTTAGAGTGTTAAGTGAAGGGCACTTAAGATGTTTAGGCTTATCTATATTGTTGGCCAAATCGATAAAAGACGAACAGAGTATATTTATTTTTGACGATGTAGTTAACGCTATTGATGACGAACATAGGACTGGTGTTATCAATGAAATTTTCGAGACTAACAAATACAAAGAAAAGCAAATAATAGTTACCACCCACGGCGAGGATTTTGTAAAGCGTTTAGAAAATCAACTTCCAAACAAGAATTTATCCAAGATACTCAAGCGTTATGATCTAGTGAGAAACAAAAATGGGAGAGGTATTGTTATCTCAGAAGACCAAAACAGACAGTATTTGGAGAAAGCGCAACGTAGTTTAGATACATGCAAAACTAAAGATGGCTTAATGGAATGTAGGAGAGCTCTTGAGGATCTTACCGACCGTTTGTGGCGCAAACTTAGTAACGAAGGATTCAGTTCGTCAGTTTCAGTTAAGCTATTTTCTCCAGGTCGAAGTCCAGATTTGTATTCCTTGGTAGATGGTCTAATTGCATTGCTTAATACTATTGAAAAAAAACCTGGTGTTCTATCGTTTGTACCATCTAAGAGTGCACTGGAAGCCATTAAAGACAAAAGTAAGAAACATCAAGTTAATTGGACTCTGCTGAATAAAGGTACTCATGAAGAAAATCGTGATGAGGAGTTCGACGAAAATTTAGCGCACGAACTGCTGGCACTATTATTACAACTAGATGAGTCAATTAAAAATTATGTACGACCTAAGGAGCTTAATGCTCTTAGTTAATTGATATTTAGCTAAATTAGCTACTTCGCTGAAACGGTATTGTCCAGTCATGGATTAGCGTAATAAAGCAAAATCATTTCTGCCTCAAGCGTGTTAGAGCTGTTGTTTTTCAATAGCTCTTTGTAATGGTAGATTAACTTGGAAAATGGAGACATCCTACAAACTTAGCCTTTGAGTTATTAAATTGAGAGTGCTTAGAGAACCTTATCTGAGTAAAGGAAGCTTCGTTATGTGGGGCTTTAAAAGCGAAAAAATTATTAATCACGGACCTAGTTTTTATTTTGGTTCTTTACATACATATTTTGAGGTTGAGTAATGATTGCAGGCCCCTTTTTCAGTGATAAAGATAGCGAGTTGTTAAGGCAAGGAAGTGTTCGAGATTATTTAGGACTTTTACCTATTTGGAGCAGAATAGCCAGAAAACTTGAACCCAACCTTTCTGGTGCAATTCGTTCTTACTTGGGTTTGGAGGCTGTTCTATTCATATATTATCTTGAAGAAAATCATGTTCCTGAATCATTGAAACAAGGTAAGAACTTTCGAAAATTATTTCAATATATGGAAGCGCTCATTGAATATTATTTCCATCATATTTTAAAAATAGAACCCTGTTTCGGATCTCGCCTATTGAAAGGCAATAGTGCTGATGTAGAAATTGAAATTTCTAGCGCGACTGTTGTTAACGGGCTTTATCAGTTTTATCGTGGTACCTGTCGTCGAGCAGGCATGTTATCTAAGGATTGGGTATTGGATGATGCAATAGTGTCAACAATGGAATCAATATGCACAGTCCATTCATCTGAGATGAATAACTTAGTGAAGTTAATTGAAACAAAAATATTAGCAAAAAATGTTTCAATTAAACCATCAGAAATATTCTTAAATAATAATCTAATCACTTTATTTCATGACATTTTCAAATCTGAGAAATTAAAAACGTATATAAGAAATTGCCTATATAAAGATAGTGATCTTAAATATTATGCAAGTGCTTGTGCTTCAGTACGTTCCATTCGAAAAGAACAGGGTGGGTATTCTGAATTGAATTTGGCACAGCACCTGGGAACATATATTGCCGCTGATAATAAGCAGTGGCCATATTTTAGTGAACTTAAACAAATCAAAGACGCTGAACCATTCTTATCATTATTGGATGATTGTTTTCAGTTGTTGCATCTATATGCTGGCCGAAAATTATCAGAACTTGAATTAATATTTGCTGATAAAAAATTAAAACAGGCGCTGCAATCTAAAGCAATTAATTTTAAAAAAATAATATCAAATGGTAGTGATTATGACACGAAACGATTTACATCACTTTTTGATATGGCGAGTTTACTAGAGAAAGAAGATGTGAAGTCGTTTCTCTTAGCATTACTCAGCTATCATCGAAGCATTATGAAAACACGAGGTGCAAACGCAATGATCACCCTAGAGGGAAATTATCTTCGAGTCATATCTGAAATGCAGAGTTTAGAGCAAGCAGCATTGTTAGATTCAATCAGTGACAAAAGCCCTTGGAAAAACGGATATTATATTAATACATCTGCTGGCATGTACAACCAACTTCATGGTGAAAAGTGAATAATAATTCTTTAATACGCGATGCTTATCAGCAGCTGCTGTCTACATTTGAGGGGGGACACATGGAATCCCTGTTGTTTACCAGTTTCAATTTTTCAGCCAGTTTCTTTGAAAACAATGTCCTCCCATTAGCAGCTGGCTATTCTCTACAAGAAGCCGGAGGTACCAACGCAGCACAAGTTAATGAGGCATTAGCAGCTACACAAATAACTGTGGTATGTGACCGATCTACCTCTCCTGAACCCAAAAGCAATTACCGTTATGGGCAGTTGGCGGTGGGTTTAAAGAAGGCTTTTTTTCATCCTAAGATTATATTGGCAACAGGCACTTTGGAAAATGGGATGCCAACGGCTGAGTTAATTGTCGGAAGTTGTAATTTGACACTGAGTGGTTGGGGTTTGAACCGAGAAGTTGCGGGGAGTTGTAAGGTGGGCAAGCAGCAAGCCGATAACCTGTTGCCTCTGATACAGTGGATATCAGAACTGGCAAAGGCTGACGTAGACCGCCTTAACATTGATGATGTAGATATTAAAGAAGAGGGACATGTTAGACAGAGCCTAACCATGATAGAAACGTTCTTAATCAAGAACTGCCAGAAAGAAGTTACCTCAAGTCCGCATTTTATGTTGCGTTTACCCGATAGTAAGGCTGATAAAACCTACCTTGAGTTATTAACATCCGACATAAGTAACCCAATTAAATCGTGCAGGATTGTTTCACCTTTTTGGTCTAACCATGAAGCCCTCAAAGCATTACTAGAGACATTGAACAGTAAACATATTGATTTTGTCCCTTCAATTAACGCAGAGGGGAGATATTGCTTCCCCTCGGATATGCGTGATTTTCTCAATGGGTCTAGTTCTTCTAATGGTTACCAAGGATTTGTTAATAATGATCGTTATACCCATGCAAAATATATCAATTTAATGACAAAAAATATGACACATTGCTTTATTGGTTCGGCAAATTTTACGCAAGCGGCGATGGGCAGCATGAAACAGGGTAATGTAGAAGCGATGTTGCATTATGAACTAAAAGAGACAGCCTATATTGATGATGGTTTTATTCACCTGAATGAGAAAGAGATGATTTGGGCTGAAGATTCAGATGCAGACGATCAGATGCCAACGGTGTCTCCTTACGTAACCCATGCGGCTTATGATTGGAAAACAAGATCCTTTACTTGTGTGCTGGAATGCAGTGAAGATGCATTTAATCGTATTGAAAAGGCGAGTTTTAATCACCACTCTTTAGCATTTAAAAAAGAAAAAGAGGGTAATTACCTAGCCCGTTTGAAACAGCTTGTGAAGCAACCTGTATACCTTATTGAAATCTCCTTTAGTGATAATAACCAGCAGTGTGTCTATCAAGGCTTGGTTGCGCAGTGGAATGCTGAAGATGATGAACTCATTTATAACCCTAAACCACAATTATCAAAAATAATGGATGACCTTATAGCGCTAGATCCTATCAAGGGACCAAAAAGAGGTGGTAGCGGCATAGGTTCGATAAGTGAACCCGGAGAGGAAGAGGATGAAGAAGAGAGAGCTTTTGACTTTTTTACTATTTATCAGGCTTTTTATAAACAACGAAAATACTTCTTTGATCACCCAGAGAAAAACCCTTTCAATAGCAGCTCGGTTTTCTCTCTATCAGTCATGTTTCGAGCGATTAATCTTGAAATTGACAATAGGAAATCTAAATCTGGTGAAATGAATAATGAAGATGTGATTTATTATTTTATATTCCTTAGTGAATTGGCTTCAACAGCAAAAGAGTTGGCAGCTAATTCAATTTTTGGTAATGGTAATACTCTGATGGATAAAATTGAATTGACTGTAGCTGAGTTAGAGGCCCCATTTAAAATACTGGTTAGTGAATCCAGAATACTAAAGCAGTTTTTGCATGCGGAATCTGTTGGTGAGAGTACTGTCGACGTAATATTAGGATGGTTCAAGAAGCAGGTGGATAACGCTCATGGATAATTCAATTAAAGATAAGTTAGAGTCTGAAGCTTCATATATTCGCCAATATATAGCCTTTAATGGAACTGGTAATGACGATCACAGTGATCAGGCTAAAATGCAAAGCATGGGGGTTGCATCGTTATGGCACCGAATTCAAGAAGATGGTTTTGCATATTTAGCTGATGAAGTAGGTATGGGGAAAACCCGCCAAGCAATGGGCGTTATCGCAACTCAGTTTTTAACTAAGCCTGATTCTCGTGTTGTTATAATTTGTCCCGGTAGACCGTTACAAGAGCAGTGGAAATCAGAGTGGCATTTATTTGTATCAGGTTGTTTACGTGTTAATGATGGCATTTTGAAATCAGCCTTGGATAACAGTGTTAGCAAGCCTTTAGCTTTACATAGTCGTTTATCAGAATTTGCTAGTTCCTTATTACTGGATGATGATCGGATACATCTCTTGCGTTACTCCTCATTCAGTCGCCCAATTGGCTTTAATGGGAAGGACTCTAAAGAACAAATTAAGACTTTGTACAAGCAAAAGTTGAAGGAAATTGGCATTGCAGATATCAATGTAAAAGAGGATGAAATATTTAATTCAGTTGATATGAAAAATGATGACTGGAGAAAGAGATTAACGGCTTGCATAAATACCCAATATGCGGAACGAATACGAACATTGTTTAATGAAGATACTCGGCCTATTGACCTTATTGTTTGTGATGAGGCGCAGTATCTTCGCCATACAAAGAACTCTAGAAATAGACACTTAAATTTATCGTTAGCCTCTAAACCTAATAAATGGCTATTTTTAAGTGCTACTCCATTACATAGTGGTCAGAATGATATTAAAAGCCTTGATTATTATATTTGTACACATGATCGAGATAGTAAAACCCACGAGTGCGCTATCGAGTCATGCGTTAATATTAGTGCCAGAATGAAAGGAACACTTAAGGGCCAAAGTAAGACTGATGTGATAGATGTGTTGGATGACTTCCTCGTCAGACGACCTCGGCATTATAGCGATTCTGCGAATGAAGATTATGACAAGGTTAGTTATCGTAGCTATAAAACTGATGCGGCGGTTGCAACCAATGATGCATTTTCAAGCATGGTGACAGCATTAGTTCAAAAACGCTTGGTGAAGTCTTTAAGTGGTAAAAACAACCGGTTCCGCCAGGGTGAGTGTTCGTCTTTTGAATCTCTAGCCAGCTCTGTAAAGAGTATTGTTCGTAAGAATATTGATGGTATTTCATATACAAAAACAGAAATGGAGCCATCTGGAGGTTCTTCTGAATCAGATGTACCCCCAGATCGCGGTGATATAGATCAGTTGAATAAATCACTAAGGCAAGTGCTGGTTGATAACAAGCTTGCTACTGAACCTGATGCCGAGTTAAAGAATATACCACATCCAAAACTCTACCATGTTGCCGATCAATTGGTGGAGAAAAGTCTGAAAAATGCACCAAGCCATAAAACTCTGGTGTTTGTAAGGCGTCTGGCAACAGTGGAAGAGTTGATTGATTTATTGAAGCAACGTTTTCAAAAGTTGATTGATAAGCGAATTGATGATTGGCCATCCATTATTGGAGAAATTCAGCAGATTGGTGGTAATAAGCGAACCTTTTCAGGATGTAGTGATTTCTGGAATATTAACGAGGCTGATGAGGATGCTGACCCAGACCCTGATCTTACTCAGGTTGAAGAAGAAGGCGGTGATTCCAATATTAAAGAGCCGGATTTGTCCTATTATAAAGCAATAAGCCAGAAAAGTGATAAGCAAGAAAGTAATGGTATGCTGTATTCATTTTTAACACGTTTATTACAACCGACGAGTAATGATGGTAAAAGAAAAAGTCCATTAGCATTCCTGGTTCCAAACGAAGAAGAGCAAAAGAAACACTGGGAATCACCTATATGGACCAACCTATTGGATGTCATCTTTGATGAAGGAGAACAAAAACCTGCTTGGCTGACTCAACAGAAATATACTGTGGATATATTGATGCTTAAGCGCTGTATCTTGCAGAGTATGCGTCGTTCAGATTTCCTAGTTGATTTATATATTTTGAATGGTTTCATCAATATTGAAGGAACTAACATTTTAAGTGAAAAACTGATCTGGATGTTGAGAAAGAGCAAGGATGGTCAACTTAAATCCATATCCATTGATCTACACAAGTATTTAAATAATTGGCGAAATCGACTTAAACAATGGTGTATACACTTTGAGCTCATTAAATCAAAGTGCTTCAAGAGTGGTATTACTGATATTGATGCTGAATTTAGTCGTATGGGACCAGTTGTAGGACGATCAGGAAATATTTCAAATAAGTATGCCGTAACTCAATTTAAAATGCCTTGTTATCCAAACATTCTGATATGTACTGACGTGCTAAAAGAAGGCGTCGACATGCACCTTTTCTGCGACGAGGTTATTAATTACGGGGTAGCTTGGACCTCAGGCGACCTGGAACAACGTATCGGTCGTGTGGACAGAGTTAATAGCTTAATCAATCGACGTATTAACCAACATGCGAGTGGCAGAGATTCAGCCCCCAAATTAAAAGCAGGGTTTCCTTACCTAGCAGGCACTTTGGATCAATATCAGGTGACACGGGTTGTGAATGAAAAGATGTTTAGTGATCTTCGTATGGATTTTGGTAAGCGCGAAGATGAAATTAAAGATATATCAGTTGATGATATTTTTAATAACAACACATCAAAAAAAGAGCTTCCTCTAACGCTTAAAACACGAATATTTATCCCTAAATCACTATTACTTGAAAGCGAATTGCTTAAAGACAATGATTTTCCTTATCGTGATTGTAGTGTGCGTGAACAGATGATGCGGTATGAATCTAAACAACAAACCAATACCACTGTAAAAGATATTTATCCTCTGCCAGCATTGGTCGTTGAGCATAAGTGCCCGAAAGTACAGTCTTCATACAAAAAAATACTGGGTGACAACCTTAAAGCAAAATGGGAGTACAGTAAAGTAAAAGGAAAGATGAAGTGGATAGAAAACTATGAAGTCGTGGTACCACTATCTCTGTCAGATCAAGAAATGGATTTTGTTGTAACCAGTCTTGGAAGTTCAGACTATATGCTGGATCCCACACCAATATTTTTGTTATCAGAGGCTAATAGCTTTGAATTCAATAAAGCCTTAAATACACTCGCTATGGTTGTTACGCATAAAGCGCCTTTTAAGCAAACAGCAGATAGAGAGCAAATGGTCATGCTTGAGCGCATTGGAAGTTTATTGTTAGTCCGATCTCCGATTGTATCTATTGAAGATCTGGGGCTTGATGATAAGGAATTAGCTATATGGATAGGTAAGCAAAATAATAAGCGGAAATGGGGGTATATTAATGACCATAAAGATGTCATTTGGTATTGCTGCCTAATCGCTTATCCAGAAAAGTTGGGGGCTAATTTTGATAAGCTGACATATCATATTTCTGAAACCGCTGATCGTCTTCAACAACTGTATACCGCACAAGATAAAAAACGCTGGACCTATAAGGCAAAAAGTTCTTTTAATTTGATAAGGGGATCGACTGTTAATAATGACCACATCATTCAAAAAGTAAGAGTGGATGATGGCTTTCGCTCAGGTATTGGTCGCTGGCATAAGGACATTTTTAAACAGGTTGTTACAAGGCTTGCAGAGGAAATGGATACAGGAGAAGAGCATGTTACTGAAGTACTTAATAACATATTCAAAAGTGATAAATTATTACGGGAGGGAACAATTCATTTATCCATGCCAATAAAACCAGTGTTACGTTTCTGTTTACAGTCGTTTCTAGATATGAGTAAAAACCCTATTGTTGGGATAACCCCCGTGGAACCAATGATGGTATGGGAGTTAGGTATTAGCACTTCAACAAGGGGAAGGGCACCAAAATTAATCATGGATGATTATTACGAGCTTCCCCACATGGAGGGAGACGGTAATTGGTCAGTGGTTGAGACTTTTAACAGCCTTAAAGTCTACACCTGCCAGGATGATGAAAAGCAGATGCGTTGGTTTGTTATATATCACCCTGCGTCCATGCTGGATGGAAGAAATGAGTTGTTTCTAAATTCTTGGGCTCATGTTATTCAACGCATGAGAGGTAATCGCTCTAAGTTCATGAAGCAAGCCTGCGCTAATGATTTTAAAGATTTTTCAATCGATGACAGTGGAAGGTTTGCTAAAGATAGTTAATTAAATCGAAGGGACCTTAATGCTTCCTGGTGATGAAATACTAGGCTTTTTGTTGTAACGGCACCTGATGCAGAGTTATCTCCTCGTTTGGATAGATGGACGCCTATAAAATGACCTTTCTATTCAATCGCTTGAGTAATAAGTTTATAGTGGTTTCAATATCATTGATTTTATATGGGTAAATACAAGTATGTCAGTTGAATTAGTAAAAGAGCTGATTCGAAAGTTCCTTGCTACCGATACTCCTGAAATAATTGCCATCAAAGGTGTAGTAGTATAGCTAATTTGACCACAAGCTAAGAGGGTTGTACGGCTGCGCATAACGCATGTCATGATTAATGGTGTGAGGGTGTCAGTTATACGTCCTCACTTACCCTACAAAATATCACGGTTGGTTAGTACATTAACACTAAGCCATCCTGTCCATCAATGGCTTCACCACTTGTAAAAATCCTCTTATTTTCTTCTGTGCACGAATCTCAACGTTCGTTGTGCCTGTAACAGAAAATGAGTTGTTCGATATGATGTATAAATAAAATGCTTAATTACATATTATTTAATTATTAGTATTTCACTCTGCGTTAGAGTGAAAAAAATGAAGTTCACAGTACTAGAGTGTGATGTCGTGGAAGGGGAACTACCGTTCTCGGTAGGGCATCTACCGAGAACGGTAGAAGAATAAAACACTAAAATACATAAGTCTCGTCGATGTCCTACTTTAAAAATACTTATTCCTTATATTAGTTATATAACAGTTACAATTGTTACAACCGTTATAATAGTTATAACACAAAAAAGAGATTTAAAATAGTAATTAAACCTAGCGATCAAACTTTAATTGATTGTTTTCATTGACAAAAGTGTTTTGTTTTAATATGGAGTATCTTTGTGAGATAAAACTTTATTACTTATTTTTCACAAGATGTCTAAGTGTATTTTCAGTTTCAGTTGATACTGAAAAATACAATTTTGATCATATTCATTGTTCAATTAAATTTAATCTAATTAATATGAAGTTCTGGTTCAATATGAGTATGCCCTAGCGAAACCTCCTCCACACTTCCATAAACTAGTTTCATTTAATGTCTGCACGATTCTAACGAAACTACTATAGTGAAACCACTCAAACGAAACCATGGACGATATTATGTTTATCCGATGCTATTTACGCGCTTCAACATTAGGACAATCCGCAGATCGAGCAAAAGAAGAAGTTACGGCTTTTGTTCAACAGCACGATCATAAGATCGCTGGTTTCTATATTGAAAATGAAAGTGGAACTAAAGCTGAACGTTCAGAGCTGGAGCGTCTGATCAATGATTCACATCATGGTGATGTATTAGTTATTGAAAAAATGGACAGACTGACCCGCTTACCTTACGAGCAATGGCAAACTCTAAAATCACGTATTCAAGAAAAGGGATTAACTATTGTAGTTGCTGATCAGCCTATGACTCACCAAGCATTTGCAGCAAGCCAACCTGAGCTATCAGCAATACAGCAAGCGTTAACAAGCTTCATGCTAGATCTTGGAGCTGCTATGGCGCGTGATGATTATGAGACAAGACAAAAGCGTCAAAAACAGGGAATAGCGAAGGCGAAAGAGGAAGGTAAATACAAAGGTAAGCAGATCAATATTGAGTTACATAAAAATATTAAAACGATGCTTAATGCTGGTCTGAGTTATACCGATATACAGAATGCGATTGGTTGCTCTCGGGCGACTATAGCACGAGTTAAGAAGTTAATATGACGCAAACATAAACACGTAATTGGTATGCTTACCGCTCTATAATATGTGCCTGGTATAGCCCTGCGCAAAGCGCGGGTAAAAGACAAATGTAGTGATACGCCCAGTGTGCTTATAAATGTAGCTCAGAATGTCAGAGTGCATGGTCGAGCACCTATAAGACTATCTTATCACCGCTCTAATGGTAATTTAATCTCATCATTTATGATTTGTAGCTTACAACTTCTTCTTTCTGATGACTTGTTATCGGAAGGATATGGTCAACGTGATTTTGACTCAAAAGGTATACTGTTGTGGTTAGAGAATCATTTATATTAAGTGCCGCTAACCTTATTTCCGAAATTAAGTCGTATCATAAAATGGACCGATTAACTCATTTACCTTATCTGTAATGGCCAACTCAATGTGAATTTAAGGTATTGAGCTAATTTTTATTGATCGTGATACAGTATGTTGTAAGTATAGATTGATTAATTTTAATAAATGAAAGTGATCACCGCACTAGAATTGGAGACGATAAATGGAAATAACGAACAATGAAATTTACGAATTAAAAAAGCTGTACAAATTAGTTGGAAAAAATAAAACAACGAAAAAGGACATCGTTGCACAAATCGATGTTGTAAGGTTATCTATGAACTACCGATTTCAAGAGGAAAATTTTCTTTCAGAATTGAAAAGATTAAATTTACTAATGAAAAGATATTTTGGTGATGAACATCTAGATATCAGTTCTCAAAATATCGATAGTTTCAATCGATGTAGTGATTTAATTAATTGTTTTTTACAGTCAGGTTGTATCGGTATTTCTCAGTATTCTAAGTTAATTAATCATCTTACCTATATGTTTGATTTTCTTGAAGGTAAAAACGTATTATTTATTGATGAAGTTGAAAATGCAATTTCGTATGCGGAAAATTTAAAAAAAGAGTTAGATGAACTTTATAAAATAAGATGAATGTGAGTAAAGTAGATATAGAATCAAAAAAGATAGCAAGGCTCTAGTTATCTAAGTGCTCTGGTGTATCGGTATAAAACACTCACAAGCGGAACACTATCACTTCGGTGTTACAACGCTCAAGTTGGTGAAGTCTATGCCAATGTCAAAGCGATCAACAAAGTCATTAGACTAGGTATGCCTGAAAGAAACACAAGTATTTAGATTTTCAGCAAATATGGTGATGATCAAACCTCAAGCTGATTTGATCAACAACGCCCAGTCAAACCAAGTTTTAATCGTCACGTGATTGGATCGTTCATGCTGAACGAAGGGCATTTTGCTACAATCAAACTAATCTTCTAATGGTCATTTTTGTGGATCGTTCAGGCTGAACGAAGGGCATTTTGCTACAATCAAACTAATCTTCTAATGGTCATTTTTGT
>Ga0105359_10002812_pt1 | contig 14377 bp, 21 predicted proteins | sample GOMGulsemesocosm_6_FD_83659 | JGI IMG/M metagenome (GOLD analysis project Ga0105359, IMG submission 83659) | Methane-oxidizing microbial communities from mesocosms in the Gulf of Mexico - GOM8C Gulf of Mexico | ecosystem: Environmental > Aquatic > Marine > Cold seeps | place: Gulf of Mexico... | reverse complement strand
GTTATGGTTTTTTGTCGTTTTTATCAGTTGTAATTAATGGTTTTATAATGGCATAGCACAGCTATAAGCCATTCAAACAGGACAAATAACAGTTGGCTATTTGCTCCTGTATTGCTTATTTTAGCCAACCATTATTTGCCTCTTAATGGGGCGTTAGGCATACATTAAATGGATATCAGTGTAAATTTCAATTCAGATTTATTTCACCCTCAGCTAGCAGACGAAGCACAAGTTAACCCTGGAGTTCATGGTGCAGAACTCGCTTGGTGGCTTGCCAAAGAACTTTGGGTAAAGGGTGTTGCTACTACTTATCCTGAATCCGAAGATTGGGGCTGGTTCGTTGAGTATTTTGTTGGTGATAATGAATATTCACTTTGCTGTGCTAATGTAGCAAACCGAACAAATGAATGGCATATTTACCTAGATCCACACGCTAAGAGTATATTTGGTCGAAACAAAGCTAAAGTTGAGGATGCTCACTTGCTTATTTCTGCTTTAAAAGAGTTATTAGAGAAAAATGAAGGAATTACAAATATTGTGTGGAGTGGCACATGTGCCTTACAAGCAACTCAAGCAGGACAATAGCAGTTGGTTTTATCTCCTTCGTCGTTTATTTTAACCAGCTATTATTTGCCTCTTAACGAGGCTATATTGCAAATGGAGTTCAGGTGAAAAAATCTATATTTTTAGCGTTTTTATTGTTTTCGTTTAATTTGAATGCAGGTGGATATTACCAAAGCGTAAATCAAGGATATGATGCAGAAACAGGCCTATTCTTTTACCCCATAAAACATAAACCTGAAGCTAGTGGTATGTTTTCGAGTAAATCGAATACTAGAATTAAGAACATTTTAATCTTCGACCCTAAAACAGAAAAACAGTCTTACCTTTTTGAACACAATAAGGTTTGGGATATTAAGCATTTTAGCTTCGAGATGAGCATTAGCAAATCACATGGAATTCAGTTTTTCGGTAGCTCTTATAATGTCTTGAATAGTCCAACCTCAATCGAACGTAAATTAAAAGATCAGTTGCTTATCATTACTGGTGAAAAAGACTCCGAACAATTAACTATGTGGTATGCGAGTAAAAAAGGTGAAAACCTAAAGATAGTTCATAGTTTTCACAAGTCAGTTAAGTGGCATATAGACTTAAGGAACTCAAAAATTAGATTCATAACTCATAAAAAAGAAGTTTCATTTAAGAGTGTTGAGTGGTAACAATAAAACAAAAGTTTAAAGTGGGACTGCTAACAGTTTGCTCGGTTTCGCTTCGCTACGCCTTTTAGCAAACTATTATCAGCCCCTTAAATGGGCGTTATAATGAGTCGATATTTTTGGTGTTAAATTATAAGTATTCCTCTATATTCGGGGCTATTGGTATTGTAATTGGACTGTGTTCTTTTTTATTTAATTACTACATGGTTCCTGTGTCATTACCCGGATATAATTTATTGGTTGCTCCAGCAATGTTCATTCTAAGTTTTTTCAGTGAAGAAACTGATTTCGTTCCTAAAATGATACTTTTTCTTTCTGGTCAGTTTTTAGGTTACTTTTTAATTGGTTGTATTGTTCAAATCATTAAGAGATATGGCTGGGCGAATACTCAGTCATAAGCCATTCAAGCAAGACCGTTGGCTAGGTTCCGCTTCGCTTCACATTTTAGCCAACAATAAAAAGCTTCTTAATGGGGCGTTATGTGTTTTAATATCTTGACGCAACAAGGTACTTGATCAATACTTGACTAATCAACAATTACTCAAGGAGTGGTTATGCACTCAAAAAACTTTGCATCTTTGATGTTAGAACAAGCTTATATAAGCACATTACTAAATAAAAGAATGGATTCTTGTCTCAGTGTACATGGATTAAGTTTCACTGAATTTGTTATTATTCATAAACTTTATAATGCTGAAGGTGGTTCGCAAAGCCGTATAGGTTTAGCCGATTCCGTAGGGTTAACGGCGTCAGGAGTTACACGTTTATTGGCTCCAATGACAAAGAATAATATAACAATTAAAATTGTAAACCCAAAGGATGCTCGTCAAAGTTTAGTTGGCCTTACGAGTTCAGGTAAAGAGCTATATGTAAATTCTTTAAACTCTTTTAAGCATAGTTGTGACTCAGCTTTTTCATTATTAGAAGAACATGAAATAATACAACTGTTAAAGTTACTCAATAAAATAAAGTGTTAACAAACACATACAAGCCAATCAAGCAGGACTTTGTTAGTAGGTTAGGTTCCGCTTCACATTTCAGCCAATAATTAAAAGCTTCTTAACGGGGCGTTATATGCAATTCAGGTTTAAGAGTCATACCCAGAGATAATATGAAAAATTTAGTTGTAATTAGAGAAGCAAAAGAGAGCGATAACTCGTTTATTTTAGAGATGTCACCATATTTAGCAGAAGTTGCACAGTTAGGGTGGCATACCGATGATGTGATTAATAAAATGCAATATGATTATATTTCTGAAATGCTTACTGAGACATCTCAACCCAATATTACTTATATTGCTGAAGCTAATAATGTTTCATTGGGTTTTATTCATGTACGTACGCATAAAGATAGTATTTCAGGTGAAACTTGTGGAACTATACCGCTTCTTGCTATATCACCAAAATCTCAAGGTTTGGGTTTAGGTAAGAGTTTAATTGAGCATGCTGAAAAGTGGGCTAAAGATTTAGGATGTCGGTTGTTGCATTTAGAGGTTTTCGCTACTAATAAAAAAGCAGGTAGCTTCTATCAGAATTTAGGGTTTAAACCTGAAACCGTACACATGATAAAACCTATTTAGAGTATTTTGCATATAGAAAGCCACTCAAATAGGACAAATAACAATTGGTTTTTGCTCCATCGTCGCTTATTTTAACAAAATATCATTTGCCTCTTAGTGGGGCGTTATGTCACTCAGATTTACAGTATTAATTTAATGTTTAAGTCCAAAGGAATTATGAAAGAGCCAGCAAAAAATCCAAATAACGCATATATTAAAAGGATAAACCGAGTTATAGATTACTTGGACGACAACTACGATCAGGAGCATGATTTAGAATCTTTGGCACAGGTAGCAAACTTCTCTAAGTATCATTTCCATAGAATTTTTAAAGGGGTTGTTGGAGAACCACTGAATAAGTATGTCCAAAGAATTCGGGTGGAAAAAGCAGCGCACATCTTAAAATATCAACATAAAAAATCTATAACTGAAATTGCAATTGATTGCGGGTTTAAAAGTTCAGCTTCTTTTTCTAGAACTTTTAAAGACCACTTTGGGTTAAGTGCTACATCTTGGAGAAGTGGTGCTCATCTTCAATTTAGCAAGAATCGCAAAGAGCTTAGCAATTTTTGGAAAGGAGCCACCTTATCTTCACTGTATATTGACGACTCAACTAACAACCTAATGTGGAATATCAATATGCTAAAAAGAAGTAATGTGACAATAGAAGTAAAAAATATTAATGAAATAAATGTAGCTTACATTCGTCATATTGGACCTTTCATAGGTCAAACGAAAAAGTGGGGGCAACTTTTTCAAAAGTTAATCAATTGGGGAGGACCTAGAGGGTTAATAAGCTGCTCTGACACACAATATTTTACAGTGTTTCGAGATGAATTAGAAATAACTGATTTTTCTAAATTCAAAGCAGATATTTGTATTTCAGTTAAAGCGGGCACTAAAGTGGAAGGGGATATTGGTATATCTAAAATACCAGCAGGAAAATATGCCGTAGCACAATTTGAAATTAATTCGGATGAGTATGAGCAGGCATGGCAATTAATTTATAGTGAATGGCTTCCCCAAAGCGGTTTTCAGCCTGATGAAAGGTGTTGTTTTGAAAAGTACCTTAACGACCCTAAGCTGCATCCTAAAAATAAGCACATTATAGAAATTCATGTTCCAGTTAAACCCATATAATGTAAATGAGATATAACAAGTTGCTTAAACGGAAAATAACAGTTGGCTTTGTTCGCTTCACTCTCTATTTTAGCCATCTAGCATTTGCCTCTTAATGAGGCATTATGCGTAAAAGTTTACTCCACTAGTATTTCGAGCCGCTTGCAATTTCTCTAAAAAACCAATCCTTTTTCATGAAGCTCTGTTGGTTGGTTTTTACTTTTTTTATACTTAATTTGTTTTTTTATTTCATCTATTAAGTTGCTTTTTTTGTTCATTATTTCATTACCTTTTTCCGTTCCAGCGAGATTAATAATACTTCCATCTTCTCCTCGTTTCATAGGAGTCACAGGTAGAAAAACAGAACTAACATCCGCTTCACCTGACATGATTAATACATTAGCTAGTTTTAAAGCGTCATAAGGGCTCATATTTGTAGGGTAAAAGTCAACGGCTAAGCTTCTTGCAAGTGATGTTTTTTCATCCTGATTAACAGTTGATATATCATTTTTTTTCCGTAAAATTGCCGCTTGCAGATATATTTTTCTTTGTAGTCTGTTATTTGCATTATTACTTCCTAGAGAGTATCGTTAATAGGCATTTTTTGTACCAAATATGCATAATAAGCCATTCAAGCAGGACAAATAACAGTTGGTTATTTGCTCCTTCGTCGCTTATTTTAGCCAACTATTATTTACCTCTTAATGAGGGGGATGTTCTCCGGAGATGTCTTGCAGATTAGTGAAATAACAAAAAGTGACTTTGAAGCCTTTTGGCCTGTTTTTAAAGAAGTTGTTATTGCCCAAGAAACCTATGCATTTGATCCAGATATTGATTTTGAAGCCGCTTATGATTTATGGTGCTTTTTACCACAGAAAACCTATGTAATAAAAGAAAATGGCGTAATACTAGGCTCATATTATATTAAAGCAAATGCTTCAGGGCCTAGTTCTCATATCTCTAATTGTGGTTACATTGTAAGCCCTGAGAGCCGTGGTAAAGGTATTGCTCGTAAGTTGTGCATTCATTCACAAAAGGTGGCAATAGAGTTAGGTTATAGTGCTATGCAATTTAATTCAGTTGTTTCGACAAACGAAATTGCCATTAAATTATGGAAAAAACTTGGGTATGAGATTATTGGTATTATTCCAAATGCATATAAACATAAACGACTTGGGCTTGTTAATTCCTTCATAATGCATAAACAGCTGAGAACATAACAAGCTGTTCAAGCGGGAAAATGACAGTTGGCTAGGTTCCGCTTCGCTTCACATTTTAGCCAACAATTAAAAGCCTCTTAATGGGGCGTATACGTTTTAGAGTATGGAGTAACTATGAAGTATCAAAACAATATCGAGCCTGAAAACTGCTCTGGCATGGAAGATATTCGGATTGAAATCGATAATATGGATAAAGATATTATTGCTATTTTGGGTAAGCGTTTTGAATATGTTAAGGCAGCATCAAAATTTAAAACTTCAGAAACATCTGTTCGTGCTCCAGAACGCTTTAAGGCTATGCTAGAACAACGGCGAGTTTGGGCTGCATCGGAAGGCTTAAGTCCTGATGCAATTGAGAAAATGTATCGTGATTTAGTTAATCATTTTATCAAAGAAGAAATGTCTAAATGGCAGTTAGAGTCAACAAACGTATAACAAGCCATTCAAGCAGGACAAATAGCAGTTGGCTATTTGCTCCTTCGTCGCTTATTTTATCCAACTATTAATTTCCTCTTAGTGAGGCGTTAGGTATACAAGGAGTTTTATCTTGCACCGTTTTTTGATTTTTAATATTTTGCTATTTTCATTTACTACATTTGCTGATCAATGTTCATTTGATTTGAAAATATTTGATCGAATAGTGACACTTCCTTCTTCTTGTGTGTTACAAGTAGAAAAAACGGAAGATGATTCTGATGCTTTAGCCGTTTATCATTGCGATAAAGACGTTAATGTTCTAATAAATAAATTTGATTACCAGAGCTTAATGGAATTACAAAATACAGTTGAGGTAACCAACCATAAAGAAAGAGATATTAATGGCTTAACTCTCTTTCATATCGAAGCAACACTTGATACTCCACTTGGTGAGAGTCATAATTTTATAGATGCTTTTTGTGATAGAAAATACTGTGTTATTTCTCTTGGACCATCAAATCATATAGCCACTAATATTGAGTCACAGTTAAAAAGTATGCCATACAAGGCATTTAAGCAGGACAAATAACAGTTGGCTATTTGCTCCTTCGTCGCTTATTTTAGCCAACTACTATTTGCCTCTTAATGGGGTGTTATGTTGCTCTTGAGATTTGCGTGTGAATATGAAAAAGGTGACAAAATCAACAGGGATTGTTTTTGATATATTCCTTTTAGGTATCCCGATTGTTGCCTATATCAGCACATCATATTCTTTATTTATTATTCCTATTTGTATATATGCCAGTTACGTTATTTTTAACCAATTAAAAAAGAGACACGAGCAAGAAGTATTTATAGAACCCAAAAAGTTAAGGTTATACACAAAAGGGCGAAATATTTCGTTGATTTTGATTTTAGGATGTAGCGCTGCAATAGAGGTTTATGTAATCTATTTAGACTTTCTAGATTCAGCAACATAAATCGTTCAAAAGGGCAAAAAACAGTTGGCTTTTGCTCCTTCGTCGCTAATTTTAGCCAACCATTTTATTGCCTCTTAACGAGGCGTTGGTATTTAAGAATTTATGAAATTACTTGCAGGTTTTTGGTACACTTTTGTTGTCGCTGTTATTCTTATTGCAGCTCTAATGGGGTGTTTAGATGAGTATACATATGTTAATTGGAATAAAGCTCATTTAGCCGAAAAAGTCGGTATCCCTACGTTATTTATTACTGTTATTGGCTTTTGGACTTTAATGCTAGAAGACTTTATAGAAAATGATGATACTGACCATCGTATGCTAATTGGTTTTATTTTGTATTTTCTAAATTTAATTGCCATATTAATATACTTTTGGGTTGTAGTTTATCGCCGAAAAACTATAAATCACTAAAGTAGGACAAATAACAGTTGGCTTGGTTCGCTTCGTTCTCTATTTTAGTCAACTATCATTTGCCTCTTAGTGGGGCGTTATAAATACTTCAAGGACTTGCGTAAATGGAAATCTCGGCAAAAAATATCTCTAAAAAATCACTGTTTAAACTTTTATTCCAAAGTATCGGCTACGGTCTAATCGCTTTCTGTTTTCTTATGGGCATATTTTCTCTTTTTGGCTTTGAGACCGTCGCTTTTAATGACCAATATTACACTGGTATTAAAGGGCTAATGGTTTCATTGCCACTTGGCTTGTTTATGGGGTTAATTTTCACTTGTTTTATGTGGTTAATTGGCATATTAGGTTTATGGATTAATTCATGTTTTAAAGGTGTAACTATTGTATTTAAGGGCGTTTCCAAACAAATCGGGGAATAGTATTTATAACAAGCCATTCAAGCAAGACTTTGATCCAGTTGGTTAGGTTTCGCTTCGTTTCACATTTTAACCAATAATTAAAAGCCCCTTAATGGGGCGTTAGCAGTATGTCATGGGCTTGGCGTATCATTGACGTACATTTGTCGTATACAAAAAAGGAATTTCTAACCAATATATTGATTCAATCATTATATGGAAGAATTTAAAATGGAAATGAAAATAAACTCTCAAAAAATTATATTTGAACGTAAAAATAGAGCATGGAGTCAACAACATTTAGCTGATGCAAGTGTTGTTAGTTTGAGGACTATACAAAGAGTAGAAAACAACGGTACTGGATCTTTGGAGACTATTAAAGCTTTAGCTTCTTGTTTCGAATTAGATGTTAATGAGTTATATGAAAATGAAAATGAAAATGAAAATGAAACTAGAACTGAAACCAGAGCAAATAAGTTTCAGATAAAATCAAAACTTGCGGTTGCTTGTTCACTGATAATTGCTCTTTTCGGTAGTTCCATGTTTTTGACTTCATCTTCTATGGCTTCATCTATGACAATTTCTGCTCAGAAGATGCTAACGTCTAAAAATAATGATTATTATCTTTATAGTAATAACGTTGAAATATTTCTACCTAATGATGTCATATTTGAACTTTTAATAGATTCAAGATGGGAAACGGACACACCATCAATTGCAAATGGTAGTGTAAAGATTCATTTGGAAAAATCAGTTATTTACATCGATAAAGCTTCCATTATTAGAACGGAACACGGAACTAAAATAACTTCAAATTATGCAAAAATGGCTAGTTTAGAATAATATACTGCTAAGAAGCCACTCAAGTAGGGCAAACAACAGTTGGCTTTTGCTCCTTCGTCGCTTATTTTAGCCAACTATCATTTGTCTCATAGTGGGGCGTTAGGTGCATATGGATTTTAGTCAACCTGAGGTGAAAATAATTAATCAATCTATTAGGTTTGTTAATCGGTGGCATTGGTACAAGTATATTCTTCTTGTAACACTAATATTATTAATTTACTTCTGTGGTTCTCTGATTTTTAGTAGCGATTATGCTCGGTTTTCTATTTTAATTGGTGTGCCTACAGGGCTTATAATCGGCTATCTTGTCAGTAATTGGTCGAAGCCTAAAAAAGAAGCATTATTACTTAAACTGGTGAAAGCCCAAAAAAGCACCTAATAAGCCATTCAAGCAGGACAAGTAACCGTTGGTTTTTGCTCCATCGTCGCTTATTTTAACTAACTATCATTTGCCTCTTAGTGGGGCGTTAGTTTTCGGAAATTGTATGCAGATTAATCACAAGCCTGTCGTTACCTTTTTAATATGCATAATTACTGTTTGCATATCGTTTTATGTCGCTTATCAAATTAGTGGCTCGGTGCTCGGTAAATCAAAAATAACGGAACTTACTAACTTTGGTGGCTTAACTGTAGAGGGGATCAAAAACCTTGAAATATGGAAGTTAATATCTTCTCAATTAATCCATGTCCATCAAAAGCATATGATTTACAATGTATTATCTATCTTATTCTTGGGTATTATTATAGAGCGAACCGTTGGGCCTAAGTACATGTTAATTATTTGGCTTTTTGCAGGTTCTATTGGAACACTATTTAGTACTCAATTAACACCTTCACCATGGAATGTAGGTACAGGAGCTTCACAAGCTGTTTTTGGTTTGGCTGGTTTTGGCTTGTTTTTAATTTTTAGCAAAATTCAACGTGGGTATATGTTTTTATGTGCTATCGGTTTTGCACTTATACCTGCGTTATATTTAGATTTTAAATCCGTAGGTTACCCAAAAGCAGGACACTCTCTAAGTTTTGTTATTGGTTTCGGTTTGGCTATGTATTATTTTTACAATGTTAAAAATAAACTTGTTCAACTGGCACCAAAAAGCTAACAAGGCGTGCAAACGGACAAAAAATAGTTGGCTCGGTTCCGCTTCGTTTCACATTATAGCCAACAATTAATAGCCTCTTAATGGGGCGTTATATGCCGCCCCACGAATTCGACACAATTTAATTGTTAGTGTTTGTATATATTAAATGAGCAGGGCGCTTGTTTCGGTTCATTGTTGTGGTAAGTTATGTGCCACAAATCCTGTTTCAGCTTTTGGCTAAACAGTTTTTCGCCAACGAGTTTGGTGTTTATCGCTCAAAGAATTTTACAGTAATAATTAGTTTCAAAGCATTCGCTTAATAAGTTTCGCGAATAGCTCAAAATTCATGGTTTGGTGTGTCGTGACGGTGGGTGTTTTTTAATTCTACGGTTCAAGTCACATAACCTTTTATATACTTGGCAGGTTTTGCGCCTGCCGTTCGTACCTTACTATTTTAGGCAACAATTTTTAGCCTCTTATTGGTGCGTTAGGTTTTTCTATAATTCAGGTGAATATGGATATTATGACGAATAAAAGTACCAAATTGGAAAAAGTAGGTTTTGTATTAATAGCACTCATAGTTTTGTTGCAGGGTTTCTATGGTACTTTTGCTTTCATAGACCCTGAAATGTTTTCTGTCGTCAGAGGCACTGAACTTTTTTCGAGTATGGATGCTGATTGGGTAGCAATATATGGTTCACGTACAATCTTTATTACCTTAATTTTTGGGTATCTTTTATATACTCGAAATTATACTGTTTTAATGTGGGGCTCATTATTTGCGGTTGTTATGCCAATTACAGATGGCTTACTTGCATATGAAGCTCAAGCACCATTGAAGGTTGTTGCTAAGCATATTGCCACTATTTTCTATTTGTTAGTTATATTCTTTGTCTTAAAAAAGGTTGTTGCCAACAAAGCTTAACAAGCCATTCAAGCAGGGCTTTCAACTTTCCGACCGAATAGCGGACATAAATTTAGTCATTCTATGTGTTTGGGGCTGAATGCGCCTTCGAACTTTTATATTCAACTTACTGTTATCTATGTGCTCAATATCACTTTATCAATACAATCAAGATTAATTGCTTTTAAATATTATCTAACCCGTCTCAGTGAAGCTAAGGTACTCCTCCGCAACTTTTTGGAGAAGTAGGAATTACTGATGTACCTAAAAAACACAAGATAAAAGCGAAAACATCATATATTAAACTCTATACAGGGCAACCCAAGTTGATGTCCATCAGAGGTAATAGTATGGCCATTTTGGCGCATCGACGAAGCCGTGATGAAATTCAAAGTTAAATTTAAAAATAACGCACAACTAGAAAGTGAAGAAATATATTTCACTTCTGGTATAACTGTAATCTGTAATATTATAAATCAAGAAGTTACGGTTAAAAATAAATCTAGAACCTAACAATAATTTAAAGCGGGACTGTGTCACAGATTGCTCGGTTTCGCTTCGCTACACAATTTTAGCAAACTATTATCAGCCCCTTAAATGGGCGTTAGCAATCACAGTTACTCGATAATTAAGGAGATTATATGACTGTTGAAATATGGGCTACATTTGTAGCTGTCGTTTTAGTTTTTTCTCTTATTCCAGGCCCCACCGTCATATTGGTTATTGCGCAGGCTGTAAGCCATGGAAAAAAATCAGTATTACCTTTGGTCGTAGGGGTTTTATGTGGAGATTTTGTAGCGATGTCTTTGTCATTACTAGGGTTAGGTGCTGTTCTTGCTACTTCAGCTACACTCTTTATAATTTTGAAATGGTTTGGTGTTGTTTATTTAGTTTATCTTGGTATTAAAACATGGAGAGAAAAACCAAAAGTCGATACAGCATCATTTAAAAAAACGAATGTATCGAAAGCAAATATGTTTAAGTCATCCTTTATTGTTACTGCGTTAAACCCTAAAGGTATTATATTTTTTGTGACTTTTTTACCTCAGTTTATTAATCCTGAGTCTGAGGCGTTACCTCAACTATTTATACTAATGTTTACATTTTTAGGTGTGGTCAGTATTACAATTACATCATTCGCACTGCTATCCGGTGTTGTAAGTTATAAATTTCAAAATGACCAAGCCAGAAGGAAATTAAATAAAATTGGCGGTGGTGCTTTAATTGGTGCCGGTCTAATGACTTCAGTAATGCAGCGAGGCCAATAAATTGCTATAAGCCATTCAAAAGGGCAAATAACAGTTGGTTATTTGCTCCTTTGTCGCTTATTTTAGCAAACTATTATCAGCCCCTTAAATGGGCGTTAGATTACTTGCATAGGATTGAGTAAATGGAATTAGATGAAACGAAAGATGAATTTAGAACTTGGGCAATATTCTGTCACTTAATTACTTTTATAAGTTTTGGTATTCCTTTTGGTAATTTTGTAGGCGTATTAACTTTATGGTTACTTAAAAGAAAAGAGTCAAATTTAGTAAATGAAAATGGTAAAGAAGCCATAAACTTTCAAATCCTATGTTATTTCGTAGGTATAATTTACTTATTGTTATGGCCGTTTGGTATTGGAATTGTTATTGCTTTATTTTTTGGTATTTACGCATGTTTTGAAATAGTGCTTGCAGCAATCAAGGCTAATCAAGGTCAGGTGTACAGATATAGATTTTCAGTACGGTTGTTAAAGTAATCTATCAAGTTCCTCAAGCAGGACAAATAACGTTGGCTTTGTTCGCTCTCTATTATAGTCCAATTATCTATCATTTGTCTCTTACTGGGGCGTTATATGCAAGTATATTCTGACCACAGCTGATATAAAGGAAATATATGAATACTGGAATGATATCTGTTAAATCCTTACTTTTTGGAGTTTTCACACTTACTTTGGTCGGTGAACTTCAAGCAAAAGAAAGCGCAGGAACTACTTTAGAGGAGACGAACTTAAAGAAGGCCTTGTATTGTATGGAAATACTTGAGAATCGCCCTGAACTTGAGCCATCGGATCGGATAGATATTTTGCGTAATGAATGTTATAGCGAAAACTTTATTGAGCATACACCGAATATACCTGATGGGCGAGATGCATTATTGAGTTTGTTTGCAAGCCGTTATAAGAAGTACCCAAAACTTTCAATGACTATCAAGCGAACCGCTTCTGATGGTGATCTTGTTTGGCTCCATCTTCACGTCAAACATACACCTGAATCCCTTGGTGGTGCTGTCATCCAGATATTTCGAATGAAAGAAAGGAAAATTGTTGAGCACTGGGGAGTTGGACAGCCTGTTCCAAAAGAATCTAAAAACACGAATACAATGTTTTAGGTTAGTTTATGGATAGTTACATATATCAAGTTGCTTAAACGAACACAAATAGCTGGCTGTGCTCGTTCCTCGCTATTATAGCCAGCCATTTTTAGCCGCTTAGTAAAGCGTTGGTATGACTCCCCACGTCAAGTTAAATACACCGATCCTTGCTCATTAATCTAAGAACCATAATATTCACCTTATAAATTAAGTGAGTTAACGCATAGAATGAAGCAAGTAATTTCGTCGGTTATCATGCTGATATTCGTGGATTGTTAACCTGTTGGTTAACAGCGCCTACCTTACTCATTTCGTCGTGGCACCTGTCTTCAGTCTATATTCGCGGTTCAATAGCCGTTAGGCTATTGCCATCCTAACGCCGTCGGTGGTTGTGCCACACCCGATGCTTGATCCCATGCGATAACTCAAAACTCTTTATTTGAAAAATATTCATGCAGGCATCCTTGCTAAACGTAACTTCACATCAATCACTGGCAGTACAACTTCACGCGAGATAGCCCAGATATAAGCGATCATTTCTCTGGCAATGGCTGTAACCACAACATTACGATGTTTACCTTTGTGCATTAATCGATTGTATCTCCGACATAGTCGTAATTGTGCTTGCCATGCCATATCGATAATCTCCTTGCTTAACCCTTCTTGCCTTAGTTGCATTTCTTTTGAAATATTGGCGTTGTGTTTATACGAGTGTGCACCTTCGACTAGTAGTCGTCTTGCACGGCTGTTACCACACTTGGTAATAGCACCTAAATGACGTTTACTGCCACTTGAATGTTCACTTGGTACAAGGCCAAGGTAACTCATTAATTTTCTCGGATGGTCGAAGCGGGTTAAATCACCTAATTCAGCAATAACACCAGTAGCGACTAATAACCTGACACCACGCATCGCTTGTACGGCTTTCACTACGGGGTAATATCGCCAACTTTTCACTTGGTGAGTTAGTTCATTATCCAGTCTTTTTAAGCGCCTCAATCGTTCAGTAATAGTTGAAACCGCTTCTTGTAAAACAATTTGCTGACACGGATGCGGTAATACTAATTCAGCGAGCCAACGTAAATGCTGTAATGACCAATTGTCTTTCACTTTGCTGTTTATATTGTTGCGCAGTAATAACGCTTTAAGTTGGTATTTAGCATCTTTTAAGTCTTTCATCGCCGTTTCTCGTGAGCGGGATAGGTCCCTAACGGCTTCATCTTCTGGCTCAGGTACATAGATAGGGGTTAGGTCTTCTGATTTAAGTAATTTGGCAAGTTTGAGTGAATCACGCTTATCCGTTTTAATGCGTTCACCTGGCTTTTTAGGGATAAGCGAAGGTGCGATGACATAGCAGCAATGATTAAGACTGGTCAGTAAACGGTAAATCCAATAACCACAAGGGCCTGCTTCATAGACAAAATGAAGGGTAGCGTCAGGGTATTTGGATTGTAATTGTCGTGCTAGTTTTTTGAATGCGGCTTTATTGCTGAGCATTTTACCTAAATGAATTGATTTTGCTCCACGCTGGTCTTTAATGTAGGCAACTTCAGTAAATGTTTTGTGGGTATCTAAGCCAATGAAAAGTATGTTATGTTTTGTCATGCTAGCCTCTGTTTGATAATGTTGACACATATATTATGGCTCTGGTTTGTAAAACTAACCCACGTTCGGAGGCTAGCACCTCGTGGGGAGTCATTGTGTCTATATAAATGGAGTTCTGATTGTCATCGGTACCTAAAAATAAAGCAGAGTTACAAAAAGCTATTAAGGTAGCTTTTGATAAAATTTCAACTGATTATTCCAGTATTTCTTCAGAACACTCACGTGAAATTGGTGTGGAAGGAAATGTTAAAGGTATTCAGATCAGCGT
>Ga0105359_10002808_pt1 | contig 14390 bp, 6 predicted proteins | sample GOMGulsemesocosm_6_FD_83659 | JGI IMG/M metagenome (GOLD analysis project Ga0105359, IMG submission 83659) | Methane-oxidizing microbial communities from mesocosms in the Gulf of Mexico - GOM8C Gulf of Mexico | ecosystem: Environmental > Aquatic > Marine > Cold seeps | place: Gulf of Mexico... | reverse complement strand
GATAAGCTTTTAAATATTAATTTTATTGCACACAGTGCATATAAATTGGTTTGCTCACTTGCGTGCGTTGATAAATAAGCTTCAATGGCATGAGTTAGCGCATCAAAGCCAGTATCGGCTGTTATTTTTGCTGGCATGCCTTGCATAAGGATTGGGTCTAAAGCCGTTGCTATCGGCATGATATGTGGTGAAATAACGAGTGACTTTGTTTCGCTCAGGCTGTCAGTTATCACCGCAGCCATAGTAACTTCAGACCCTGTCCCAGAAGTGGTAGGTAATAAAAATAAAGGCAGACCGCGTTCCTTGATTTTCAATATACCCGCAACGTCTTTAACACTTTTTATATCGTGGCGCTGCAAGTCTAAGCAATTATTTGACTGAAGATTTGAAGCAAGTTTTGATTGGTTACTTCCCGCTAAAACCGCGATCATTTTTGCCGCGTCTAGGGATGAACCTCCACCAATCCCTAAGACAAGATCGCAATTATGTTGCCTTATTGTTCGTATACCATTTTCGACTATATTTTCGTTCGGATCTGGCGTTACTTTATCAAAAATAATCACTTCAACATTTTGCTGGTGCAAGCGCTGACAAATATCGTCAGCAATTCCCAAGTTATTTAAAATGCTATCTGTAACAATCAAAACTCGAAGAGCACCTTGGTCAACAATAAGTTGAGCCAAAGATAAAGATGAATTTTGACCTGAAAAAATTATCGGCTGATTTTGTGGAATAAACTTAACCGCGACTTTTAGTCCCTGCATTAATAGTTTGTAAAATATGACTTTCAGAAAAAACATCTTCCACCTTTGAATGACTGTCTAACTCACCAATACATTAGTTGTTTTAGCATGCCAATATTTAAATAAAATGGCTGGTTAATAACTGTCATTATTTGTGTACCTAACGACAATTTTTCGTGACCATTAGCTAATTTAAGGCGTCACGATATTGAATTGTCCTGTTGGCTTATCAAATAAAGTGAAAAAAATGACCAGGTCAATGATGCTTCCATCAACAGATAAATCATCTGAGAACAAGGTATTCTTAATACCCACCTTACCGATTAATATTTTGACAAATAAGCCGTGAGTTAAATTAAGCTTAGCATCAACGTCAGTCTTTTCTGTCGACTCGATTGAAGGGAGTTGATAATGATGCAGTACTGAGTTGTTCAAAACCAACAAATAGCGTTCATTTATATCGGTAAAGTTAAGCAATATTTTGTAAGACTCGTCACTCGCTTTTTCGCTGTTAAGACGCACCGACATAGATTCAAAAAACTTATCTATTGGTGTGTTTTTTAATATCTCTTCCATACTCGCTAAATTAATCCCTTTTTTAGCAACTCCTTCTCTAAGCTCAAGTGCTGCTGTTAGGTAAAAATTTCGCCAAGGCGCTGACTCAGCCTGATAACCTAGCTCTTGATAAGTCGTTGCTAATAATTTTTTTGCCGCATTATTTTCGGGCTCAGCAAATATCAAGCGATTCAATAGCTCGGCAACCCAGCGAAACTCTCCTTTTTCAAACGATATCTTTGCCTGTGCTAAGACATTCGTTGACCCGCCCATTAACGTAATATAACGCCTTGAAGACTGGGTTTCAGGAAGCGGATTTAAATTCGCTGGATTTGCATCAAACCAACCCATGTAGTATTGATAAACAGCCTTGGCATTGTGACTTAAACTGCCGTAGTAACCTCTATTAGCAAAATAGCTTGATAATGCGGGTGGTAAAATTAATTGCTCAGCAATTTCATTCCCATTCAGCCCTTGATTAATTAGTCTAACGCTTTGATCATGAATATATTTATATAGATCTCTTTGGTTCGCCAAAAACGTTTTTATTTGCTTATTACCCCAAATAGGCCAATGGTGGCTGCCAAAGTAGATATCGGCTTGGCCAAACATCTGTAACGCCTGATCAATTTTTTTGCTCCAGTCCAACGCGTTACGCACTTGTGCACCTCTTAGTGTATATAAGTTATGCATATTTCGAGAAACTAACTCAGCACCAGCAAAGACTTTTGCTTTGGGTAAGTAGAAAGTTATTTCAGCAATGGATTCTGTCCCCGAGGCATTTTGAAAAATAAAATCGATACCATCAATGACTTTTTTTGTGTTGTTTTCACTGATTAACTCGTTGGGCTTTATTATGCCAAAAGTACCAAATGCGGGGCCTGTACCTAATCCAGAACCAATATGTCCCTGAGCATTACGAGGTAATATTTTTCCGTACATATAAGTAGATCGCCTTGCCATGGCAATACCTGCAATTATATTTTCACTGGTAGCCGCTTCCATAAAACCTTGAGGTGCAATCACTCTTATATTGTTTTTTAAAATTTGTTCGGGTGTCACAATCCCTAGTACGCCACCAAAGTGGTCCATATGTGCATGGGTAAGTATTACGGCTTTAATGGGTTTAATCCCGAGATGTTTTTGGGCGAAAGTTAACGCCGCCTTAGCTGTCTCTTTAGCCGTAAGTGGGTCAACAATTATCCAACCATTATCCCCTACTATAATGGTCATATTGGCAAAATCGAATCCTCTAACTTGATAGATACCGTCTGTTACTTTATACAAACCTCTATGGTTATTTAACTTTTCCTGTCGCCATAAACTTGGATTGACGGTATTGGGCGCGTCTCCTTTTATAAACTGATAGGCTTGATTGTCCCAAATTAGGTCATTTTCACTATTAAATATTTGTTCATTATTGGCTTGGGCAATTAAGCCTTTATTAGCTTGTTCAAAGTCTTTCTGGTCAGCAAGGTCGATGGTTCTTTTAACTTCATCTTGCTTAGCTTGCGTAGTTTTTGAAACCACTCGCAGAGTTAACGATTTATTTTTTACATCAGCATTTTTTTCTAATACGGGTTGGCACGCTGTTAATAACAGCAAGGTTAAACAAATAACTTGGCAATACATTTTTCGCATCGACAATTCCTCTTTTATTAATGAAACAAACCGGAGTAATTACTTGATCACCTTCATATGATCCGTTGGGTATGACAGATGCACTTAATAAATGCACCTCACTTTTCTACGAGTTTCATCTTAAAAGTATTCAACCAAGAATTACTGTCTTTGGCTGACAACTATTGGTGTCTAAACGACATTTTGATTATTCGTTTGTTTTTTATCAGCAGCACCTAGTAATAGCAGTACAAATGACGAAAACCTTGGCAATTTAGTACGTGCGAAGATGATTAGGTAGTTACTAAAGGTGGCCATAGCCATTGAATAGCTATGCTTGGTTTAATCAATTTTTGCCTAAAGGTCAGGAGATTTCCCCTTAAAGATAAAAATTTGGCATCGAGAGTCAGGAGAAATAACCCTCCGCTATTTACACTAATAGCTAAAGAAAATAATGACGAGTACGCAATGGCCGATAATCCCTATAGTGAAGATGATGATATTAAAACGATCGTTTTATTGAATACATTATTCTCCAAACAAAAAAACGCACATAACCTTAATCCGTATCCTAGTACCGATGAACGAATAAGGGATATAAAAGCATTAAAAAAATCGCTTATTAAACATCAACTGGCGTTAATCACTGCAATGAAAAACGATTTTGGTCATCGCAGCGAAGATGACGCCAAATTTGGCGATATTCTTACATCAGTTCTTGCCGCAAATTATACAATCAAAAAAATAAAACACTGGATGAAGCCGTCAAAGCGGCACGTGCACCTACTATTTCGGCCAGCAAAAGCCCAAGTGCAATATCAGCCATTAGGGGTGGTTGGTATTATAACGCCTTGGAATTATCCAGTATTTCTTTCTTTAGGACCTTTAATTACTGCGCTTGCTGCAGGTAATCACGCCATCATAAAAATGTCTGAATATACGCCAGCAACTAATGAAGTGATGAAAAAAATTATTGCACAAGCTTTTGATGAAGAAAAAGTCAGCCTTATCAATGGCGGAGCCGAAGTTGCTGCAAAATTCAGCGCGCTTGCTTTCGATCATATTGTTTTCACTGGTTCAACAGCTGTTGGCCGAAAAGTAATGGCTTCAGCAGCCTTAAATTTAACACCAGTGACATTGGAGCTTGGCGGAAAGTCCCCCGTAATAATCGATGAAGACATCGATATTAATCTTGCTGTGCAAAGGTTTATATTCGCTAAAACCCTTAATGCGGGACAAACTTGTGTCGCTCCTGATTATATTTTATGTCCCGAAAGTAAACGGCAAGAATTACTTGATTCATTAAAATCTGCATTTAACAAAATGTATCCAAAAATAGCTGATAATCCTGACTACACCAGCATTATCAACCAAGCACAATTTGATAGATTGCAAAATTTACTGACTGACGCTCAAAACAAGGGTGCGAAACTTCATCCGTTAAGTGAAGAGCAAACGAAAAAGACAGTTTATGCTAAGGTCAGAAAAATCCCTCTCACAGTTATAAGCCATACCAGCAACGATATGCTGGTGATGCAAGAAGAGATATTTGGCCCGCTATTACCCATAGTTACCTACAAAAAACTAACTGAGGCTATTGACTATATAAATGCTCGTTCAAAACCGCTTGCACTTTATATTATGAGCTTTGATAAAACACGACAAAATTATATTTTACAGCATACCAAAGCAGGCGGAGTCTGCATAAACGAAGCTGCTTTTCATGTAGCTCAAGATGACATTCCCTTTGGCGGCGTTGGCGACTCTGGTATGGGACAATATCATGGCAAAGAGGGTTTCTTAACCTTGTCAAAGGCCAAAGCTGTATTTTCAAAAGGGCGGGTTAATTTAGGTTCACTAATATTCCCTCCTTATAACAAAAAAATTCACCATCTTATTTATAAATTTTTTATTAAATAGCGGAAACTTTTTATGAACACTTTACCTGCAATCCATATTAACAACTCGAATAATACCGACCATTTGTCGTTTAAACACGAAAATTTAGCCGAATTAATTGAACAGGCGATGCATAAACATCCAAGCAATACTGCTTACCAATGTTTAGGGCATACCTTATCATTTGAAGAAATGAATCAAAAGTCAGCTGCTTTAGCCAATTATTTACTTGAGATTGTTCAGTTAAAAGCCGGCGATAGAGTGGCAATACAATTACCTAATTTACTTCAATACCCCATTGCAGCATTCGCCGTTTTGCGCGCTGGCTTGGTCTTAGTCAATACTAATCCACTGTATACAACAAGAGAAATGCGCCATCAATTTGTTGATAGTGGCGCAAAAGCGATCATTATTTTGACTGAGTTATTACCAAAGCTCGAATCGATTGTTCAAGTAACTGACATTAAAACAATTATAACAAGCCAAGCCATTGACCAATTGACCACGAAAATGAATACAAAGCTAACGCCCTCGACTAAACGTAGCACGCAAGAGCGAGTCGAAGTAAGAAAGGTAGCTTTGCTAGATGCTATTTATCAAGGAAGTGCTATTAACCTAAGTGATGCCAATCCAAAGGTACATAGAAAGAAAATAAACTTAGATGATATTGCCCTTATTCAATATACCGGTGGCACAACTGGCTTATCAAGAGGAGCCATACTCAGCCATAAGAATATCTTGGCTAATATTGAACAAACTAATCAAAGATTAAACGATGTGACTGAAATCGCGACAGAGCTTTTTATTACGCCCCTGCCCTTATACCATGTCTATGCTTTTTTATTGAATTTATGGGTATTTAGTAAATGTAATAACAATATTTTAATCGCTGATCCGCGAGACCTCACTGGTTTTGTTAACTTATTAAGCACCGTAAAACCAACTGGTTTTTGTGGCATAAATACTTTGTTTATTGGTTTATGCCACCACCCCAAAATATCCGATGTGGATTTTAGTCAACTAAAATTAACTGTCAGTGGTGGTGCAGCCTTAACAACAGACGCATCAAACAAATGGCAAAAACTCACCCGTTGCAGTATTTCAGAAGGTTATGGTTTATCTGAAACTTCACCTGTTGTTTGTTTGAACCCGCCTGGTAAAGAGCAGTTGGGCTCAATTGGTTTACCTTTAATTCACACACAAGTGCAAATATGGAATGAAAATGAACAAGAAGTTGCTTTAGGGGAGCCTGGGGAGATTGTTGTTAAAGGACCTCAAGTTATGCAAGGGTATTGGCAACAATTGGAAGAAACGGAACAGGTACTAAGCCAAGAGGGCTGGTTAAAAACAGGCGATATTGCAGTTAAGCAAGCTGACGGTTTTTTTCGAATTGTTGATCGAAAAAAAGACATGATCATCGTGTCAGGTTTTAATGTTTATCCTAACGAAGTTGAAAATATTTTAATGTCGCACCCTGATATTATTGAAGCTGCAGTCGTTGGACAACGTAGTGACAAAACAGGCGAATTAGTTGCTGCATATATCGTAAAAAGCAACAAAGTAAATCTCTGCCAGCAAGAGATTATCAACTACTGCCGAACTGCTTTAACGCCTTATAAAATACCTAAGAAGGTCGTGTTTTTAGAAGAACTACCTAAATCTGCCATTGGCAAAATTTTACGTCGAGAATTGCGCCATTAAAGGCTTCAGAAAATAACTGCTGTTACTTGTTTAGTACTTTGTTAATGAAGTACTTTGCTAATGATATAGCTCTATATAATATCATTGGCATGATAACTGCAATTTCGGCCATGCGATTTGGCATAATAAAGCGCTTGGTCTGTTTTCATTAACATAGAATCAATCGAAATATTCTCTGCACACGAGAATGTTGCAGCGCCAACACTTACAGTTACATGGTCGGCAACATCACTTTTTACATGCGTAATATTTAACGCTTGAATAGCTTCTACTATTCTTTTTGATACTTTTAAAGCCCCTAAAGCATCAGTATCTGGTAGTAGCATTACAAACTCCTCGCCACCATACCTACCAATAAAATCACTATCTCTTTGTTTAATATTTTTTAAACAATTCGCTATTTTTTGTAAACATTCATCGCCAGGTATATGGCCATAATAATCGTTATACAATTTAAAATGATCTATATCTAACAAAATCGCCGATAACGGCCACTGGCTTCTTTTCGACGTTTTTAAGTCATATTCCAATCGCTCGTCTAAAGCCCTCCTATTTGAAAGTGTCGTCAGGCCGTCGGTTAAGGATAAAGTTTGCAATTGTTGTTTTTGCAGTGCTACTTTTTCAGAAAAATAAATAAAAGAACGTGCCAAATCGGTGATCTCGTCTTTGCCTGTAACATCTATATTGACACTATTATTGTTAATACTTTCAAGAACACTTTTATTGAGTAAAATTAAACGCTCAACAACCTTTTTCTTGATTAAATAAATGGTACCAAATAGAAAGAAAACCACAAAAACAGAAATTAATCCCATCCATTTTATTTGGGATGCAATGTTCTCAGTGTTTTGTTTAGTTTCGGCAATGATAATTTCATTTATTCGATAGTAATTGGCTTCTGCAACATGAGAGATATCTAGAATTAAATTCCTAAGAAAATTTCCCCGCCCACGTGCTCTACCCATCAATTTTAGCTGGTTCACTTTTGTATTAAACAAACCTTCAGGCGTTAAAAGTATGGCTTTTAATTGCCTGATTAGCTCACCTATGCTCTCGTTCAACTCAGTTTCATTGTTTATACTCATTTCAAGTTCAGTCAAAATAGCCCCAACTTGAAAGGATGTTTTCCTTATAGGCTGTATTTGTTTCAAGCCAATTGAATAACTCGTCATTGCGATACTTTGTGACACTTTTAAAGAGGCATGACTCAATAACAACTGCTGAGTTTGTGTGAATTTATTTTCTGATGGAAAATCGATTACCTTTTGATTTATTACATGTATCTTTGCCAGTTCTCTTTCGACAGTGAGCTGATTGTCTATAATTTTCTTAACCAATATAGCTAAATCGACAACCTCCCTTTTTGCCGTCTTAATTTGATTAGATAAATAGACTGATTGCTTGTTAGCAGATAAGAGTTGGTATAACTCTTCTTCACGATTTCTTAACTCTTCTAAAGCAATTCTTCTAGAAGCTTTAGAGGTTGCAGCCATAAGCCTTTCAATTAAATAGGAAACCTCATTTAATTGTTTATAAACTTCACCCGCGTAGGCGACTTGAGGTAGAGACTTATTAGTAATATTTGAAAGTATAGACTGAAAGCTTTTCAGCTTTACGTAGGAGCCACCAACACTGATCAAAAATAAAATAACAATAGTAATAAACGCACCGGTAATAATAGTACCGAGTGAGTGTGTTAAATTAGAGTTGCTTTTTATTTTGCTATTCAATTAATTGATTTCCTGTGTCGTTTATCACTTCAATTTATGCTTAATTTAATCTACTTTTACTTCAAGCATACGACCCTCAACGTGAGGAGAAATAGTACCTGAATTGCGAATTTCGTCGACTAATAAACTTGAAATCAATGCATTCATTTGCCCTTTATAATTCAACTTTTCTGCCTGGCTAAACATTGCATATCCATCCCCCCCTCCCGCTAAGTAATCAGAAGTTGCTAAGGTATATAAAGTATCAAGCTTCAGCTCTTTTTTATTAATCTGCACTGATATTATGCGCTTACCTATTGCCTGATTACGGTCATAAGTTACCTGCAAACCCGAAAGATGGGGAAATCGCCCTAGAACATCTTTTAAGCCACTCAGCCCATGCTCCAATGCTTGTAATATTTGACTTCCTGTGACCTTTAGTAAAATAACTTTATTTCTATAGGGCAATTCTTTGGTTATGTCCCTGCGAGTTATCGCACTCTTGATTAAATAATTTCTCTCGCCCCTAATTGTGCCACCATTTATTAGTGCCACATCGGCTTTAGTGAAGTTTTTTAATGTGTCTGCAAGCATGTTGCCAAAAGCATTTTCTTGTAAACGTACATTAGCTCTTTTAGTGTTATATGAAGTTAAATTGATACCGATAACTTCATCTAATAATAAAGAGAGTCGATCAACATAACCTTCAACTTGCGCCTTCATTTTTGGCTGGGTATTCAAATCCTTATATTGCAATACTTGCCAAGTAGCTTTTAAGGTATTTGGTTGATTTATTTGCCACTGCAGCTGTATCAGTGCAATGTCATTACTATTTGATAAGAAAACATAATGTGCATTATTGGGCAGATTTTTTTTATCACGAATACTGGCATTGCTATCCTTTTGCAATATTAAGTCAACGGTACCGTCATCTAATAATGTTGAAACATCATTTTTAATTCCTGTATTTACTAAAAGTACTAAATCCACGCCTCGCTCTTTTAATATTTGTGCTTGGGATTTCACAGCAAAATGTTTGTCTAAAATACTGATTCTTTTCAATCCATATTCGTTAATGGCAGCTGTCGACATGGTTGATAAAATACCGATACTATATTTACCTTGTTCAATGATGGTACTTTTTAATAGACCACTGAGGTTTTCTTTACTACCTATCTCAAGAATATTACTAGCCACCAGAGGAAAAGCAGCCTCAACAGCACGAAGAGATAATTCATCTTCCAAAAAACTAAAATCTCTTTTAGTTACCGCCATAACATCTGGCTCTAAACTATTTAATAAATCGATAATATGCGAACCTCTATCAAGGTTCGATAACATGCTAGGGCCGATACTCGCTCCGCCAAAAATAAAAAATACAGGCGTATCCTGTTGTCTATGTTCGGCTAATAAACTCGCAACTTGCGCATAACCTCCTTGGTATTCAGAACCTATTTCATTCATATCTGCGGTAAAAATTAATTTAACTGTTTCTTTGGCTGATGATTTTTCTAAAGGGATGAAACACAAAGAAAAACATAAGAGAAGCAGGCTTAGGTTTTTATTAAATGCGAAGAAGTTTTTTATTATCAGTAGTATAAAAATAAATAAGCCTTTAGGTCTTGAAAGAGCCAAGTTACGAAACAAAAACTAACACCTAAAATATAGCACAATTATTAAGATTTGAGGTTTATCGCGGTATCACTACGATTTGTTTTAACTATCAACCTCAATAACTTAATTCATTTTATAAGCGAACAAGTAACTTCTTTAGCCACTTAGCTTAATCTTTGAGCCGATCGTCTCAAAACTGTTTTTTCAAAAGGCAATTAATGTTAAATTAGGCTGACAAATAAGAAAGGTTAATTGCCATGGAATTTTTTTGTTTATACCACCACTTCTTCATCGCTAATAAACCAATTACAGATTATTTAAGCATTATTTTTAAATAAGCCTATTATTTAACGTACAACGTTATAACAAACTGATCTTCAGGATAAAAATGACACATATTACCAAGCTTACTTATTTTAGCCTTGCCATCACTTCTCTCTTAAGTTTTTCTTTGTCTGCTCAACAAGCGCCAGCAGCAAATGTTAACGTAGCAATAGCTCAAATTAAGCTACTTTCTCCTGTAGCTTGGGTTTCTGGCACAGTCGTTAGTCGAAATAATTCCGAACTTGCCGCTGAAATATCAGGGCGACTTGTTTATATTTCTGAACTTGGCACAAAAATAAAGAAAGGCGATATGATCGCTAAAATTGATGATAGAAAGATAAAAATACAGCAGCAAGAAGATACAGCTAATGTCCAAGTTGAAAAAACTCAATTAGCCTTTTTAAGTGCTGAAGTTACCCGAAAGCAAAGTCTAGTAGATAAAAATTTATTACCTAAAAATGAATTGGATGAAGCCTTGTCTAAACGTGACGTCGCCAAAGGAAATCTCACTATTGCTCAAAGCCAATTAGCGCAAACCCAGCAAAACCTAACATACACGCAATTAAAAGCGCCTTTTGATGGTTTAGTTACTCAACGTTTGCATAATTTAGGTGAATATATAAACAATGGCACCGCCATTATCCGATTTGTTGAAACAGCAAATGTTGAAGCATCACTTTTTGTCCCTTTGACTGCCTATCAATTTCTAGCTGATGCAAAAAATTTAATCATTGAGTCACCTTTAGGTACCGGAAAAGTGCCGATTAAAAGTATAATTCCTGTTGCAGATAGTCGTTCTCACCTCATGGAAGTTCGCCTTGATATGAGATCATTACAATGGCCAATCGGACTAAATATAAAGGCAGCAATAGCAAACGGTGAAAGTAAGGAAGCATTATCAATACCTCGCGATGCGTTAGTTTTACGTAGAAATGGCATGAGTGTTTTTAAAGTTAATGCTGAAAATAAAGCACAACAAATTAACGTTAGTGTGGGAATGGGGGTTGGTGAATTGGTGGAAATTATCAGTGAAAGTGAGCAAAAAATTCAACAGGGTGATCAAATCGTAATTAGAGGAGCTGAACGATTACGCGAAGGACAACTTGTAAACATTAAAAGCAATAATTTAACGCTAATCTCTGGCAATAAAGAGTCTCATTAAAAATGATTTTAACTTCTTCTTCTTTAAAGAATCCAACCGCCGTTGTAGTGGCTATTTTACTCGTTGCGCTATTTGGTGCTATTAGCCTTTTTAAATTACCTATTCAACTAACACCTGATATTAGTCAGCCAATGATTACCATTTCAACGGGTTGGCGAGCCGCAGCTCCTGAAGAGATGGAAGCTGAAATAATTGAGCGTCAAGAAGATGTTTTAAAGGGTCTGCAAGGATTAGAATCTTTAATTTCCAATTCTAGTCAAGGCAACGGTAGTATTACCCTAAGGTACCGAACTGGGATTAATCTCGAACGCGCATTAATTGATGTAATGAGTGCTTTAAATCAAGTGCCTAACTACCCGCCGGATGCGACAGAACCAGTAATTGCTGTTGGCGGCAGTAGCACTTTTACCGCCATTGCTTGGTTCGCCTTGAAACCTATTGAAGGTAACAAGCGTGACATCGTCAGCTATCAAGATTATGTTGAGGAAATAGTACAAACACGACTTGAACGTGTTGATGGAATTTCCCAAACCAATGCTTTTGGCGGTTTATCTAACGAACTACGTATTACCTTTGATCCCTATAAAGCAGCAGCTTTAGGATTAAACATTCCAGTTTTGGCGTCAACGTTAAACAGTAACAGCGATACTTCTGGTGGTTTCAATGAAATTGGTCGACGTAAGTATACCCTGCGCTTCTCTGGAAAGTACGGTGTAAAACAACTCCAAGAAATGGTTTTAGACTGGCGTGAAGGTCAGCCGATTTTATTAAGAGATGTAGCAACAGTTGAACTAACTCTGCAAGACCGTACAGGTATATTAACCTTGGATGGTGAACCTGCGATTGCGATGAATGCCCAAGTTGAGCAAGGGGTAAATGTTATCCAAGTGATGACTGGCTTAAAAGCAGCAATGCAAGAGCTAAACGAAGGTGTGCTAAAGCGAGCGGGATTGCAAATGATCCAAATGTATGACGAAACGGTTTACATTAAACGCTCAATGACCTTAGTTCAAAATAACCTTATGTTAGGCGTTGCCTTAGCTATAATTGTTTTGTGGTGGTTTTTACGAAAATTTCGCGCCACGCTTATTGTAGCGGTTGCCATTCCTATTTCACTTGTCGTCACGCTAATCGTTATGTATGCAGCAGGACGCACTCTTAACATTATCTCAATGGCAGGTTTAGCTTTTGCCGTTGGTATGGTGTTAGATGCAGCAATTGTTGTGTTAGAAAATATTGTTCGATTACGTGAAAAAGGCGAAAGTCCGCACAATGCCTCTTTTAAAGGAGCCACTCAAGTATGGGGGGCACTGCTTGCTTCTACAGTTACAACCGTCGCGATATTTCTGCCGATCGCTTTTTTAGAAGAAGTTTCAGGTCAACTTTTCGCAGATTTGGCCATTACCATTGCGGTTGCCATTATATCTTCTTTGTTAATTGCAATAACTGTTTTACCTACAGCCGCCCGTCGATTATTAAAAGAAGTCTCTGAGGTTGATCCCCACGAGCATTGGTGGCGTAATATCACCAAAGGTGTCATGGCAATTACCAGTACTCCAGCAAAACGTTATGCTTGGATTTTTGGCTTAATGTTCACTTCATTTGTCGGCAGCTGGTTATTATTTCCAAAAATAGATTATTTACCAAAAGGCAACCAAAACCAGTTCCAAGCCTTTATTCTTCCCCCTCCTGGCTTGAGCTATCCAGCGGCTCGTTTTGAAATGGCCGATGAAATTAATAGCCGAGTTAAACCTTATTTAACTGGCGAAAAGAACCCAAAAATAAAACATACTTGGATGGGTTTTTTTGGTAATTTTGGTTTTATGGGTGGTCGAGCTGAAGATGCCGATGACATAAGTGAAATTGTACAAATTATCAATTCAGATTTCTTAGCTGGTTTTCCCGATACCATGGCCTTCGCTTCGCAGTCTCAATTGTTTGCCAATTTAGGTGGCGGTAGACAAATTGATATTGATATTCAGGGCAATGATGTTGATACCTTACTAAAAGCAGCACAAGCTGGCTATGGTGCCGTAAGTCAAGCTTTGCCAGGAGCACAAATACAGCCAACACCGGGCTTAACCCTAGCAGAGCCTGAATTAAGAATGCTGCCTAATGAACGACGAATTGCTGAAGCTGGCTGGTCACGAGGTCAAGTGGCGTCTATTTCTCGCGCTTTAGGCACGGGGTTATATGTTGGTGACTTTTTCAATGGTCAAAAGAGATTAAATATATTTTTAAGATCCACTGATTGGGAGTCGCCTGAAGAATTAGCGGCAATCCCTTTATTTACGCCTGATGCTGGCGTTCAGCCAGTTGGTGAATTGGTTGATATTGTTCGTACTGCGGGTCCAAGTTCTATTCGCCGTGTTGACCGTCAACGTACTATCACCCTGCAAGTAACTCCGCCTGCTAATTTAAGTTTAGAAGATGCGATTGCAACAATAAAAGAAAAAGCGGAGCCGGCAATTTTAAAAGCATTGGATACTGGTGATGAACACAATAGTGGTAGCGTTATGTATCGAGGTTCAGCAGAAGCCTTAACAGAAGCTTTAACCAATATGAGCCAAAGCTTTGTACTCGCCTTGATCATTTTATTCCTTCTTATGTCCGCTTTATTTAGGTCCTTTAAAGACAGTTTGCTAGTGGTCTTAACGATTCCATTAGCCACCATTGGCGGCATTGGTTTTTTACAATTAACCAACTTAGTCATCTTTCAACCGCTTGATTTATTAACCATGATAGGATTTATAATTTTGCTTGGTTTAGTGGTTAATAATGCTATTTTATTGGTTTACCAAACGCGCATGAGCGAGGCTGAAGGATTATCACGTCACGACTCCGTTGAGCAGGCTGTTAGATTAAGGCTTAGGCCAATTTTAATGAGTACACTCACCAGTATTTGCGGCATGTTACCTTTATTGCTTATTCCTGGAGCGGGTGCTGAGCTTTACCGTGGTATTGCAGCGGTAATCGTTGGTGGCATGAGTGTAAGTACTGTATTTACCTTAATATTTTTACCAAGCTTATTACAAATGGGTAAACATTCAGATCAATTAAAAG
>Ga0105359_10002798_pt1 | contig 14409 bp, 10 predicted proteins | sample GOMGulsemesocosm_6_FD_83659 | JGI IMG/M metagenome (GOLD analysis project Ga0105359, IMG submission 83659) | Methane-oxidizing microbial communities from mesocosms in the Gulf of Mexico - GOM8C Gulf of Mexico | ecosystem: Environmental > Aquatic > Marine > Cold seeps | place: Gulf of Mexico... | reverse complement strand
TTTTCTAAATAACTACGGTTACTGCTGTGCACTTTGCAAAGCGATTTTCTTTTCTATATTTCTTCGAGATGCTGCGATGTGTCGCCTCATCAAAATTTCAGCCAACTCTCCGTCACGATCACTGATGGCTTCGATAATGCGATAGTGCTCATCAAAAGCCTTGGTCGCACGAGGGCTGTTCATACCAAATTGAAAACGATACATGCGAACCAAGTGATATAATTGTCCACAGAGAATATTGATGAGCTGCTGATTATGACTGCCTAAGATCACTTTGTAATGGAAGTCTAAATCACCTTCTTCTTGATAATAAGCAATACCATCTTGTAACGCTTGGGCTTGAGCATGTTGATCAAGCATCGCCTTCATGTCGACAATCTCTTGATCACTCATATTTTCTGCGGCTTGTCGACATGCCATACCTTCAAGCGCTTCACGTACGATATATATCTCTAATAAACTTTCAATAGTGCATTCAACTACACGTGAACCGACGTTAGCTTTGCGCTCAATTAGGTGGCATTTCTCTAGACGATTAAGAGCTTCACGTAAGGTGGAACGGCTAATTTCGTATTGTTTGGCAAGTTCCGGCTCACTAATTTTACTACCTGCCGCTATTTTGCCCTCAACGATTGCATGTAACATTGAGTCAAAGACTTTATCTGCGGTAGTGACTGGAGTTTCTCTTGTTGGATTATCTAGCGCCATAACTATAATTGTCGACATCTGTAAAATGTGAACTGAATAATAGTCTAATTTTGAAAATAGTCAAGTAATAGCCAAATAAATTGTCGACAATAAGTTAGATTAGATGATAATAATAGCAAAAAAGCCCAAAAAATGGGCTTTTATGTATACAAAAGGGAAGTTTCAAGCTTTGTTAATACGTTATTTCTTAACCCAGTGTCCTGAACTATTCTTTATGTAATTGCCACTGGAGGTTTTATTGATAAATTTAGTGCCCGCTAGTGCAGCAACTTGGCTAACAGATAAACCATTTTTCTTGGCTATTGCTTTGAAGTGGGCTAAACGTTTTTCATTGACGCTATCCATTATGCTTTTGGCTTCTTGGTTAGACTTTACGATGCCAATATAACCACTGGGTAATTCGCCAAGAAACCCTTCTTTTTTAGCTTCTTGCAAGGTTAATGCGCTAGCAGTAAATGCCATCAACAAGCAGAGTATTGCACCAATTTTAGATAAAGGTAGAGATATGTTCATTTTTAGCCCCTTAAAATATGTCGTCATCATTTAATATTTCGTCTAATTCTTTATCGATCTTAATCTTAATTTCATGCTCAATTTTCACATTAAGATTAATGGTGATAGGTTTATCGGGCGCTACAACTTGCACTGTTGGTGTACATGCAGGTAGAACAGCTAAAACGAGTGACACTAAAGCCAGTTTGAGCAGATGCTCTTTCATAGTAAACTCCTTTCATTTTTCATTTAGTAATTCCTTGGTATTTAAGTTGGTTATTTATATTAGTTACTATGTTGAGTAACTTTACTTGTCTTAACTATCTATCTTAATTAATAGTTTTATCTAATTGTTCAGTCAGTGCAGTATCAATTTGCAGACTTCGAAATAATTGAATTAGGTTTTCTTGATGCACATAATTAAAATGTATTGGCCTTTCAATAGTAGGATTATTTCCCTCTATTTTCATTTTTAATTGTGTTTCTCCATCTGCTTGCATATCTAACTCGCAACTTAACAGACTAAAGTGTAATTCTTTTAAGGCATCTAAGGCATATTTCAATTCAGGTTGGGTCAGCTTAAGTTGTTCTATGGCAGGGTTACCATCAATTTGAATGAGGCCGTTTTGATGATTAATTAACTTACCATTATTAATAACAAAGGCTCCCTCTTTATACTGGAAAGGTAAAGTGCCATCAATATAACCATTAACAGCGATTCCTTTTTGTTGTTGTAACTTAACGACCTCACTAAGCGAGATATGGGATAAGGTTACATGTCCCTCAAATGGCGATTCAGCCAATACATTAATATTTTCGGCTAAAAATGTACCATCAAACAACTCTCCTTTGATGCTTTTTAGTGCTAGTTTCCACTGGTTATCTTGCCAATAAAAATCACTTAACACGGTTAACTGATTAAGCTGTGCACCTGCTGTAATTTCTTTAACCTTTAAATGAGTCCCTTTGCAGTTTAACCCTTTTCCCTGCCACAAACATTGCCAATTTGCCGAAACGTCGTCGAATTGTGTCTTATAATAATAACCTGAGCCTTGGCTGATTTCGCCTTGAATAGAGGCGATTAACGCTAAGTTTAAGAAGTTAAATTGATAGTTTATTTTATTTTCTATTTTTGCATCAAAGTTGAGTTGCTCAGGTAAGGAAAACCAAGATGAAAAGTTTTGCAAATCTTCATCATTAAATTCAATATCACCATTGATGAGTTCTTTGGTTAACTTGTGCTTAGTTTTAATTTTAACTTTATCATTTAACTGCCATTCACTTGACGAGTTTACCACTATATTATCTGTTACATTACCGTCGTTTTCGTTATTAATATCAATAACATGATGACCATCTATTTGATTTATTTTGAAGTTTTCAAAAGAAATCCCGCTCAAGCTTGAAGTAAATTCTACCTCAGAGGCAGACTCTAGTTCGCCGCTCGCCACTGAAAACATCATAGGTTTGAACAACGTGAAACTTGCGGCTTCGGCATGTATATCTTCAGCTCTAACACCGGAAGTCTCCTTCTTCGAGGGAGATTGAGCAACTTTTGTTAACTCCAAACTTGTATTGGAAAAAACGTTTAATTTTGAGTCGCTATAATTGGTGTAAAAGTCGCCTGAAGCTTGCAATGTCGCTGACTGAACTTCTGTCAAAGGCTGGGCTTGTTTTACAAATAATTGCCAATCAAGTTGAGTTGCGTCAGCCGTAATATCAATATGCGGAACTGATAAGTCAAACCATCCAGAATCGATATGTGTTGTTAAATCAAAAGCGCCTATTAATTCTTTATTGACTAAGTCGATAACAATGCCTTGTTTCGATCGTAATTCAATCGCTTGCGATAAATATTCATCAAAGTACAAGTTTATCGGTTTAGGTAAATTAACCTGCTTTAATTGCTCATCAAAAATAGCCTTTAATTCTGTGGCGATTTTCAATATCGACTTGTCATCAGTAGCGAGTGTCAATTCCATAATATCGAGAAAATCTGTCGTCAATTTAGTGATAAACTCACCATCAATTGCGACTAATGAAACAGCGTTTTGTAAACCAGAAATATCAAACTTTCCTTGTTCAATAGAATGGTGGCCAGTAAAGTGCCAAGCCTCTCCTCGTTGGGAAGAATTTAGAGTGAATTCACTTGATAGTCGACCTGAAGCTTTAATTTTGCGATCAATAAAAGGTTGCGCGAAAGCGCTTACTGTAGCTATATCAATAGCAAGTTTACCGTTCATTTTATCGCTGGTAACTTTATCCTTGGTTACTTTATCATTGGCTAATACGGCTAACTCTTTTAAAGACATGTTTAGCGACAATAAATAGTGTTCAGCTTGGCTTATGTCTTCACTATATTTAAGATAAACATTTATGGAAGCACTATCGCTTTCAATAAAATTTATTGATGAGTTTTTGATACTCAATTGAGGGAACTTATCTGTATTTATTGCTGAATTGAACGTAAAGTCTAACTGATTAATTTTCATGCTGGGAATGTCAGCTATGACGCTTTTCCATTTCGCTTTGGCAGCTGAAAGTTCGGTATTAATCGATGCTGTTGGTTTTAATTCAGCTTTATCTGTTAATAAACTATCAAGCGCAATGATGGCTTGACCTTGATCCAATTCAATTGACTCTAGATAATAAATTGCTTCAAAGTTAACCTTCAGCTTTATCTTGGATAATTCAATGTGATTTTTTGCTTGCTTAACAGACAAGTGCGCTATTTCAATGTCTCCTGTAGCACGGTAATGTCGCCATTGAGAAAATATAGAGTCTGGCGTAAAGGAGATGTCTGTTATCTTTATTTTATCGTCGGATAACCATTGGTTTGCCGTCCATTTTAACAGCTGGATGCCGGTAAAATTTAACAAAACAAAACTTAAGATCAACGGCAGCAAGAGCTGAGAAGTAATACTTAACTTTTTAATTACCTTTACCAAGTCACTCAATAATCCGTTATCTATACACTTGACTTATTCTTATAAAAACAAAGTATGATATCAAGCAAAAATACCTTTTTTTACATTTGGGAAATAACTGAGCCGTTTACTCGCCTTTTTCTAGTCGTGTAATTAAAGCCGTTAATTGCAAACCCTGCACTTTATCAACAATGGGTGCCAATTGTGCTAAGCCCCCATCCATAAACCCAACGACCTGATATTGCTGTATTATTTTAGTGTTATTTTCATCCATTTTAACAAATATCCATGACATCCCGCCATTTACACCTAACATTTGTAATGGACCTAAACCACCAATAAAACGAATCTCTTTGTTAGGTTCAATGTAGGATACAGTCATATGCAAAACTTCTTTCTCACCTGATTTTTCACAAAAGCAACCGCCGGCTTTAGCTTCTATAGATAAATTTTCGGCTTTTCCAAACCAAGTATGCTCACTATTCCACCATTGCCCTACTCTTAGAAATTGTTGGTAAGCTTTAATGACATCAACATTGACTGTTTGTTCAAGCTTTATTTTAAAACCATATTCAGTTGCTTTGATAACCTCAGCTTGTAGTAAGTTGGGGAAAATCAATAATGCTATCGTTAAGTATTTTTTCATTTTGAATCATCTCTTGGATTAAGTCTTTATATTACCTGCCAATTTAAAAGCGATCGACATGCAGTATTAGTTCAATAAAAAGCGCATTGGGGAATGTACCAATGCGCTTAGTGAAAACAATTTAACTATTGATATTAGTTATTAATGTTAGTTGTTGACGTTATTTATTGCCAAAGATTTATTGCTTTCTTTTACTCGTTTTATACGATCTTTTTTCATTTTGTTTTGCATTTTATTCTTATGTAACTCTGACAATTCTGTCGGCATAGGTTTACGTGGCATCCGTTCTTCTGCCATGGCCGCCTCATATAAGAAACCAGCCAAAATCACCGATGCTTGTATTAAATCATCTTCGATTACATGATCAATGGAATCGATATGGGTATGGTGTAAACGCGAGCCATAGTCTAATTTATCTTGAATAAACTGAAAACCAGGTAGCCCAACATCATCAAAAGATTCATGGTCGGTACCGCCAGTACTTTTGTTGGTAACGGTTCCGGTACTCAAATCTGAATACGGCCCAAACCACTGATTAAATACAGGCTTGGCTGCAACATTTCCTTCTGTATAAATACCTCTAAAACGGCCACTGCCATTATCCATATTAAAATAAACTGAAAACTTTTCATGTTCAGGTTTTACTTCAATGGGCCAACCTTGATCTTTCCATAAATAGTTAGGTAAATCGCGTTCATTTTTATCCTCTGGTTTAGGTCTGGTCGCAAAGTGCCTGTCAACATAGGCGGTTGAACCAAATAGTCCTTGCTCTTCTCCTGACCAAAGTGCAATTCGAATTGAACGCTTAGGTTTTACATTAAGGGTTTTTAAAATACGCATTGCTTCCATCGCTACAGCAACCCCCGCACCATTATCAACGGCGCCATCACTGGCATGCCATGAATCTAAGTGACCACCAACCATTACCACTTCTGGATCATTTTCTGATCCCTCAATTTCAGCAATGGTGTTGTAGGCATTACGATCTTCATCATGAAAGCGCGCGTCAATATTTAAGGCTACTTTAGGCGTTTTCCCCTGTTCTATCATTCGGGAAAGTAAATTATAATGCTCAGCTTCTATGATAATGGCAGGAATAGAAAAGGTTTTACCTACACGGTGATCTCGTCCAAAAACATTAATTAATCCCCCTTGACGCCAGCTGCGATATATAACACCAGCGACTTTCTCTGCCTTTAAGAATTTGGCTAAGCTTTCTCGAAAATTATAACGTTGCATGGCACTAGCTCTACGATCGGCACTGATCCAGGGTGAGTGGCTCACCGAACTTGCGACATCAAATTTAGTTAATTTAGCAAGTTCACTTGAGTCATAGCGTTTAAAAACACTATTTTCAGGCGCTTCAATATTTTCGCCTGGCCCCATCATGACAATCTTTCCTGCTAACCTTCCCTTATATTGTGCCAAATCAGCTTCCGATGAAGCATCGAAATTAATGACATCGCCAATAACATTACCAGGAGTACCTGGTGTCCAAGCGACAGGAATACCGTGTAAAGATACATGTCTAGGGCTGACAAGGTTAATACTTGCTGAATCATGCGACCAACCACGCCCAAAATCAAAGGCGTCTAAATAAGCATTAGTCAGTCCCCAAGATTTTAATTTGGCTAAAGTCCAATGATTAGCCTTTTTCATTTGCGGAGATCCTGATAATCTTGGACCAATATCGTCAGTCAAACGTTCTAACGTATGCATGACTTGTGAGTTATAAAACCCTTCTGATCTGATTTTATTTGCCATATCTAAATTAGTACCAGCAAATATTGACGTCGAGATGCACACTAAAGATAATGCAAATATTTTCATTTTCAATTCCCTGTTTATTTTTATTTTACCTTTATTACTTCAACTAACATTAATACATAAAAGTAAAAACAAACAGCTAAAAACGTTCTAAATCTGTACATTATCTTTGGATAATTAATTTTTAGTTTACACTTTAAACACGGCAGCTACATCTTGTAGTCTTGTCGCTAACTGTGCTTGTTCTTTCGCCGTGACGGCTATTTGAGTGGAGCCAGTTGTTGTTTTAACTGAATTTTCTTCAACTGCTACTACATTTTGTGCAACGTCTTGCGTAACAACTGCCTGTTCCTCTATTGCCGTTGCTATCTGTTCTGTCATAGCAAAAATATGACTAACAGCTTGGGTGATATCTTCTAGAGTATGCTCAACATTTTTTGAGTTTGAGACGGCTTCCAGTGCTTTGGTTTGACTGACTTCAATAACATTGAAGGCCGCATTTGCGTCTGATTGAAGGGAGACAATAAAACTTTCTATTTCTGCCGTAGATTCTTGTGTACGTTGAGCCAATGTTCTGACTTCATCTGCGACTACTGCGAAGCCACGCCCTTGCTCTCCAGCCCTTGCCGCTTCAATTGCTGCGTTTAAAGCCAATAGATTGGTTTGCTCTGCAACCGACTTAATCACATCTATAACTGTAGTAATGTTATTACTGCTTTCATGCAAATTATTGATTCTTTTTGCCAAACCATCTATTTCTTCAGCGAGTACTTCAATAGATTGATAAGACGTTTTAACAACATTTAGACCATCTTGTGCTTGCTCATCCGCTTTCTTTGCAGAATCTGCGGTTAGTTGAGTATTGGTTGCTACTTCTTTCACTGTCGCCGACAGCTCTTCTATTGCGGTCGCTATTAATGCAATGCCATCTTGTTGCTCAACCATAGATTCTGAATTATGATCACAGGTTATCGAAGTTTCCTCAGCTGCAGAAGCTAATGTCATGCTAGAGGTTGATATTTCGTCAATAACCCCTGAAAATTTATTTAACGTTAAATTTAATGACGTCGCTATTTGCCCTAACTCACTTTTCCCTTGATATTTGGCTTCTACGGTTAAATCGTCTCCATCTCTTACTTGCTGTAAAACAAGTTTTAAATCATCAACACGAGCAACTAGTTCTTTAATTGTGTAAAAGCTGATCAATATAGAGAGTAATATTAATAAAGCACTCAGTAATATGTCTAACAGCAGAAAATTAAATGCAGAACTTTTTATCTTTTCAGCTAATACTAATAGCTCGCTACCCAATTGGTTTTCTGTTTTTTTCAACCGGCCAATACGCTCAGTTGATTGCGAAAACCAATATTGAGCATCAATATCAAATTGACTTGTTTTTTCCATCGCTACTTTTCGAATTCTGATGACTTCTTCAACCGCTGCTGTATTTAATTGCTGAGCAAAAAAAGACTTATTGCTTTCATTCGCAAATGCATTAAAGTTATCAAAATAAGTATGTTGTTCAGTTAACAAAGCAACAAATTTAGCAAACATTCCTTTGCCAAAAGCATTTTTTGAAAAGGTATTACTTAAAACAGCCCTTTCAATACCTGCCCTTTCTTTACCTTGTAAAAAATTATAATAGGCAATAGTTTCTTTAGTTAATAAAGCGTTGGTACTAATTTTTGCGTTGATACTGGCAACACTTAATAACTTAGCATTAAGTTGAGTATAATAAGACAGAGCCTCGCCTAGCGTAATGTTTTGCAAGTCAACTTGACGACGAATATTTTCTAGTTCATTCAAACTATTATTAATTGTCTTATTTAATCGGCTTATTTCTTCTTGATCGAGTTTATGATCTTGCCAATAACTTCGACGTTTGGCTATTTTTCGTTCCGTTTCTTTTCGTTGATTTTTAAGTTCATTCGCAAAACTGTTACCTTTTGAACCAAGATAACCCGCTGTCATACCGCGTTCTTTTTGTAGTTCATGTACCAAATTGCTATAGACCACAGAAAGTCTGGTTAACTGGGAGATCAAAGTCATTTCTTTTGTCGTGGAAATACTTTGGGTGATTGTTGAAAGACTTAGCCACAAAAAACCAATCATAGGTAATGTAAGCAAAAGTAGAATTTTTTTCTTAAATGATAGTTCTGAAAATTTCATTACTCATCCTTTTGTGTAATTGCATTTTACTTCTAGTAATAGGGCCAAACTCATCAAATTGTGCCCTGTTATGTAGGGCGAAACAGTCAGGACGAAATAGAGCAGAATAAAACAGCAAAGGGTAAAACACTTTAAGGCTATTTTTCCCCTTTGATAACGTACTTAGGTTTTACTTGGAATTAAAAACCTGCGCTCACAAACCAAATAGGTCAACTATTGTTCTATCGAACATCTTAGCCTGAGATACATCGCCTTCGTCCAACAAATACATTAACTTGGTGAAACCTTCCTAGACCATTTTCTCCGATGATATTACCCTTACATTAGTAGTTAAAATTAGTAGTTAACATTACATATATCAATTAACCCGATTAACCTTAGCGCTAGGTATTTAGAAAACTTGCCATCAAAAAATAGGTTTGTTCATTTGCTTATTATCGTTCATACACAGTTAAATTTTGTTATCTTGTATCAACAAATTGACAAATAATGTGATGAGAGCTTGGCTTTGACTTTTAACTTGGATACATTTAAAAAAATAGAAACAACTGCCAATTTAAAGAGAAAAATAGCAATGGTCATTACGAAAGCTATTTTTTACGGGCTAATCACCCAACTAAAGCACAAGGCTTTTGGTTTCGTTATACGATATTTTCCCCCAAAAACCCGCTAACTAAGCGGTTAGGTGAAATATGGGCTGTATTTTTTGACGGTGAAAACAGTAATATCACCGCAGTTAAAGAAGAGTTCCCATTGAACGATTGTTCTTTTTCTACTGAAGAGATGAAAGTTAAAATTGGCACATCATTATTGCAAAGCGGAGAGTTATCAGGCTCTGCTCACAGTGATAAAAAGCACATTCACTGGCAGTTAACTTATCAAGCAGATAAATCTGCGTTAGTTTTTTTGCCACCAAATTATTATCAAAAATCATTTCCTAAAGCAAAATCATTTGTTGGTAATCCCAACACTCTTTTTAAAGGTGTTGTTACAGTCAATGGTGAAAATTACCCAATTGAACAATGGCAAGGCAGTGAAAACCATAACTGGGGCAGCAAACATACCGATGAATATGCTTGGGGGCAAGTAGCAGGCTTTGATAACGATCAACAGGCATTCTTAGAATGCATTACCGCTAGGGTTAAAATAGGTCCTTTATGGACACCCAAAATGACGATTGTCTGCTTACGTTTGAATGGTGAGGATTATTACTTTAATACAATTAAACAAGCACTTAAGGCAAAAGGACACTACACATATTTTGATTGGTATTTTTCTTCAACTCAAAATGGCATCACCATTAAAGGTCGTATTTATGCAAAAAAAGATAACTTTGTTGGCTTAAATTATTACAACCCGCCAGGAGGAAGCAATACTTGTTTAAACAGTAAAATAGCGGCTTGTGAATTATCTATTGAAGGAAAAGGCTTGAAAGAGACAGTATTAACCAGTGTCAATCGTGCTGCATTTGAAATTTTAACTGCTGATGATTCTCATGGTGTAACAGTACTTGCTTAGCTAAATTCTTGTTTAGCTAAGCAAAAAAAAATGCTGTTATAGAGGACACTGAATCACGGCAAGAGCGTTTTAAACTAAAGTGCTAATTATAAGGAAATAATAGAGGAACCGTCATCTTCGAGTTGTTTTTATCGAAGATCCACACTCTTAAGCCCCATGGATTCTCGATAAAAGACTTAGAGAATGACGAGCCGACTTAATCAGCTTTAAAAAGTGTTCATAATATTATTTATAATGCTATTGCCGTGGACACTGAATGTTATCTTCAACAATATAACTTGCAATGTCTCTTAACCTTTCTTGATTGACCTTACTTACCCCTATTTGGGAAATATAAGGTAAATCTGCTGCTGATTGCTTAGTGATCACTTGATAAAATACAAACGCTGAGAGTAATGCACCCGTGAGGTTTGAGTGATTTCCATCCGGATCGTGTAATTCTAAATGAGGATATATTGAAATAACTTCATCCCAAGCTAAGCCAATTGGCGCAACACAAGTAGGCTCATTAGCATCGATTTCAAGATGCAATTCATGTACCCTTAAGCCTTCCTCATAATTTCCTCTACGCGGCCATTCTGGAAACATAATTGGCGTTGCTTCTCTAGCTTTTACTCGCCTAACCCACTCTTCTGCACTTTCGGTAGAGTACCAATAAAGCCCCGTCGATGAATACTTTTGCGCTTGCAAAATAACATGGCTCCACGAGCGCGAGGTTAAACTCTCCATCGTAACGCCATCGTTCAACCTTTCTTGCAAGAATTTCCAGCCTGGCGCTAAAGCTGCGTTTGCACTTGAATTTGGCAGGCCTTTTTCTATTAAGATGGTGACTAATTCAGGTAGTGCATTTTTTGAACTATGACTATTGCCTATGAACAATAATTCGTAATCCGCTAACGGCTTATTTACTAGTGGTGTCTCGTCTTCAGGATTTGTACCCACGCTATTTCCTGAGCCACCTTGCTTGCAGCCAAACAGCATTATTATTAACAGAATATGTAGTAAAATCTTCATTTCGACTATAACCTTATTTGAATGTAGAGAGCCAATATCAAAAACCAAAAGTTGGACATTATGAATTAAATAACCTTATTGACTTAGGACGTCAGTATTAGCTTCGCTTTTATAAACTCGATAGACAAATGTTGCTTTTTCCAAATCACCGGCGCCATTTTTTACTACCTTTTCATATGAGTTGCCATCATTGGTGACGCGAAATACCGCATCAGAGTTATTAACAAGAAAGTGATTCTCACTGTCTTTCTTCAACCCTGTCGGGCCACCGACTTCAATAAGGGTTTGTTTGAATTTTCCACTGCTGTAGTCGAAAACCAAAATGCCATTGCTTCGCTGGGCCGAAACAAGTATTTCTTGTCCTTTAAGCAATATGGTTCTTGGTGCATCTAATCCACCTTCACCTGAAGGTACTACCGTTGTTACCTTTTTTGACTTAAGATTAATTTTTATAATATTGTCGCTATCGTAACCAGGGAGAAATAAGTGTCCGTCATCACTTAATGCTATACCTGCATCAATCCCTTTAATAAAACTGTTATTAGCAGCGAGTATTTCATCAACAATAACCCAAGTTTTTGTGTCTATTTTTACAACAGAATTTAGGCTATAACTTGCCGCATACATAAAACCATCTTTGTCTATAATCGCACCGGCAGGGTTTACAATAAAATTGTCTTCTACCTTCTGTGTTATGGGATCATCACCCATTATGACCTTCCCTACAGATAATGTTTCTCGGTCAAACTTTAGCAAACGATTATTGGTTTCGCTGACAACGAGTAAGTCACCATCAGGTGCTTTAAGTATGCCTAATGGCCCATTTATTAAATTTTGGCTATCCAAATCCCGAACATATTCACCATTGCAACCATCATAAATTTTAACATTGTTTTTGGTCCAGCTACTCACCAACAATAATGAAGTACAATTATCGTCGCCTAACCGGGGCAGCAGGGTTTGAATCGGTTGTGCCGCCAATTGACTGCAAGAAAACAAGCTAATCAATAAAACTAGCTTTAGATTTTGTTTCAATTTGAACATAACTAATATCCCTCATTGCTAAACGAATTTTGAATAAACTGAATCTACGTAAACTGAATCTAAACAAACTTAATCTACATAAAATAATTTTCCAGTGACTAAATCACATTCAACAAAAAGAAATAGAACGTGATTCTCTAGGTCATTGGTTAGTTTTTCAGTTTCAATGACGTTATATTGCGCTAAATAAAAACATTTACCTTTGCATTAGTTCTTTTTTATATCCAGAAATCCTCCTTTTTTATATATAAGCTTGTTTTTATGGTTGTTTTGAGCGGATAATGGACTCGTTATGGGCTTTGCTCACTTGACAAAAAAAACGTAGAAAACAAATTAAAATGACCTATAAATAAACTATGAAAGCCAACTTAACACCGACTTCTATCAATCCTTGTCAATTTGGTGATTGGCGTTTTGATCCTGAAGATGGACAGTTAACCTCTAACTATAAACAAGTAAGGTTACAACCTCGATTGGCTAAACTACTGGCCATTTTGGTGGCTAATGTCGACACTCTACTTAGCCGAGATGAACTGATTGCAATTTTATGGCGTGATAAGTCGGTTAATGACGAAGCACTTTCTCGCTGTATTGCTGAACTTAGATCGGCACTAGGCGATAAATCCAACGCTCCCATTTATATAGAAACTATTCCTAAAAAAGGCTACCGATTTATCCATCCTCTTGAAGTAAAATCAGTTGCCATCATTAGTCCTCCAGCAACCAACATTAATACATTCCAACACCCTTCCTCTATCTTTTCACCGATCTTTTTCTTACTGTTGCTTTTGGCATCGCTAGCTATTGCTTATTCTTTATATTCAGTGGAGTCGACTGATAGTGTGGTCAATAAAAGGATAATAGAGGATAAGCAGGTACTGAAGAATGCCCTACTCTCTGCAAAACGAATAACTGCAGATACTGCACTTGAACATCAACCTGAAATTTCTCACCAAGGAGATAAAGTTGCTTTTTCTGTCGCAAAAAATAACCGCATGATAGTAAAAATCATCAATAGCGATGGCAAGTTATTACATGAAATAGAAGATAACCATTACCACTTATATTCAGCGACATTTGCACCAAATGATCAATATCTTTTGATTGCAGGAATTAAACAAGGAAACTGCCTTGTTTTACGCTATCAATTACCCTCGTTAACAAAAGAAGAAATTACACCTTGTACTGCCGCAAATACATCAGGATTATTTGACTTTTCACCAGATGGAAATAGTTTCGCCTATGTTGCACAAAGTAAGAACTCTAACGAAACTGCCATCTGGCGTTATAACCTAAAGACAAAACAACAAACTCAAATAACAAAGCCCACTAAGTTGAATGTCTTTGATACTCGCCCCAAGTATTCTGCGAATGGAAAGCAATTGGCCTTCACTCGAGGTTCACATTCTATACGAAATATTTACTTAACCAGCTTAACAAATTCAGCCAATTCACCAAACACACTAGAGTCTGTTATAACGTTAGCCAAGCCAATAACAAAGACTCGAGGCTTTATTAGTAGTTTTAGTTGGTTAGCTAACTCACAACAGTTAATTTATGACAGCAATGAATTGGGCGATAGAAACTTGTGGTTAGTCGATATAGAGACCAACAAGCAAGAACTATTGGGGGCGAGAGATGCGAAATACCCTTCATTAAATACCAATAATTCCAGATTGGTTTTTCAAGAGGTACGATATAATGCCAACCTCTGGCAGGTCGAGTTAAACGCTAAAGCTTTACCTGATAAGATCATTGAGTCAATAAAGTATAATAATTTTCCTGCATTTTCTCCAAACGGTAAACAGATTGCTTTTGTCAGTAATAGGCAAGGCAAATCTGCGATTTGGCTGTACTCTACTGAAAGTAAAACTCAAACAAAATTACTCGCCGTTCCAACATTAGATTTACTCTCGCCAAGTTGGTCTAATGATGGTCAACGACTTATCATTAGCAGCAGAGGCCCTGACGGTTACCGATGTTTTCAGCTAGACTTGAAAACTCTTCAACATGAAATAATATCAGCGATAAAAACACCACACTATGGCTGTGTTTATTCACCCATAGGGGATATTTTTGCTATTGCTAAGCAGCCATCAGAAATATCGCGTTTATTGAAACTAA
>Ga0105359_10002793_pt1 | contig 14418 bp, 14 predicted proteins | sample GOMGulsemesocosm_6_FD_83659 | JGI IMG/M metagenome (GOLD analysis project Ga0105359, IMG submission 83659) | Methane-oxidizing microbial communities from mesocosms in the Gulf of Mexico - GOM8C Gulf of Mexico | ecosystem: Environmental > Aquatic > Marine > Cold seeps | place: Gulf of Mexico... | reverse complement strand
AGCCCTCGTCATAGCTTTCCATTTTATCAATTACTTTAAACATGGCCATAAAATTAGCGCCATCATTGGCTCCTAATCTTCGGACATACAGGCTAAATTGCCTTTTCTCAGATTTAGATAAGGATTTTATTAATAAAAATAATACATCTTTTTGTTCCGTAGCCATCGTGCAATAAGTTGGTGTAAAATATTAATTTTCAAACAGTTAGCAGATTGTTTTTTAGGTGAATAATGGAAAAGTAATTAATTTAGAACTTTTCTAGATATACATCTCAACTATATTTGAAATATCAAAAGTGATAAAAAAAAACTAGAAATGAGTAATAATAGAGTTCAAATATTCGACACGACGCTTAGAGATGGCGAGCAAGTTCCAGGTTGTAAACTAAATACTGATCAAAAATTGGTGATAGCGGAACGCTTAGATTTATTAGGTGTAGATGTTATCGAAGCCGGATTCCCAATTTCATCTCCAGGTGATTTTTCATCAGTGGAGCAAATTGCAAAATTGGTGAAGCATGCAGGAGTATGTGCCTTAACAAGAGCGCATAGGAAAGATATTGATGTTGCTGCTCAGTCTTTAAAATATGCTGTTCGACCTCGAATTCATACAGGTATTGGAACATCAGATTCTCACATCATTCATAAATTTAAATCTAACAAAGAGGCGATTATTGAGCGTGCTATAAAGGCAGTTTCATATGCAAAATCTTTTGTAGAGGATATAGAATTTTATGCAGAAGATGCAGGGCGTACAGATAATGAATATTTGGCAAGGGTATGTGAAGCTGTAATTAAAGCTGGAGCAACTGTTTTGAACATTCCGGATACTACGGGCTATTGTTTGCCAGAAGAATATGGAGCAAAAATTAAATACCTAAAAGAAAACGTAAAAGGAATAGATAATGTAATTTTATCTACGCATTGTCACAACGATTTAGGATTGGCTACGGCCAATGCCATTGCAGGAATTACCAATGGTGCTAGACAGATAGAATGTACTATTAATGGGATTGGAGAACGTGCTGGAAATACGGCATTGGAAGAAGTGGTCATGATAATGAAGCAGCATCCTTATTTGAACTTGGATACAGATATTAATACGAAACTGTTGTATAGTACTAGTCAGATGGTACAAGAATTGATGGGAATGAGAGTACAAGCAAATAAAGCTATAATAGGCGAAAATGCTTTTGCGCATAGTTCTGGAATTCATCAAGATGGTATGATAAAAAACAGAGAGACCTACGAAATTATGAATCCTTCTGATGTAGGTGTGAATGAATCATCTATTGTGTTAACCGCACGAAGTGGAAGAGCAGCATTGGCGTATAGAGCAGAAATTGTAGGTTTTGATATGACAAAAATAGAGTTGGATGATATATACCCTCAATTTTTGAAGTTTGCAGATAATAAAAAAGAAGTGGATGATGAGGATGTAATCCACTTAATGGAATTAAATCATATAGTAAAGAAAGCTACGGCTTAATTATGGGAAAAACATTATTCGATAAAGTTTGGGATAGTCATGTAGTGACAACTATTAAAGATGGCCCTCAAGTATTATATATAGATAAACATTTGATTCATGAGGTGACAAGTCCTCAGGCTTTTAATGAAATAAAGGAACGAGGAGTTCCACTTTTAAGGTCAAAGCAAATTTTGGCAACCGCTGATCACAATACACCAACCAAAGATCAACATTTGCCTGTAAAAGACGAATTGTCACGCAAACAATTAGCGGCATTGTCTAAAAATTGTGCAGATAATGATATAGAATTATACGGATTAGGACATGAGAATAATGGAATAATCCATGTGATTTCTCCTGAATTAGGAGTGACTCAGCCAGGAATGACGTTGGTTTGTGGTGATAGTCACACCTCTACGCATGGGGCATTTGGTTCTATTGCATTTGGAATCGGAACCAGTCAAGTGGCCCAGGTATTTGCAACGCAATCAGTAGTGTTGGAAAAGCCTAAATCTATGCGAATTACCATTGATGGAAGTTTGAAAAAAGGAGTCTTGTCTAAAGATGTGGTTCTCTATATATTAGCTGAAATTACGGCCAATGGCGGAACAGGTTGTTTTATAGAATTTGCAGGTGAAGTATTTGAAAATATGAGTATGGAAAGCCGAATGACGGTTTGTAATATGAGTATAGAAATGGGAGCTAGAGGAGGTATGATTGCTCCGGATCAAACGACTTTTGACTATGTGAAAGGACGTAAATTTGCTCCAAAAGATGGAGAATTTGAGAAAAAAGTAGCCTATTGGAAAACGCTTGTTACAGCTAAGGATGCTGTTTTTGACAAAGAATATGTCTTTAAAGCAAGTGATATTGAACCTATGATCACTTTTGGAACAAACCCAGGGATGGGAATAAAAATAAGTGAAGCTATTCCAGAAAACGACAACGAATCCTATAAAAAATCCTTACAGTATATGGGCTTTACTCAAGGAGCTTCATTAGAAAATTTGCAAGTTAACTATGTGTTTATAGGAAGTTGTACCAATTCTAGAATCGAAGATTTTAGAGCAGCGGCTACCTTTATTAAAGGAAAACAGAAAGCAAGTAATATTACCGCTTTAATTGTTCCTGGTTCGCAATTGGTAGCAAAGCAAATAAAAGAAGAAGGATTACAAGAAATTTTTGAAGCAGCAGGATTTGAATTAAGACAACCTGGATGTTCGGCTTGTTTGGCTATGAACGATGATAAAATACCAGAAGGAGAATATTGTGTGTCTACCTCCAATAGGAATTTTGAAGGTCGCCAAGGACAGGGAGCAAGAACTTTATTGGCAAGTCCTCTAGTGGCAGCTTCAGTGGCTGTAGAAGGAAAAATTGTTGACATCACAAAATTAGTTTAAGTACATGGAAAAATTTAAAACATTAGACGCAATGGCAATTCCGTTGCCTGTGGAAAATATAGATACCGACCAAATTATCCCAGCTCGATTTCTAAAAGCAACCGATAGAATAGGTTTTGGTAAAAACTTATTCAAAGATTGGCGTCATTATAAAGATGGTTCTGTCAACGATGAATTTGTGTTGAACAACGATGCATATCATGGAAGTATTTTGGTGGCAGGGAGTAATTTTGGCTGTGGATCTAGTCGTGAACATGCTGCTTGGGCTTTATGTGATTATGGATTTAAAGTGGTGGTTTCCAGTTTTTTTGCTGATATATTTAAAGGGAATGCCTTAAATAATGGACTGTTGCCTGTTCAAGTGTCTGAATCTTTTTTGCAAGCCTTATTAAAAGGGATAAAAGAAGACCCAAAAATGATTATTTCTGTTAATTTAGAACAACAATTAATTAGTGCAGCCCGTTTAAATCTTTCAGAAAAATTTGAGATAAATCCATATAAAAAACTATGTTTGTTAAACGGATACGACGATATGGATTATTTATTGAGTATTCTAGATGAGATCAAAGAATATGAAAAAAAAGATAGTTTTTAATTAACTGTCTATAAAAGAAGAGATATGAAATTGAATATAGCTGTTTTAGCGGGTGATGGAATCGGACCAGAGGTTACCCAGCAAGCCATTAAAGTATTAAACGCCATTGCCGATAAATATGACCATGTATTTACTTATGAAAAAGCAGAAGTAGGTGCATGTGCAATTGATAGTACAGGGGACCCTTTACCTAAAAGTACTTTAGAAATATGTGGAAAATCAGACGCTATCTTATTTGGTGCTATTGGAGATCCAAAATATGATAACAACCCAGATGCTGTGATCAGACCAGAACAAGGTTTGTTAAAATTGAGAAAAGAGATGGGCTTGTATGCAAATATAAGACCTTTGAGTACCTATAAATCACTATTGCATAAATCTAATTTAAAGCAAGAGGTAATTGAAGGAACAGATTTTGTTATCTATAGAGAGCTTACCGGAGGGATTTATTTTGGAGAAAAAACCTTAAGCGAAGATGGCTTAGTGGCTTCTGATAACTGTAAATACACTGCAGAGGAAATTGATAGAATGGCTCATTTGGCCTTTAGAGCAGCAAGAACTAGACGTAAAAAATTAACATTGGTAGATAAAGCTAATGTATTGGAAACGTCAAGACTTTGGAGAAAACGTGTCGCAATTATCGCTAAAAAATACACTGATGTTACGGTAGAGTATTTATTTGTAGATAACGCCGCAATGCAAATTATCTTGAACCCAAAACAGTTTGATGTAATTTTAACGGAAAACCTTTTTGGAGATATTTTATCGGATGAGGCAAGTGTTATTTCAGGGTCTATCGGATTGTTAGCTTCTGCTTCGGTAGGAGATAAAACGGCCATGTTTGAGCCTATACATGGTTCATATCCTCAAGCAGCAGGGAAAAATATAGCAAACCCATTGGCTTCTATTTTATCAGCGGCTATGTTATTGGATCATTTTGAGCTAAACGAAGAAGCACAAGATGTTAGAGCTGCTGTAGAAAAATCAATTGAATTGAATTTGACCACTCCAGATTTGAATAATACCAATCACTTTTCAACGACCAATGTAGGGAGCTTTATCAGTGATTATGTAATGGATGAGGACAAAACAAATTATAATAAACACAATATCGATCTAGGACAATCTACCATTATATAAGTAGATGTGAGTATTGAGATATGAGTGAAAAACACCGTTTTCTAGTTATGAAAGCGGTGTTTTTTGCGTATTTGCACAAAATGAGGTGCTAATTGACGAATATGTCCCCCTTTAAATCGTAATTTTATCTGCATTTTTGTTGTCGCTTAACTAAGTATTTATTTGTATTTTTGTTAGTTGATATAAGATATCAATAAATCAATTTTTAATTATAAATAGGTGCTTAAAGCTGAGGGTGTAATCAATATAAGGGACCTCCTTTTTTACTGCTTTTTGTATCAGTATAAAATATAGAACACATGAAGAAAATTCAAATGGTTGACTTACAAGGTCAATATCAACAAATCAAACCTCAAGTAGATGAGGCATTGCATAGTGTGTTGGATTCTGCCTATTATGTAGGTGGTCCGGATGTGAAAACCTTTCAAGCAGATTTAGAAGCGTATTTAGGTGTAAAACATGTCATTCCATGTGCAAATGGAACAGATGCGTTACAAATAGCTATGATGGGACTCGGTTTGGAACCAGGTGATGAAGTGATTACTGCCGATTTTACCTTTGCAGCAACTGTTGAAGTGATTGCATTATTGCGTTTAACCCCTGTGTTAGTTGATGTGGAAGCGGATACTTTTAATATGGATATTGATGCATTAAAAAAAGCCATCACTCCAAAAACAAAAGCCATCGTTCCTGTACATTTATTTGGACAGTGTGCTAATATGGATGCTGTAATGGAAGTTGCAAAAGCACACAACTTATTTGTAATAGAAGACACCGCGCAAGCAATTGGTGCTGATTATACTTCTGCTGACGGATCGGTTAAAAAAGCAGGAACTATTGGAAATGTAGGAACCACATCGTTCTTTCCTTCTAAAAACTTAGGATGTTATGGAGATGGTGGAGCTATTTTTACCAATGATGATGAGTTGGCACATACCATTAGAGGAATTGTAAATCATGGAATGTACAAACGTTATTACCACGATGTAGTGGGAGTAAATTCTCGTTTGGATAGCATGCAAGCAGCAGTACTTCGCATTAAATTACCATTTTTAAATGAGTATTGTTCTGCACGTTTAAAAGCAGCAACGTTTTACAATGATGCTTTTGCAGTATCAGATAAAATTATTACACCAGTAACTAGTTCATTTTCTACGCATGTATTCCATCAATATACATTACGTATTATTGGAGGTGTAGATCGTAATGCGCTACATCAGCACTTATTAGATAATAATATTCCAAATGCAATTTATTATCCAGTACCTTTACATAGTCAAAAAGCATATGTAGACGAACGTTACAAAGAAGAAGATTTTAAAGTAACCAACGAATTAATAAATACGGTTATTTCTTTACCAATGCATACAGAATTGGACGAAGAGCAATTAACATTTATTACCAATACATTATTGGAATTCGTTTCAAAATAGAAATAGCGCTAAAAAAACAAGACATTTAGTCTTGTTTTTTTTGGCTCACAAATAATAAATATGGCAAAAAAAATATTAGTCACAGGTGGTCTTGGGTTTATTGGCTCACATACCGTAGTAGAATTACAGAGCGAAGGTTTTGAAGTTGTAATTATCGATAACTTATACAATTCAAAAATTGAAGTATTGGATAATATCACTAAAATTAGTGGTGTAAAACCAACCTATGTAAACTTAGATTTAAGGAATAATGAAGCAGTAGCTTCTTTTTTTGATACACAAAAAATTGATGGTGTTATTCATTTTGCAGCATCAAAAGCGGTGGGAGAAAGTGTTCAAAAACCTTTAGAGTATTACGAGAACAATATTTCTGCATTGATTTATGTACTAAAAGCAATGCAAAAAAACAAGGTGTCTAATTTTATTTTTAGTTCTTCTTGTACAGTGTATGGGCAGGCAGATGAATTGCCAATTACAGAAAATGCACCTATTAAATTTGCGGAATCTCCTTATGGAAATACAAAACAGATTGGTGAAGAAATTATTACAGATACTACAAAAACAAGCGATTTAAATGCCATTGCTTTGCGTTATTTCAATCCAACAGGTGCACATCCAACCGCAATTATTGGAGAATTGCCTATTGGAGTTCCTCAAAATCTAGTGCCATTTATTACTCAGACAGGAGCGGGAATTCGTGAAGAATTATCTGTTTTTGGTGATGACTATCCTACGATTGATGGAACAGCAGTACGTGATTATATACATGTAGTTGATTTAGCAAAAGCACATATTGTAGCTTTGAAAAGATTGATAGGTGGTGCAAATAAAACCTCTTTTGAGACATTTAATATCGGAACGGGAAGAGGAAATAGTGTTTTAGAAGTAATTAAAGCATTTGAAAAAGTAAGTGGAAAATCCCTAAACTATAAGATTGTTGGTCGCAGAGAAGGTGATATCACCGCTGCGTATGCTGATACTACCTTGGCAAATAATGAACTTGGCTGGAAAGCAACGCAAAGTATAGAAGATGCTTTACGTGATGCTTGGAAATGGCAGCAAACATTGTAAGGTAGCTTTTAGCCTGAGATGTGAGTATTGAGTTTTTAGAAGCCATGCTTTCTAATGGCTTTTCGCTAAAAGAAAATCTAAACACAAAAAAGGTCGCTAAGTAGCGACCTTTTTTTCATTGAAACCTTTCCCCAAATTTTTCAATTACTCTAATAAGTATACTTTTAAGACCCGTTTTATTTCGAGGGGTCACAATTTGTTTGGGAAAAGTTGCCTGTTAATGCCTGTTAATGCTTGTTTATTGTTAGTTTTTAAATAGTGTTGTTTTGTAATCTGTTAAAGGTAAGGTGGTTGTGGTTTGCTTTTTGTTTTTGAACAAATAAAAAAGATTGTAAAAATAAATTTACAATCTTTTTATAATCTTAATTTTGATAGGTTTTCTACTCTATTTTTATTGTTTGAGAGGAGTAGAAAACAGCGGATTTGAAACTATGCTACTACAAATGCAGCACCACTAGCCGTAACAGAACGGTCTATTTTTCGCATCAAGCCTTGTAAAACTTTACCTGGGCCAACTTCTACAAATTCAGTTCCTCCATCAGCAATCATTGCTTGTACACATTGTGTCCAACGAACAGGAGCTGTTAGTTGAGAAATCAAGTTTTTCTTAATTTCTTCAGGATCCATTACAGCACTGGCTGTTACGTTTTGGTACACAGCACAAGTAGGATTGCTAAATGTAGTTGCTTTAATAGCGGCAGCCAATTCTTCACGTGCAGGTTCCATTAAAGGAGAATGAAATGCTCCTCCAACAGGTAGTTTCAATGCTCTACGAGCACCTTTCTCTGTCAATAATTCACATGCTTTGTCAATAGCAGCATCTTCACCAGAAATTACTAATTGGCCAGGGCAGTTGTAATTTGCAGCCACTACAATACCATCTACTTCTTTACAAGTTTCTTCTACGATATCGTCAGCCAATCCTAGTACGGCAGCCATAGTAGAAGATTGTGCTTCACATGCTTTTTGCATGGCCATAGCGCGTTTTGCAACTAATTTTAATCCATCTTCAAATGTTAGAACGTTGTTTGCTACCAATGCAGATAACTCACCTAAAGAGTGACCTGCAACCATTTCTGGTTTAAAATCATCACCTAAACATTTGGCTAAAATTACAGAGTGCAAGAATATTGCAGGTTGTGTAACTTTAGTCTGTTTTAATTCTTCGGGAGTTCCTTCAAACATAATGTCTGTAATAGAAAAACCTAAAATCTCATTCGCTTGCTCAAATAATTGTTGTGCTAACGGAGAGTTTTCGTATAAATCAAGTCCCATTCCTGTGAATTGAGCTCCTTGACCTGGAAAAATATATGCTTTCATAAAATGTCATTTTAATAGCGACAAAAATAACAAAAATCTTTTCAATAAGAGGTATATTATCTTAATCTATATAAACAAGTAAAGGAACAGAAATGTGTGAGGCTTTAGTTTTTAATGATTTACTGTGTTTATGGATTAAACCGATTATTATAGAAAGTGAATTGCAATAGAATACTATTAATACGGCACTTATGATAATTGTAATTGTTGTAGCAGTAGTAGAAGATAGTGTTTAAAACGAACTGCTTTAAAGTCTAAATGTAGTACTTTTGCTGTCTTAATTCGAACTCTAATTTAGGGTTTTTAAAGACGAACGTTATGGAAGATATGCTCTTTTACGATAGATTACAGTTTGCATTCACAATTACCTTTCATTATATATTTCCACAATTAACCATGGGCTTGTCTCTAATTATTGTTTTTTATAAGGGCTTGTATCTTAGGAAGAAATTGGAGAAATACAATGATGCTGCAAAGTTTTTTATGAAAATTTTTGCTATTAATTTTACCATGGGTGTGGTGACGGGTATTCCAATGGAATTCCAGTTTGGTACCAATTGGGCTAAGTTTTCAGAACTTACCGGTGGAATTATAGGTCAAACGTTGGCGATGGAAGGGATGTTTTCCTTCTTTTTGGAGTCCTCGTTTTTGGCATTATTTATCTTTGGAGAGAAACTAATGGGGCAGAGACTGCATTTTCTGACGGGATTTTTAGTGTTTTTAGGTTCTTGGGCAAGTGGCTGGTTTATTTTGGCAACCAATGCATGGATGCAACATCCAGTGGGACATGAGGTTTTAGAGAATGGAGTGTTTGTTTTGAAAGATTTTTCAGCATTGTTTAGTAACCCTTGGTTATTACCTGCTTTTTTACATAATCAAGTGGCTTCTGTAGTTACTTCGTCATTTGTAGTGGCCAGTATAGGTGCTTTTTATATTTTAAGTGGGAGAAATGTGGAATACGGAAAGTTATTTTTAAAAACGGGAGTGATTTTCGGACTTATATCAAGTATCCTCATTGCTTTTCCGACAGGTGATTTAAATGCTAAGAATGTTGCTAAATATCAACCTGCAGCTTTTGCGGCTATGGAAGGGATTTTTGAAACTGAACATGCTGGGGCAGAGATTGTGTTGATTGGTCAACCTAATATGGTAGAGAAAAAGTTAGATAATAAAATAGCTGTTCCTAATATATTGAGCTTTTTGACCTATCAAGAATGGGATCGTCAAATTCCAGGGATGGATCAATTTAAAAAAGAAGAATTACCAGACAATATTCCAGCACTTTACTATTCATACCACATAATGGTAGGATTAGGAACTATATTTATAGGTATTATGAGTTTGGCGGTTTTCCTTTTATGGCGAAAAAAACTCTATGTAACTAAAAAATTACTGTGGGCTATAATGTTTTTAGCTCCATTCCCTTATATCGCGAATATTACCGGATGGTACGTGGCAGAATTGGGAAGGCAACCCTATTTAGTATATGGTTTATTAAAAACAAGCGAGGGGATTTCTCCTACCGTATCCTCTGGAAATACATTGTTTACTTTACTTGGATTTGTAGGATTGTATTTAATTTTGGGGGTATTATTCTTACTGTTAGTGGGGAAAACTATTTATCAAGGACCTAAACATCAAACACATTAAATTATGGAATTATTTTGGTATATCATAGTTGCTATCGTTTTAACAGTCTTCTTTATTTTAGATGGGTACGATTTTGGCGTTGGAATTATTCATTTGTTTATGGCAAAAGAAGAAAAGGACAAAGAGGTAATTACAAAATCGGCGGGATTGTTTTGGGATTCTAACGAAGTGTGGTTAGTAGCCGCAGGAGGATTGCTTTTTATGGCCTTTCCTACCTTTTACGCCTCAGTGTTTAGTGGTTTTTATTTGCCGTTAATGATGGTGTTATGGCTTATTATTTTTAGAGCTATTGGATTAGAGTTTAGAAGTCAATTTTCGTTTCAAATGTGGAAAGATATTTGGGATAAATCCTTTGGAGTGTCAAGCTTGTTATTGGCATTGTTTTTTGGAATGGCCTTAGGGAATATTGTACGTGGTGTTAATTTAGGAGGTGTGGAAAATGGAGTTTCTAATTACGAAGCGCATTATTTTTTCTTGCCATTATGGGACGCGAGTTTCAGTCCTTTAACGGAATCACCTGGAGTTATAGATTGGTTTACGATTGTTATTGGCCTTATTTCTGTAGTTGCTTTGGCTATTCATGGTGCGAATTGGATTATTTTAAAAACCAATGCATCTATTAACAATCAGTTAAAATCTACGATTTTGAAATTGAATAGTGCATTAGTGTTACTAACCCTTTTTTCATTAATAATGTGGCAATGGATGAACCCTAATTGTTTTGATAATTTTTCAAAAAATCCTATCTTTTTGTTTTTTCCACTCATTTATATTTTAGGACTTATTGGATTGTTTTTTGTCAAAAAGTTTGATAGAGAAGTATATGGATTTATTTGTTCTAGCGCTATTATTTTTGGGGGAATAACAAGCTCATTGGTCTCTATATTTCCAGCTATTTTACCTTCTACGAATGCTATAAACGAATCCTTAACCATTTATAATACGGCAGCATCTGAGTATGGATTGTCTGTAGCTATGGGCTGGGGAGTTATTGGCTTTATTTTACTATTTGTTTATTTAGTTATTCAAAAAAGATTGATGGGAGGAAAAATTGATAAAATGGACTATGGACATTAAACGAGATTCATCTTTTAAATAGAAAGGTATGACAGCGACATTAATCTCTCTTATGAGCATTTTAATTGGTATTATAGGAGGAAATGCTACAGGAATGTTCTTTTCTAAATACTCATTTGGCTTTATAGGGAATACTATTTTGGGTGTTTTTGGAAGTGCTTTTTTGATTAAATCAATTGGTAGGTTGGGGTTTGGTCCCGAGGATATCGTACACTCAGGAGTCGTAGATCTAAAACTATTTCTGTTGAATATGTTCGTGTCATTTATAGGAGGAGCGCTCCTTGTTGTCTGTGTTCGTAGTTTTAAAAACAAGATAGATAAGGGGTAAGTTTTGTAGATTACCTATTTCTTTGACTGGCTTGATTCATTTGTTTGCGAAATCGTATCTCTTTTTACTTTTGTAAATGCAATATCTCTCCAAGATAAGCATTGCAATACATGGCTTGGAGAAGTGTAGTTGAAAACACTATATTTGTACGATACCTAGTGTGATAAAATGGTATACATGAATGTCTATGAAAACCAAACTACACATATTTAAAATGGTAGCCCATCATGGCAGTTTTACAAAGGCAGCCGAACAATTATTCATTTCTCAACCTGCTGTTTCTAAGGCTGTACGGAATATTGAAGAGAGCTACAAAAGTACTTTTTTTATTAGAAAACGGAATTCGATTGAACTTACAGAGGATGGAAAGGTGTTTTTAAAATATGCGAAACGTATTTTAAGCATATATTCTGAAATGGAAAATAGGTTCATTAATGATAAAGAAATTGTACCAAGTAAATTAAAGTTTGGACTAAGTACGACGGTAGCGAGTTACGTAATTCCAAAAGTAATAGCCAATTTCCGGACACAATTTCCGCAAACCAAATTCGATATTAAAAGCGGCAACTCTGAAGCTATAGAATCTCTTATTCTTGATCAGTCTTTAGATTTTGGTATCACTGAAGGTAAAAATACGAATCCACAATTACAGTTTAGAGAGTTTGTGAAAGACGAAATAGTGTTAGTAACGAACGCTAATAATAAACAGTTTCCAAGCGATGTTATAACTAAAAATACACTTTCAAACATTCCTTTTGTAATGCGTGAATTTGGGTCTGGAACCCGAGATATAATTCAGTCAGTATTAAAAAAACATCAAATTATGTCATTACAAACTGTGGTGACATTAAATAGTACAGAGGCAATTAAGCATTATTTGTATTATTCAGATAACTATGCGTTTATTTCTATACATGCCGTCAGTGAGGATTTGTTGGCTAACAAGTTAAAAATAATTGATGTTAAAGGGCTTGCTATTCATCGCTGGTTTTATTTTGTGTCTCGTACAGGCTATCAATCAGTTTTAATGGAACAGTTTGAACAATTTTCTAAAAATAATTATAACTAAAAGTTATACTGAGTAAGCTTTTACTGTTCTGTTTAGTTATATATTACGATTACTTTTGTCTTGTTATTAAAATAATAAGATGCGATATTTAATAGGTAAATTACTTTTTTTTGGAGGAATGTTGGCAGCGTTTTTTGGCTTGATAAATGGATCAATAGCGTTGTTTTTAGGAGTCAGTTTTTCTGTTTTTTGGAAAGTTCCTTTGAGTAATCACCTTCATAAATCGATTCAAGTTTTATTGAAAATAGCAGTGATAGGATTGGGGTTTGGAATGAATTTGTCCGAAACTATTGAGACTGCCGGCACTAGTTTAGGTCTTACTTTTTTTTCTGTTTTAGCGACTATTAGTTTAGGTCTTATGCTAAGTAAGCGTATGAAAATTGATAAAAAACTGGGTTATTTGTTAACCTCTGGAACTACTATTTGTGGAGGGAGTGCTATTGCAACAGTGTCGCCAGTAATCAAAGCGGACACAAAAAATATCAGTATTTCCTTGGGGATTGTTTTTTTGTTAAACGCGATTGCTTTATTGGTGTTTCCTGTCATTGGTAAATATGTAGGGTTAAGTCAACATGATTTTGGGCTCTGGTGTGCTATTGCTATTCATGATACCAGTGCTGTTGTAGGGGCCACATTAAGCTATGGGGAGGAAGCATTAAAAATAGCCACTACGGTAAAATTATCCAGAACTTTATGGATTATCCCGCTGTCTGTGTTTTCTATGTTTGTTTTTAAAACAAAAGCTACTACCATTAAATTGCCTTATTTTATTTTATTATTTATAACGGCAATTATTCTGAGCGATATAGGCCTGTTACCTATGAAAGTTTCTGGTTTTATCGTTCTTATTTCAAAGCGCTTATTAGTATTGACATTGTTTTTAGTGGGGACAAGTATTTCTGTAAAAGATATTAAAAATACGGGCTACAAACCTTTGCTTATGGCGGTATTGTTATGGGTTTTTATTGCTGTGTTTTCTTTGAGTTATATTCTTTTTATTGACTGATACATGGTTGTTTATATGCAGTTTTTTGCTTTATAGCGTTATTTTTAACTTGATTAACTTAGGGTGTGTAAGTTTATCTAAGAAAATAATATCCAACAAGATGAAACACATACTTTTTTTACTTATCACTTTTTTAATTCTTATTTCTTGTACGCAACCCCGATCAAGGGATATTCAACTAGAGACAGCATCAAAAATACAAGGAACTTGGAAGTTGCTTTCAGGGACTATCATAAAAGGAGTAGATACTGTTACCACAGATTATACAAAAGGGCAAGAAATGATTAAAATTATAAATGCTACTCACTTTTCCTTTTTAAGGCATGATTTGTTAAAAGGAAAAGATAGCTCAGCTGTATTTGTGGCAGGTGGAGGAAGGTATACTATCGATGAAAAGAGCTATACCGAATATTTAGAATATTGCAACTACCGGGAATGGGAAGGAAATATATTTGAATTCAATGTGCTTATTAAAAATGATACTCTTATAAGTACTGGAATTGAAAAAATTGAAGCCTTGGGGGTTGATCAGTTAAACATTGAAGTTTTTGTAAGGTTGAAGTAATTGTTTATGAATTTTATGCTAGTAAGTAATGATTTTTTGAAATTCTAACCGAAACTTACATATTTGTTAAATATGATCAAAAAACAAAGCAATCACTTGCGGGTTTAATTATTTGTCGTATCATTGTACAGATGAAAAACACAAATACATATAGTTTTACAAACATTCGCCGCTGTCGCCTTGAGAGCCGCCGCCCCTTGCGCTAATTTTTAGTAGGGAAGTTTAACTATTTTTTTTTCATTATTACCACCAGTATTTTGCAACATTTTTTTAACATTCAAGCTTTTTATATT
>Ga0105359_10002787_pt1 | contig 14431 bp, 13 predicted proteins | sample GOMGulsemesocosm_6_FD_83659 | JGI IMG/M metagenome (GOLD analysis project Ga0105359, IMG submission 83659) | Methane-oxidizing microbial communities from mesocosms in the Gulf of Mexico - GOM8C Gulf of Mexico | ecosystem: Environmental > Aquatic > Marine > Cold seeps | place: Gulf of Mexico... | reverse complement strand
GCCGCTATCTGCTGGTTTTGGCTGCAGAGTATTTCTTTGTTATCGATACTGATAGTGTTTTGCTGATGCTCTGCCTGAAATTGCCAGCGCCCATGCACTGAATCGAAGTTAAGCAAGTGCGCCAGCACTTGTGCATCCCCAGCACTTTCATTGATTTGCATAAAATTTAATTCTGCACTGTTCCAACCGGCTCGCAATGCCAGGCGACCCATGCGACCAAAACCATTGATAGCAACTTTAATACTCACACTAAAACCTCACCCTTTTGCACATAAACAGCTCAACATATCAGTGATGTATTACAAAACCATGAATAGTGCTGAGTTTCTAAGAATCAGCGCATTGTAAGTTAAAAACCGGGCAGATGAAATATGCGCAGCACCGTTGTGCGGGTATCTGCACAAGAGAATCTCGCAGTGATCAGAGGTCCCTGCGAGCTTGGGCAGCAGCCAATGCTTTAGATAACCCAATAGAGGCATTCAAGCCTTGTGCAGCAAAAAACCTACGAACAAGTCGTTGATAAAGCTATTTATTAGCCTGCTACTAGAGGTAATATGAAGGCGCTACAATCAATCGCTATTTACACTTCTAATCTGGAAAAACAATGCCACTTAAACTCACTCAAGCAGCACCCTTTTTGTTTGTATGGCTGTGGAGTACCGGCTTTGTCGGTGCAAAATATGGCTTGCCCTACATAGAACCTTTTTTTATGTTACTGGTGCGCTTCGCCATTGTCGTCGTTATCTTTTACCTGTTAGTTCAGATACTGCGGGCGAAATGGCTAGATAAACAACAAATTTCACAGCAACTATTGGTCGGGACACTGATTCATGGAGGTTACTTAGGGGGGGTGTTTTTTGCCATTAAACAAGGAGTGCCCGCAGGATTGGCGGCGATCATTGTCGGCCTGCAGCCTATAGTGACCACTTTGGCCTGCTGGCTTTTTTTAAAGCAACAGATAAACCGCAGCCAGCTGGCGGGTCTGTCTCTGGGCTTTGTCGGGATTAGTTTAGTGATAGTAGAGAAAAACGCCATTGATACCAGCAGCCTTTCCGCGCTGGGTATTTTTGCCTGCATTGTCGCGCTGATTTGCATTTCAGCCGGTACCTTGCTGCAAAAGCAATACAGTGAGAAAGTCCCACTGTTAGCAGGCTCCTTTTATCAGTATATAGGGGCTACCTTAGTTGTCGCTGTACTGAGTTTTTCGATGGAGACGCAAACGGTTATTTACTCTCTGGAATTGTTAGCAGCTATGGGCTGGTTGATTTTCGGTTTATCGGTACTGGCTATATTGTTACTGCTGTATATGATCCGTGAGGGGGAAGTGGCGAAAGTCACCAGTTATTTCTATCTGGTGCCCCCTGCCGCTGTCATTCAAACCTGGTGGCTGTTTGATGAGAGCCTTGGGGCACTGGCTTTAACGGGCTGTATCTGCACTGTTTTGGGTGTGTATCTGGTGGTTAAAAAAGCATCATCTTGATTGCGCTTAGCTGATGACCTATTAGTTGACTAACAAGGCAACTATTTTTCTTACTAAGGGGGCGATCACTAGCACCGCGGGGAATGCGACACAAAAGGCGTAGCCCCATGCCTGTATCCACAGTGAAAAAATATTATCGATAAATCCTACATTGAGCAGAGTAATCACTAAAGACATTATAGATGACATAAAAAGTGCCATAAAAAATGCAAAAATGAACACTGCGTATTTCTTGTTAATCAATTGAACACCCTTGAAAAAATTACGAATAATGATAAGCAGAGCCAGTGTTTAGAACCTTCTTGTCACTGGCTGTGCTGTTGTGACTAAACTACAGGTCGACTTCCAGATCGGAGCGGGCATAACTGCAGCAGGGAAGGAAATCACCACTGCCATCTTCAGTATCGATGGCCATGGCATTCGGGGCATGTACTTCACCACTGACCAAGTTGCTGTTACAACTGCCACAGATACCGGCTAAACAACTGTAGTCCGGATAAATACCCGCCTCCTCTGCCGCCTCTAAAATGGTTTGATCCCCTGAAATTTGTACTTCAACCCCCGACTGCAAGAAATTGACTTTATAAGTGCTGTTAGAGGCATCGTGCTCTGGTGCTGCAACATCAATAACAAAGCTTTCTTCATTATATTGGGAGCCGGGCAAACCTGATTGGGTCAGTAGTGCTTTGGCGCTGGCCATAAACTCATCAGGCCCACAGACAAATACTTCTCGCTCGCACAAATCGCTGCTGAATTGGTTGAGCATAGCCGTAGATAAGCGGCCCGAATAATGCTCAATAGCACAATTGGCAGCTGTGGTTTGGCGGGTAAAATTACACGATAAGTGCAGATTAGTATGCGCATCTGCCAGCAATTGCAACTCTTCGAAACAGATCAAGTCCTCGTCAGTACGTGCACTGTGATGGAATTGAACATCTATGTTTAAACTCAGGTCGGTAATGTAGCGCGCAATCGATAGCATTGGGGTGATACCGGAACCTGCCGACAGTAACAACAGCTTAGTGGGACTTGCGCTGTGCAGGTGGAACACACCGCTGGCTTTAGTGCACTCTATACTAGAACCCACTGCAAAAGAGTCGTGTAGCCAATTTGAGAACAATCCTCCCTCCACCCTTTTTACCGTAATTGAAATCAGGTCTGGTCGAGAGGGACTTGATGATAGTGTGTAGCATCTATTTTCCAGCTGGTTGTTTATGTCAGCGTGAAGCGTGATGAATTGACCGGGTAAGTAAGCAAATCTAACGATAGGATCCGCGATAAACTTGAAGGTTTTAACATCCGCTGTCTCATCAATAATCTGCACACAGCGCAATAACTCTTTATTGTGAACGCCACTGTCCTCAGCTGTGTCAGTGCCTGGTAAGTTGGTGCTGGAATTGGTATGTGCAGATAAGTTCAGCTGCTGGGCTAATCTTGCTTGTGTCGGTTGCCAATTGTCCAGATACACAGGTCTGGTCTTGGTTTTAATGACTTCAACTTTATCACCCACTTTTATACTGCCACTATTGAGTGCCAACATGTTTTCGCCAAAGATTACATTAGTGCCATCTTGTTCCTGACGGTAGCTGGTCAAGGTTTTTAGTGGTTCGACGTTTTTGTCCAACAGTTGAGTATGGGGATCAACTGTTGTAAAAATACAGCGGCTACAAGGTTTTGGCAGTTCGAATAGGACATCGCCGATGCGTATTTGCGCCCACTCGTCTTCTTCCCAAGCCGGTAACCCAGCGATGCTGATGTTAGGTCGAAAATTAGCCATGCTCACCGGTGCGGGTAAACGCTGGTTTAAGTGTTGCAGCGAGTTATCATTAGTCAGCAGCAGTGGAAAACCGTCGGCAAAACCTACCTGGTGCTGTTCATGTTTTTTTACTGCGCGATCGGACTGCTCACCAAAATAGAGAATCCGCAGTGGCTCGCCCATTAGCTCGCTTATCCACTGGTCAGCGGCAAAGCCGCAGCCGCGGCCTAAAAATGATGTCCCCCAAACAGAGGTTGAAATGTAGGCACTGGAAAAATTTTCTTCTGCCAGTAAATAATCTTCGCAGCTGGAGTGCTGTAAGACCAGATTTTCACCCGAGTAATAAGAGCTGATAGAGGTGATTTTAGGATGGGTTCGGCCCGTGACAAAAGTGCCGTCTGGCTTAGTCAGCATAAAGCGCCTGTCACCGAGCAAACCTGTGCCGAGAACTTCGACAGTTTCGCAACTGATTGCAGCGGAAGATTTTAAGGGATAAATAGCTAAACTACTGACATAAGCGCTCGACATCTTGGTACCTTTTCGCAGATATATTTTATTGCGACAAGAGTAACTTATGACTGCTTTATAAACCAGATCAAAGCGGACACAGTGTCGGAAATTTTAAAGGGCACAGAGCGTTTTAAAAACTACTGTTTAAAACATCACCATTTGATACCAGCAACTGCGCTACTTTCCCTGCCCTGTTCAATTAAGCGGCACTGCTGGTCATAACGGCGTTGCTTTCGACTTTGTGTTTCACCGCCAAAAGAGTATCCGGCAGTGATTGTTCAAGTTTTTTACGCATTACCAATTTGTGCATCACTTTGCCGAATAAGCCAAAGCGTATGTTGTAGCTCAAGGCCACTGCCAGCTCAGTGCGTCCATCTGGCATCTGCGTCAGCCACCAGCTGCTATGTGATTTATCTAAAGGTCCTAACGGGGTGATCCGGTAGACAAAGCCCACTCCCGGGTACCAGGCAGTGATGTACTCCTCAATTGAGCCAAAGCCATCTAATTCGCAGAAACGACCGGCACCTATGCCCAGTTCTTTATCATTGAGTGAGTGTGATTTTTTCACCGTTGGCACCCAGGTATATACATCGTAAAAATCCTCCAATAACTCCCATACCTGTCGCTGGCTGGCGTTAATAATTACGCTGGCGGATACTTGATGCTTACCTGTTAATTTAGGCGCTTGTAATGTTGCTGGTTTCATTGCTAAATTCTCCCTATGACTTTGCATCAGCTTAGCCAACATCTAGCTGTTACATAACTGGCAATAAATGCAACACAGTGGTGCAAATATTGATGTGAACTATTTTTTATCTAATCACACTAAGATGACTACCAATAATCTGCTGAGGGCTGAGTTTTGAACTGGGATGACTTGAAATATTTTCTTATGGTAGCGCGCACAGGCTCTATCCGCGCTGCGGCCATTGCTCTGGATGTCAACCATGCCACGGTTTCAAGACGCATCAATAACTTTGAAGCCAGCTTGGGGCAGCGGCTTTTTGATCGCTCCCATAAAGGTTACAGCAGAACAGTTATGGGCGATGAGATTTTCCGGGACGCCTGTCACTTAGAGGAGCGTTTACATCTAGTGCAACGTCGTGTCGCCGGCAAAGATAAAAACTTATCGGGGGATATCAGGGTCACTATGCCCGATCTGTTGGCGCAGGACTTATTGATGCCCTGGTTCGCCCAGTTCTGTCAGCTGCATCCGGATATTAATCTGGAAATTATTGACTCGACCAAGAATTTCAACCTGGCAAACAGAGAGGCAGATGTCGCTTTCAGGTTGTGTAAGGAGCCCCCAGAGCATTTGATTGGGCGCAAGCTAGGAGTGATACATCGCGCCTGTTACTTATCTGTAGCGCTACAACATAAAATGCTCGACCCGCAGTGGCTCGCCGGGCAATCATGGATCGGTTGGAACGATAAGTTCAGAAAGCCTATTGGCAAAATTGCGAGGGACTATCCCAAGTTAAATTCTAAGCATAAAATGCTCAGTGCCGGCATTCAGGTCAGTGCCTGTCGTCAGGGAATGGGGGTTACTATTTTGCCTTGTTTTATGGGCGATTCTGACCCTCTATTAGTCAGGATTCCTCCCTTTACTACGGAGGCCAAATACGATCTTTGGATCTTGCGCCACCCAGACTTAAGAGAGAATGCCAAGATCCAGGCCTTTGTCACTTTTATGAGTGATAAAGTTCGCGATAACCCCGATATCATTGAAGGCAAAAACTACACAAAACATTTAGATGTATTAACTCGGACTTAAACAGGCAGCGTCAGGTATCCAACCCGAACCATTCTTGCACTAAAACTATTAGATTCGGTTTACTACTGAATATTTTACACTGTGGCTGAATGTGGAAATTTACGGCTAAATGGAGACAGCCGCAGTTAAATCTAGATCGAGTATTATGATCGCATCGTTCGATAAATTTGTCAGTTAATAATAAAATCAGAGGTGAATTAAATGAGTGAAGAAAAGGCAATACTTACTACATTGGAAGATTATGCTACCGCTTATTGTGCCAAGGACATAGACGCATTAATGCAGGTCTTTGATGGCAGCAACCAAATTTCAGTGATTGGTACGGGCGCAGATGAACTTTGTGCAGGGCGAGATGCTGTTCAAACATTGTTTATACGAAATTTTGCCGAAGCGACGGCCAATCGTTTTGAATGGGACTGGAGTAATATCATAATTTCCGGCCATCATGCTGTTGTTGCTACTTCCCTTACAATTCATTTGCACTATCAAGGACAGGCAATGAGTGTCCCTATTAGATGGACTGTTGTTCTGAAAAAAACTGATCGATGGTTGTGGCAACACCGCCACGCCTCATCGGCAGCATCCTCTCAAGAAGAGGGGCAGGCTTACCCCAAAGAGAAATAAGGTTAGCTTTGGAGTCGTGATTGGCTATAGAAAGTATCGGTCAAAAGTAGTTGTTTACAATAAGGTAGTAATACATACCCTGAAGAACAATCATTCAAATCCAAGCTCCTGTGAAGGAGCCGATTGAGGAAATCATGAATCATGAACGTTCGACTGTTAGCAAGCTATGTCTAGGTATTGATGGCATGAACCTCTGATAAGTCACTGGTTTACTAGACGCATATTTGCTACTTCAAGAGCCTATTATCAGGTCCGTAAAAACGACAGCTACTTGTCAGATTTTGCTGTTACCCAGGCTGGCTTGCAAGTACAGAATCTTGGGTAGCTATGGTGACTGACGGCCAATTGCAGCCATTCTTAGTTAAAATAAATTAGTCACTGACACCAATACAAACACTTATTATAAAACTAGTGCTTTTCGTATTTTCATACTATTGATCACAGACTATTCTTGGAATTCAATATGAAGAAGATCAGGCGTTTCAAGGTTAAGCTGTTAGTTGATAACAATAACCGTAAGCAAGTTTCTCTTAAATGACAGGCCGAGGAACCTGGGTAGAACTAGTAACATTTATTCTGCTGCATAAATAACTTTTACTAGGAGAAAGTTAATGAAGCTTTTTTTGCTTATCGTATCGATTTTCATTTATCTCCCATTCCTTGCACATGCCCAATCATCAGTTATTTTATCGAATGACCCTTGGCCTCCATACATTTTGGGGGAGTCGGGAAAATCACCTCCAGGAGGTTCTGGAGTCACACTGATTAAAAAAATCTTTGATCAACTTGAGAACGTTAAAGTAAAATTTAAATTATCGCCTTGGAAACGTGTTTTGAAAGAGGCAGAGTTCGGTAAAGTAGATGGAATAATGTTGATACTTAAGACTGACGAGAGAAGTGAATACCTGGATTTTACAATTCCCTTGTTTGAGAAACGGCGATTATTATGGTACTCATCTGAACGTTACCCCGATGGAATCCACTGGAACACACTTAAGGATCTATCCCGTTACAAGATTGGAGCAGGAAGTGGTTATAGTTTGGGGAGCGAATTAAACGCCGCTGTTAAACAGGGAGTTCTGAAAGTTCAACAGGTGTATCATATAGACCTAGCCTTTAAAATGCTAAAAATGGGACGGATCGATATTATTCCTCTGAATGAAGCTGTCGCCTATGACATTATCAAAAAGAATGGATGGCTAGACCTAATTGTGGCAGATGAAAAACCTGTTTCCACTTCCGTTTACCATATGTCCTTCTCAAAAAAATCACTCGCTAAAAAGTTGATTCCACGTATTAATCAGATCATAACTGAGATGAAAAACGAAGGGTTGATAAACCTAATTCTCGAAAACAAAAAGTAAGACGATTAGGTGTATTTAGAGGCAGCCAATCAGGTAGCCCATGCACCCCCTCAATCTCAACAAAACCTTACAGGCAGATCAGCACAAAGCGTTTCACTTAGAATAGTGAGCTTAATGCAGCATTCGCATACAGCAAAATTAACGTATAAAGAATGTCTGTAATGTGTCTGATTTTGCCGTTACCTAAGCTGACTTGCAAGCGCTGAATCTTCGGTCAGCTATGATAACTGTCGGCCAATTACGGTCATTTTTGATGTTAAATTTATAACCACATTTCCAGCATCTCAATGAAAGTCAATTTGCAAGTTTGTTTTTCGTACAACATGGTTTGCTTTGACGCTAAGTGATATTCTAGAATTCATTAGGTACAGACAATTGGTTAAGTATTATTGAATAGTATTTCGCTGCAAATTTGTAGGTAATCGCAGGTGGAAATACTATGGTTTGTAATTTATAAAGTATCTTTCAATTGGCGTGATCTTAGCTAATACCCTTCCTTAAATCTGCGCCAGCGTTCTACTAAACTTTAATGTATTATCTGAGGTTGTAAATTTTATGGCAAGATTAATTTTAGTTTGTGGTCCTACAGGAGTGGGCAAAACAACTCATTCGCTATCACTCGCGAATGAAATAAAGGCAATTAAGTTTTCCATTGATCCATGGATGCACACTCTATTTTCCAAAGACATGACAAGTCTCGATTTTGAATGGATGATGGAAAGAGTGCACCGGTGTTCAGAACAAATCTGGCAAGTTAGTGAACAAATTTTGGCACTTAATGGAAGCGTAATACTGGATCTTGGTTTTACTACCAAAGCGCAAAGAGATATCTTTGCTCATCGTGCTAGAGAATTAGGCATCAATCCTGAAATACATTATTTGAACGCATCTAAAGATACGCGTAAGCAACGTGTCGATAAACGAAACACAGAAAAAGATCCATCTGTTTACGTTTTTGAAGTGACGGACATGATGTTTAACTTTATGGAGCCTAGATTTGAAGTTCCAGATGAAGAAGAACTCAAAAATGGTCGTACAATTAATGCGTAATGACTTACTTAAATGGAAAAACAGACGGCCATTAGCTTTTGTGAAACCGCGATCATAATCAGAGCATTAATAGCCAAATATTTCTGAACATTTGTGGGGCTGGTTTAAGCTCCAAATCGTCATTAGAGTGGATGTTTTAGCCGATGAATTAGGTCTGCTGTGTGTCAGTCTTTGCCGTTGCCCAGGCTGACTTGCAAGCAATAAATATTCAGTTGGCTATGGCGACCGTCGGCCAAAAGGGGCCTTTTGTTTTATATTAAGCTTTTGGTCATATTTGTATGTAAATACACAGTTTATCTATGATTAGACAATCTGATTTTAATTTTTGTTCATTTATGGCGCACTTTCCCTACAAAGTGATAATCTCGATTTTTCTTAAATTAAATGAGTTAATCTACTCTAATTGATAGATAGTGGGACAAGAGTTTGGTGAAAGGGAACTTCTCGAAAACTGCAACTTGTAATTTACAAATAGCTTTAAAATTATCGTATTGTCTTACATTCACGTAAATGAGACGTCGCACTATTAAGCTGCTAGGCTTAAAAAGGAGTTCTGATGGACACTGAAGATATGAGTTATCACGTAGGGTTACCTGAAGAATATAGAGAATCTGCTGTTGATTTATACGAAGAAGCTTTTGGCCAAAAATTTGCTGTTGCAATACCCTCTAAAGAAAAGAGAATCCTCTTTTTAAAAAAAAGTTTTATTCTTGATTATGTAATTGGTGCCTTTAATAAAGGTAAATTAGTTGGGATAGCCGGCTTTCAAACACCAGAAGGTTCATTGACAGGTGGTACAACATATAGTGAGTTACTATCTCAACTAGGCGTTATCAAAGGTAATTGGGCTGCTATTATTTTCAATCTTTATGAGCGAAAGCCAGCCTTCAAAGAATTAATTATGGATGGGATAGCCGTTCATTCTGATGCAAGAGGAAAAGGAGTTGGTAGTCATCTTCTAACAGAAATAGCAAAATATGCAAAAGAGCATGAATTTAATAGCGTACGCCTAGATGTCATTGATATAAATATCAAAGCTAAAATTCTATATGAACGAAAGGGGTTTAGAGCAGTTAATACAGAGTCCTATCCATACTTAAAATGGTTACTTGGCTTTAGTGGCTCGACTACAATGGAATTAAGTGTCATTACCGACTAACAAAAACATGAAAGGAAAAAATACAGTTGGCAGTTCTCGCTCCGTTCAACATTTTGCCAACAGTATTGAGGCTGTAAAAGTAATTGTGTCACTTCTCCAGGCACTGGCACTGATGTTAGGTAAGATTTCGAGGCCGCCTGCCCTTAGCTGTAAAATGTTCGGGCTGAGCTAACATTTAAACAGCTAACTCTCACAACTTAGAATTCGCTATTCGCTACTCAGTGGCATTATCCCCTGCAACTCAGGAAACCTCTCTAAATTGAGTAGGAGTTTATCGCGAAGCGCACCTTTAGCCAGAATGGGTACCCGTGTTTCATCTGTGTTGTAGTTTATCTGTTGCAACCCCTTTACAAAGCGCTGTTCTGACGGGGCTGGTTTTTGTCTTAGCTGCAGAGATAGATCAGCAATTTTCAACACATCTATGTCCCTGGAAAAACGTTTAAACCCTCGATAGCTGAAATTGGTTTCAATATATCGTTCGCTTAACTTAATAAAGCTGTCCATCAATTGGTAGTAGAGTTGATTGGCACAAAGAGTTGTCAGCAGTATTGAAACAATAACCGGTGCAGTACTGCGCACTAATTCCTCTAACCCGGTAGCCGCTGTAGGGACTATTTGTATGTCTAGTATCCAGCTACCATTATTGCGCTGCTGTATCTCTAGTAAGCGAAGTGTCGCATGGTCGTAGCTCAATTGTTGTAACTTGATGTGTAGCTCTGCTTGCCGACAAAGTTTAGCGGGTGTTTGACTGACCTGTTCCGCCAGCCTTGCCAGTACCGGAAGGTCGTGATGGTTATTAAAAGGGGTACTGGTTTTATCTACGCCGCTGAAGCGGAATAGTTCTCTGATCTCATGTTCCCTGGCGGTTTTAATGGCCAGAAAAACAGTTTGTATCACTTCTGATGTCGGCAGAATTGATTCCACACGCCATTTACGGCCATAGACTAACTTGTTAGTGTGAGTCGTAGAATTTCGCGGATAATTATCGCCCCCAATAACACCTATTTGCAGATACACTCCGCCTTTATCTTCACAGACGAAGATCGGATAATTATCGCAGTATTGAATATCCAACACTATTTTCTCAACGGACTCCCTGCAGTGGCTATAGCGTAAGTAATGCTGCGGCACACAGGACTGGCCATTAGACAATTGTATTTGCGGAGCATATTTAATCGCCGATTCACCCGTTTGTAATGCACTGAGCGCTGACGATGAAGCAGATGGCTGTAACACTGCAATACCTATATCAATAAAATTGGATTGCAAAGTTAACATGATGGAATGGCACCGGGCACTGGCAAAAAATGCAACAGCTCCAAGCATATATGCACCAGTGGGATTTCACTGGTGGCAAATATTATCAGGACAGAGTAAAGACAGTGACAAGGATTAGAAAGGACAGCGCTATTGACGGCCGCTTCAATGTCCATCTAAAAGCAGTATAACAGGTTAAAGCCCCCGACCTAACCTCACTAATGCCTGCAAAAACAACCTCAGGCAATTACAGAGCGAGTATATCTCTTATTTGTTGGTAGCAATCGGCACTTCGATCAAATAAAACCGTGTCAAAGCCCAACTGTTTAGCGCTGCTTATATTTGCCTGACTGTCATCGATAAATAAAGTATCAGCGGCTAAAATAGAAAATTTGTCCAGAGTGTAATGGAAAATGGCAGGGTCGGGTTTTATCAATTGCACCTCCCCGGAGATAACTACATCGTCAAAAAAGTTAAACCAGGGCCGGTCTTTGATAAAAGAATAGGTCTCTCGCGACATATTTGACAGGCAATACATGCTGATTTTTTGATCAGCTATTTGCTGCATCAAAACAAGAGTCGCGTCAATTTCTAGCAGTGAAGATCTCGCAGTATCCAGGCACAGATTAATGTCTTGCGCAGTGAGTATTGAGTTTCTGGATAACTGCTCTGTTAGTTTCGCTTCGCTAATACTGCCTGCATCTAATTCAAGCCAACAAGGGTTGCCGAGTAATTCTGCGTCGATAGCGCGCTTCTTATCATCACTCAGTGCTAACGCATTAATGATCGCGCGAGGGTCCCAGTTCAGTACTACATTGCCTAAATCGAAAAGTACGTTCATATTCAATACCTGCACTGCAAAAAGTGTTATTTAGATGTCAAAGCCCAGATACCGGCGCCGCACATCAGTGAACCGCCGCTTATATTAAATACTCTTTGGGTTTTGGCAGAAGATAAAAATTGTTGGGCACGACCGGCAAATACTGCGTACAAAGTCGCATTCAAACTTGCCAGTGCCACGAAGGTCAGCGCTAAAATCCACAACTGGCTATTTACATCGACATTTGTATTGATAAATTGCGGCAAGAAAGCGACAAAAAACACCATTCCCTTCGGGTTTAACGCTGTCACTAAGTAAGTATTAGTAAATAACTTCCAGCTCGATTCAAATTTATTTTCTGGCTCTGTAGGATTCTGTTTTACCCCCGAGATCAATAATTTCGCTCCCAAATAGAGAAGATACAACCCCCCTGCCCACTTGATCACTTGAAACCAAAAAATCGATTTAGCCAGCACTGTGCCTAAACCGAGTAAAGACAGCGCCAGGGCTGTAGAATCGCCCAGGGCCACAGCCGCGATAAGCGGCACTTTGGCTTTGTAGCCGTGGGATATTGAATAACTAATCACCGTCAAAATGGTTGGGCCAGGGATGATCAATAATAGGCAAGACGCCATACAAAATGCCAGCCATAACTCCATACTCATAATTAATTCCTTTATTTAAAAGGTTATTTTTCCTGCGAAAATAGTGATTCTACAGGCAGGGCTAACGTCTGCAATTGCTGCTGTTGTACTTGGCAGAGTTTTTCATCCAGTGCCTTGTTCCAATGCTTTGCAGTTGCTTCTTTTTCAGGTTGTGGCAACGGCCAGGGTAACAGTGAGTTCAGTTGCTGCAGACTCATTTCACCTAAATCGCGGCTGAGCAGATACTCGCCTTGTTCTGTGCGAGCGATAATCGTGTTGTCTAAGAGTATCTGTTGATAGTTATCCCAGCGCTGTTGATTCAAACCGGCAACTGTTACTAGCAGTTTTTCATCGCTGAGTGTCATTCCCTGTCGCTGCACTAACCACAGCTGATGTAATATTCCCAATATGCAATGCAAATGCGACTGAAATCCACCTGAGGATGCGCTGTTATACACAGTCAATAACCGGGTCAGCTCGGCTCCCAGTAAGATAATTATCCAAGTGATAAAGATCCAGGCTAGAAACAGCGGCACTGCGGCAAAGGCACCGTAAATGAGTTCATAGGAGGGGAACTGCACTGCAAAAAAGGCAAAGCTGCGTTTTGCTATTTCGAATAATATAGCCACCACTATAGCGCCTATCAAGGCGTTTTTAAAAGGCACCCGGCAATTCGGCACCGCCGAGTAAAGTAAACTAAAAGCCGCAATAGAGAGCATAATCGGCAGCAGCGACAGCAGTCTTCCCTGGCCGATGATCGCTGTGGCTTCAGTGATGAAGGGCAGCGAGGCAATATAAGAGGAGACTAATAAGCCGACACCGATCAGGATCGGGCCCAAGCTCAATACCGCCCAGTAGAGTAAAAAACTGGACATGCCTTTACGGGAGTACTTAACCCGCCAGATACGGTTAAAAGCCGCTTCGATATTTTTCATCATCATCACTGAAGTGACAAACAGAAAAATTGCACCAACAGCCGTTAGCCTTCTGGCCTGCGCAGTGAAATCGGCTAAATAATTTTGTACAACTTCGCCCGTTGCCGGTACAAAATTACTGAACACCCAGCCCTGTACACTTTCACCCACACCTTGGAAAGCGGGAACCATTGCCAGTACTGAGTAAGTCACTGTCATTAGCGGTACCACCGCAAAAAGGGTGGTGTAAGTCAGTGCAGAGGCATTTAGCACCCCACCATTGGCCCAAAACTGGCGAGTCAGTGTGCTCAGAAAATGCAACGCTTTTGTAAGATAAATCTTATGCATGTCATCCTTAACTATTTGCAGCTTGCAACAACTTGTGTCAGCGATTGCAATCGCTGAGTTGTGGCTGAGCTTTAGAGGTGATTTTAGATTGCCCTGAGCTATTTCCAAGGTACAATAGCGCTTTTATCTGTGTAGAGTATTTATTGTGAGCCAAGTGCAAATATACCACAACCCACGTTGTTCTAAATCCAGACAAACCCTTGAATTACTTCAACAACAAGGTGTTGACGCTACCATTATCGAGTACCTTAAACAACCGCCAACAGCCGAGCAATTAAAAGCCATTCTAACAGCCCTTGAGATTGACGCCCACCAGTTACTGAGGGTAAAAGAAGCTGAGTATAAATCACACAATTTAAGCGCGCAAAGTGATGAGGCAACAATTATCGCCGCGATGATCGAATCGCCGAAATTGATCGAGAGACCCATAGTGATCAATGGCCAGCGCGCGCGTATCGGTCGCCCACCAGAATCTGTGTTAGAGATTTTGTAAGCCATATGAGCCTATCGACACAAAGTTATGTATTAGTCCTCTATTACTCCAAGCATGGCGCCACTGCCGCTATGGCCAAGCACATAGCGCTGGGAGTAGAAATGTCTGGAATTAGAGCGCTGGTGCGCACCGTCCCGGAGATATCCAGCACATGCGAGGCAATCGCGGACACTGTACCCAGCTCTGGTGCGCTGTATTGCACTCAGCAGGAACTGGCAGGCTGTGCCGGTTTAGTTTT
>Ga0105359_10002781_pt1 | contig 14443 bp, 14 predicted proteins | sample GOMGulsemesocosm_6_FD_83659 | JGI IMG/M metagenome (GOLD analysis project Ga0105359, IMG submission 83659) | Methane-oxidizing microbial communities from mesocosms in the Gulf of Mexico - GOM8C Gulf of Mexico | ecosystem: Environmental > Aquatic > Marine > Cold seeps | place: Gulf of Mexico... | reverse complement strand
TACGATATGGCATTTTTTAGCGGAGAAGAATTCCCAAAAGCGGTTTCTTTGTCTGCTCCAAGTAGCACCGTAATTCCTGCTAATATTTTAGCAACTGCAATTTCTAAAACTATTTTCGCTGCAGGGAACGATGATTTGCGTCCAGTAATGAGTGGTGTCTTTTTCCAGTTCAGTTCTGAAAGCTTAACTTTTGTGGCTACAGACGCTCATAAATTGGTAAAGTATTCTAGAACGGATGTGACCGCAAATGAAAGCGCAGAATTTATCATGCCAAAGAAACCATTGAATTTATTAAAAGGTATTTTAAATGGTGCTGATACTGATGTAACGATCGATTATAACAATTCAAATGCGAAGTTTACCTTCGACAACTTTGTATTGGTTTGTCGTTTAATCGACGGGAAATATCCAAATTACGAAGCGGTAATTCCGAAAGAGAACCCAAATAAATTAACAGTTGATAGAGCTTCATTTTTAAACTCTGTAAAACGTGTGTCTATTTTCTCTAGTAAAACTACACATCAAATTAGATTGAAAATGGCAGGAACGGAATTAAACATTTCTGCAGAAGATTTAGATTATGCTAACAAAGCAGACGAACGTTTATCTTGTGATTACCAAGGTGACGACATGCAAATAGGATTTAACTCTCGTTTTTTAAGCGAAATGTTAAACAACTTAAATGCAAACGATGTATTGATAGAAATGTCTTTGCCTAACAGAGCCGGAATTTTAACACCTATTGACGGAACAGATGAAGGTGAACAGGTAACCATGCTGGTAATGCCCGTAATGCTGAATAGCTAGCACACAAAACATAAATAAAACAAAAAAGCATCGTTTATTAACGGTGCTTTTTTTTGTTAGTCTTACAAAAGAAAGAAAGAAAGAAAGAAAGAAAGAAAGAAAGAAAGAAAGAAACATTGCTCACCTAAAATTTAGATTAGGAACAAACAACACTTATATTTGTTTGTTCAAAGGAACATCAAAAAGCAGGATTGATTATGGGATACAACATTGTATTGATAGAACCAGAAATACCAAACAATACAGGGAATATTGGAAGACTTAGTTTGGCTTCAGGTTCCACATTGCATTTGGTAAAACCTTTTGGCTTTGAGCTAAGCGATTCTAGAGTAAAAAGAGCCGGATTGGATTATTGGAAACATCTTTCTTTACATATTTACGAATCTATCGAGGAATTTTACGCGATAAATAGCAATAAGAAGCTGGTATATCTTTCAAGTCATGCAACGAAAGACTATTGTTCAATTGATTATGAGGACGATTTGTTTTTAGTTTTCGGAAAAGAATCTGCAGGATTACCTGATAGTATAATAAGCCAAAATCCAGAAAAACTCTATAAAATACCCATCCACAGCAAGCATATAAGAAGCTTAAATTTGGCCAATTCGGTTAGTATAGTGGTATATGAAGGCCTAAGAGCAATTAACAAGTAACTATTTCTTATACCGCCATGTAAGAATTACTCGACATGCCTGAAATAGATATCTCAGTACAGCTTCAAATACTTTGAAATCACTCGATGTGACATTCCTTTTTTGTTTACATTTACTTTCATGAACTTCCTAGCCCATTTATACCTTTCAAAAGACAATATCGATATTATGATTGGTAATTTTATTGCCGATGGAATACCTGGTAATAAATTTGAGCATTATTCGAAAGAAATAAAACAAGGAATTTTATTACACAGAGAAATTGACACATTTACAGATGCACACCCAATTGTTCGACAAAGCAAACGTAGATTACACAAACGCTATAAACACTACAAAGGAGTTGTCATTGATATTTTTTACGATCATTACCTGGCTAAAAACTGGCAACTATACTCAGAAACACCGTTAGATGTTTATGTGCAATCTGTTTATACCCTTTTGCAAGAAAACTTTGATATTCTACCGAAAAAAACACAACATTTATTACCCTACATGGTAGCGTACGACTGGCTATTTAATTATCAGTACAAAGAAGGAATTCGTGAAGTTCTCAACGGAATGAATAAAAGAACAAAAGGAATCTCTCAAATGAATTTAGCCATTGAAGATCTACAGCAACTAGATAATGAGTTTGAAAAAGATTTCATGCTCTTTTTCGAAGATTTACGTATCTTTTCAAACCAAAAACTCAAACAAATCAGCCAAACACAACTCTAATTATGAAAAAAATACTTTCTCTTGCAATTATACTACTACTTATTACTAGTTGTAACACTAAAAAAGAAAATAAAGTCATAGGCCTTATTGCAGAAAAAGCAATGGTAGTTTCTGCCAGAGTTGAAGCTTCTAAAATTGGTTCTGACATTCTAGAAAAAGGTGGAAATGCGTATGATGCCATGGTTGCAACACAACTAGCATTAGCAGTGGTTTACCCAGTTGCGGGGAATATTGGTGGTGGAGGTTTTATGGTGTATCGAGAAAATGATGGCAAAACCGGAGCCTTAGATTTTAGAGAAAAAGCGCCTTTAACCGCAAGTAGAGATATGTATTTAGATAAAGAAGGTAATGTAATTCCAGGAAAAAGTAGCTTTGGAGTGCATTCTGTTGGTGTACCTGGTTCTATTGCAGGAATTTTTGAAGTCTATAACAAATTTGGAAGTTTGCCATTTAAAGAATTAATTCAACCTTCTATAGAATTGGCTAGAAACGGGTTTAATGTAACAAAAAAACAAGCGAGTGCATTTAATGGAACTCGCAAACGTTTTGAAAAAGCGAATAATTACAAAATTTTGTTTGATAGAGAATGGAAAGAAGGAGACTTGTTACAACAAGAAGAATTAGCACAAACATTAGAACGTATTAGAGACAATGGACAAGATGGGTTTTACAAAGGAAAAACTGCAAAATTATTTGTAGACTACGTGAAAGAATTAGGTGGAATTATTTCTTTAGAAGATTTAGCAAAATACAAAGCTGTTTGGCGTAAACCAATAGAATTCTCCTACAAAAATCACAAAGTAATCTCAATGACTTTGCCTGCAAGTGGAGGAATTTGTTTAGCACAAATTTTAAAATCTATAGAACCATTTGATTTATCAAAAATAAAACATAATTCGACAGAATATGTTCAATTACTAACTGAAGCAGAACGTAGATCGTATGCTGACAGAGCACATTTTCTAGGTGATATTGATTTTGTAAATGTTCCCACAGACAGTTTAATTGCTAACAAATACATTCAAAAAAGAATGGAATCTTTTTCTTGGGACAAAGCGACAAAATCATCAGATGTTTCTCACGGTGCGGTTTTAGGGCACGAAAGTGACCAGACCACGCATTACTCTATAATCGATCAATTTGGAAATGCTGTTTCTGTTACTACCACATTAAATACGGGTTATGGATCTAAAGTACTTGTTAAAGGTGCTGGGTTTTTCTTAAATAATGAAATGGATGATTTTAGCGCAAAACCTGGAGTTCCAAATGTATATGGGTTATTAGGTTCTGAAGCAAATTCTATTGCACCAGAAAAAAGAATGTTGAGCTCTATGACACCCACCATTGTAGAAGAAAACGGAAAGTTAAAAATGGTAGTAGGAACTCCTGGAGGCTCTACAATTATTACCTCTGTATTGCAAAATATTATGAACATTGTTGATTACAACATGGGAATGCAAGAGTCTGTAAACAAAGCGCGTTTTCACCACCAATGGATGCCTGATTATATCCGTATGGAACCAAACGGGTTTGACAGTATTACAAAAGTAAATTTAAATAAACTAGGTTATAAACTAGTAGAACGTAATTCTTTAATTATTGGTAGGGTTGATGCTATTTTAGTGTTACCTAACGGAAAATTAGAAGGTGGTGCTGATCCTCGAGGGGATGATGCTGCTGTTGGATTTTAAATTTAGTATATGAAAAAAACACAACCATTCCATTTAGCCATTCCTGTTGCAGCATTAGAACGTTGTAGAACTTTCTATCGAGATGTTTTAAATTGTACTGAAGGAAGACATTCTAAATCTTGGGTTGACTTTAATTTCTTTGGGCATCAGTTGGTAATTCACCAAAAAGATGGAGTTAAAACAGCATTACCAATTACAAACCCTGTTGATGGACATGATGTTCCTGTTCCTCATTTTGGGGTTATTTTAGACTGGAATATCTGGATTGATTTAGCGAACTCATTGAAAGAAAAAGGAATTCAATTTATTATTGAACCAACCATCCGTTTTAAAGGGAAAGTTGGTGAACAAGCAACGATGTTCTTTTACGACCCAGAAAACAACGCCTTAGAATTTAAGGCTTTTAAAGATAGCACTCAGATATTTGCAAAATGAAAACAGCAAATAAAATAACTTTTATACTGGTGTCAATCTTAGTTATTTCAAATATCATTTTTTTAAAAATAAACGATGACTTGTATGTAGATTTCTCTAATTCTATTGGAAAAAAAAGAGCGTTATTTGGACTGTATTATTTAGACTATTTTTATGTGGCCTATATATTTATTATCGAATTAATCTCATTGATTTTTATTTTCATCTTTAGTAACAGAAATCTCATTCGGGTTTTATCTATTCTTTTACTATTGGTTTCATCACTTTTAATATTTTTAGAACCATGGCAATTCTTTACATAAATTAATATGCAATTAGCAGAAACACATATTGCCATTCAGTTAAAAGCACCTATTCGGTTGCAAGAATATGCGGTAGGTATTTTCAATACCATTCCTACAAAATCAGGCATCAAAAAAGCCATTAAAAAAACGCTTATTTTGGTGAATGGAACGGTGGCTTCAACTGCTCTTTATATCCATGGTGGAGAAAAAATTGAATTGTACCAATCAGAAACCGAAACGCATTTTAATCGACTAGACTTTCCGCTTGAAATTCTATTTGAAGATCATTTTTTAGCCGTAATCTATAAACCGTCAGGTGTTTTAGTTAGTGGAAATAAATTTGTAACAATTGCAAATGCATTGGCTCAAAACTTACAAAAAAGCGCTGAACCCGATGCTGTAAAACCACAGCCAATTCATAGATTAGATTACCCAACAAGTGGTGTTTTATTGATTGGAAAAACAAGTTCAGCGATTACTGCATTAAGTCAATTGTTTGAAACAAAAAAGATTCAGAAAACCTACCTTGCTGTTTGCATTGGCAAAATGCAGCCTACAGGAATTATTAACACTCCTATTGAAGACAAAGCTTCACGAAGTTCTTATGAGGTGTTAAAAACAGTGAATTCTCCTCGATTTGAATTTTTAAATTTAGTAAAATTATCTCCAGAAACGGGCAGAAGACATCAGTTGAGAATTCATTTAGCTTCCATAAAAAATCAAATATTAGGAGATAAAGAATATGGAAACCCACTACTAATTTTAAAAGGAAAAGGATTATTCTTACATGCTTCTACGCTTACGTTTGAACATCCATTTACAAAAGAGCAGATTACTATTTCAAAAAAACTCCCAAAGAAATTTACAAAGATTTTTCCTGAACAACTTTAGATAATGTGCGTTTTAATTTATCAATCAATTGATAAATTTCTTCTTCATTATACGCCGCAAACCCTAACCGAATGGCATTGTGTTTTGTTTTCTGAGGATCATATCTTGACCAATCACCAATAACTAACTCATTTTCTAAAGCTATTTTCGATACCGCATTCCAAGAAATACCTGGGTGCAGTTTTAACCAAATCGCCATTCCTCCTTTGGGGATTTCAAATTCAAAATAATCAGACAATTCACTCTTTAAAAGACCACATATTAAATCTCTACGCACTTTATAAACCTTCAGTATTTTTTTAATATGCCGGTCTAAATCTCCATTTTCTATAAACTCTGCGAAAGTTAGCTCTAACAACGCATCTCCTTGTCTATCAACAATTCTTCTCAAATTTGCTGCTTCATTCACAAATTCCTTTGAAGCAATCAAATATCCAATTCTAAATACGGGAGCTACGGTTTTACAAACAGACCCTATATAAATTACATTCCCGTTTGTATCATGGCTTGCCAAAGGTAAAATTGGGGAATGGTTGTAATTAAAATCGTAATCATAGTCATCTTCTATAATTGCAAAACAATATTTCTTAGCAAGATTTAGTAAGTGAATTCGTCGTTCTGCAGATAACGTTACCGTTGTTGGATGATGATGATGAGAAGTTACATACACCGCTTTTATTAGTTGTTTTTTACATATTTCTTCTATCTGACAAGTATCAATACCATTCTCGTCTATGTGCACACGTACCAAACTTGCTTGCTGATTTTGAAACGTAATATCTGCAGCTATATAATTTGTTGTTCCAACAATAACAGTATCACTTTTTTTTAGCAATAATTGCGAAGTTAAATAGATTCCATTCTGACTCCCTCGAGTAATTAATATATTGTCTTTAGAAATATGTAAACCTCTTGTTTTATTTAGATATTCCGCCAAAACGTTTCTCAGTTTTTCATTTCCAAATATAGAACCATAAGACAAATGTCTATAAGCCTCTTTTCGACTAGTTATGCGTCTATAAATACGTGCGATTTCATTAATAGGTGTTAATCTTCCATCAGAAACCCCATCATTAATTGAGGTTAAATTTTTTACATTGCTTGTCAACGTATTTTTCAAAATTTCATTCTTATAAAAAGGGAAACCTGACTTGAGCTTCAACTCATTTTTAATTTCATCCGATAATTTTTGTTGCTCTAATTCGGGTAAGCTATTATGAACAAACGTCCCCTTTTTAGGAATACTTTCAATCCAACCTTGTAAAGTCAATTCATCATAACATGCAACGATTGTTTTTCTATGAACACCTAACAATTCGGACAAGGTTCTACTTCCTGGTAATTTTGTTTTTGGGGGTAATCTATTCTCTTTTATCAGCTCAATTATCTGCTTGGACAATTGCAAATACAAAGGTTGATTACGACTTCTATCTAATAAAATACTAGTTTTATATGGAAACATATCTGGACTACTAATTATATTTATTCTGGATGATTACAACAGTCCATAAATGTATTATTTTTGACGCAACAAAACAACATAAAATGAAAAAATCAGATTTAAACACAAACGAGTACAACGAATATTACTCAAGGTATATTGATAAGCTACAAGATCAAACTGACTTAATAGAAGGATATATAAGGGGTAAAAATTACATGGTAGAATTCATCAATTCAATTCCAAATGACAAACTACTTTCTAAATATCAACCAGAAAAATGGAGTGTTAAGGAAGTGCTACAACATTTAATAGATACTGAACGTGTTTTTATGTACCGTTGCCTAAGAATTGCTAGAAATGACAAAACCAACATTGAAGGTTTTGAGCAAGATGAGTACGTAAAACCATCTGAGGCAGATTCTAAATCCAAAGCCGAATTGATTAAAGAGTTTTCTATTAATAGAGAAAATTCAATTGTCCTTTTAAAAAGTATTTCAGATAAAAACTTCTGTTTTATTGGTACTGCAAATGGAGCGGTAATGTCTGCAAGATCAGCGGCCTTCACAATATTAGGTCATGACATACACCATATAGAAATTATCAAAGAACGTTATTTATAAGAAATGGAAGAATATCAAAAATCAAAATTAAATCGTGTAAAGCGAGGGGCTAATAGAGCAACGTACGATGTTGAGAATATCAACACTATTTTAGATGCTGGTTTTATTGGCTATGTAAGTTATAATTTTCAAGGAAAGGCAATTTCAATTCCTATGGCCTACGGAAGAAATGGTGCTAAAATTTACTTGCATGGATCTCAAGCTAATAGAATGTTAACATCCTTATTAGAGGTAAAGGAAATGAGTATGACGGTTATGCATTTAGATGCCTTGGTTCTAGCTCGCTCTGGATTTCATCACTCGGTAAATTATAGGTCCGCAACGGTATTTGGTAAGGCGAAAAACTTAGAAGACCCAACTCAAAAAATGGCTGGTCTAAAATGTTTTATGGAGCATATGATGCCCGGAAGATGGGATGGAGTTCGAGAAATGAACCAAGAAGAGTTTGACAGAACCTTAGTTGTAGAAATGGAAATTGAAACTGCTTCTGCAAAAATTAGAGATGTTGGTGTTTCAGATGAACCCGAAGATATTGGCTTGCCAATTTGGGCTGGTTTAATGCCCCTAAAACAAATCGCTGAATATCCTATCTCAGACAAACATTTACCAAACAATATAGAAATACCAAAACACGTTTTAGATTATTATACTAAAAATAAATAAGGTAAATTAGCTGCTCAACTACGCAAACTACCTATTTAATGAAAAAAGTATTAAAAGCACTTGGAATATTCTTGGCAATACTCGCAATTGTTATTGCCATTTTCTATTATAAAAACAACGAAACGATACCAATTGGCACTGAAGGAAAAGAAGCAGACAATTTAGCGGCTAAAATGCTCGTTGCCTTAAATTTTGAAGCATTTAAAAATGCTGAATATCTAGAATGGAGTTTTAGAGGCACACACTATTACAAATGGAAAATACAAGAAAACATTGTACATGTTATTTGGGAAAATAATGAAGTTCTTTTAGACACAAAAAACAAAAAAAACTCAAAAGTCATCAAATTTGCAAAAAACGTTAAAAATGAAAAATTAATAGAAAAAGCTACCGAATATTTTAATAATGATAGCTTTTGGCTAGTTGCACCTTTTAAAGTTTTTGATTCTGGTGTAAAAAGAAGTATTGTAAAACACAATGGAAATGATGCTTTGCTAGTGACGTATACTTCGGGAGGAAGCACTCCAGGTGATTCCTATTTATGGGTTTTAGATAAAAAAGGATTCCCATTAAGTTTTAAAATGTGGGTAGGTATCATTCCTATAGGAGGCATAGAAGCTTCATGGAACGACTGGAAAGAAACCGAACTCGGATTTAAATTACCCACAAAACATGCAATCAATTTATTTGGAATGAAATTAGATATGGGCAATGTAAAAGCATCAAACCCTAGAGCAGATGCTGTAGCACGTAAAATTTTAAAAACCATAAAACATGATGCTTATAAAAATTCTCGATATTTAGAATGGAGTTTTGGAGGAAAGAGAACATATAAATGGGACAAACAAAATCACATTATTGATATATCTTGGAAAAACAACAAAGTAATTTTACATCCAAATAATAAAGAAAAAAACATCTTATTTATTGATGGTATAGAAACCTTAGAGAATAAAGAAAAATTAACAAAAAAAGCTGAAGACCTCTTTAACAACGATAGTTTTTGGTTAGTTGCTCCACACAAACTTTTTGAAAAAGGTATCATTAGAACTTTGGTAAATGTAGATGGTAAAGAGGCCTTAAAAGTAAAATACACAACCGGAGGAACAACCCCCGGAGATTCATATATATGGATTCTAAATGATGCGTACTTACCCATAAAATACTTCATGAATGTTCCCAGTTTCAAAATGAACAAAGTTCCTGCAACTTGGGAAGATTGGATTGGCACAGCGTCTGGCACACTATTACCTAAAAACCACACATTTTCTAGTGGAAGAAAATTAAGTATGGGCGATGTAAAAGCTTATAATTAATAATTATATTTACCCTATGAAATCAAAAGAAATCTCAAACGGAATATTAAGAGCATTGGCAATAATAGTAGGAATAGCAGTATTAGGCTATTTTTTATACGCCATACAATCGGTAATCGTATATATCATAATAGCCGCGGTAATTTCGTTAATTGCACGTCCATTAATTCTATTTTTAAGAAAGCGATTAAAATTCCCGAATACCCTTTCAGTTATTACTGCAATGGTTGCTTTAATAGGCTTATTAATTGGTGTTATCGGAATGTTTGTGCCCTTAATTATTAAGCAAGGAGAAAGTTTATCTTTGCTTCAAACTGATAAACTGCAACAAAATATTCAGAGTGTAATAAATCATGTAAACGATTATTTTCTATCAAAAGACATCAATTTACTTTCTGAATTAAAGAATGTTGATTTCTTATCCGGTTTTCAAGCAATTCCAAATTTATTAAACTATGTTGCTGGAACTTTAGGATCTTTAAGCATTGGCCTGTTTTCTGTATTGTTTATCTCCTTTTTCTTTATGAAAGATAGTCGATTGTTAAAAAATGCGATCTTAACCATAATTCCTGATAAAAGTGAAAATAGGTTTTCTAAATCAACAGAAATTATCAAAGATTTATTATCAAGATATTTTATTGGACTGGTTTTACAAATAACCATACTGTTTGTTTTATATACCATCATATTATTCATTTTTGGAATTGACAATGCCATAGTAATTGCCTTCTTATGTGCTTTATTAAATTTAATTCCATACATCGGTCCAATGATTGGAGCAATAATAATGTTCTTATTATCTATGACGAGTAATTTGGGGCAAGATTTTCAAACTGAAATACTCCCAACAACTTCATATGTAATGATTGGGTATTTAATTGCGCAACTGGTAGATAATTTCTTTAGTCAGCCATTTATTTTTTCAAAAACCACCAAGTCCCATCCATTAGAAATTTTCTTAATCATCATTATTGGAGGATTGCTATTTGGAGTTATTGGAATGATTACAGCAGTACCTATGTACACTGCTCTAAAAGTTATTTTAAAAGAATTTTTATCTGACAATAAGATTGTAAAATCCTTAACCAAAGACATTTAATTGAATCTTGAAATTCTACATCCAGAAGTTCAGCAATTTATTCATGATAATTTAAATTCTGACACCTCCAAATTACTCTTCAAAGGAAGTCCTTTTGATGCTCTTTCTATTCAAGAATTGGTCACTCAAATTATTTCTAAGAAGAAATGCGTAAAAAAGCTCCCAAGCTGGTACAAAACAGAAAACATATATTACCCACCAAAAGTTCATATAGAACAGACCTCTTCAGAAATCACAGCAGCCTATAAATCATTACTAGTTTCGGGTAATTCTATCATTGACATTACAGGTGGATTTGGAGTTGATTGTTACTATTTCTCAAAAAAAATAAAAAAGGTAACACACTGTGAACTAGACACAAACTTATCAACAATTGTTAAGAACAATTATGAACAATTGAAAATTGATACTATCAATTTAGTTTCGGGCGATGGAATTGCGTTTTTAAAAAACAATAGCTCGAGATATGATTGGATCTATATTGATCCTTCAAGACGAGATTCAACTCATAAAAAAGTTTTTTTACTAAAGGATTGTCTACCAAATGTTCCCGATAACTTAGACCTCCTTTTTTCTAAATCTGATCACATACTTGTCAAAAACTCTCCAATTTTAGACCTCTCAAAAACAATAGAAGAATTGCGCTTTGTAAAGGAAATTCATATTGTGGCAGTACAAAATGAAGTAAAAGAATTGCTGTTTGTACTCGAAAAAAATCATGTAAAAGCAATACAAATAAAAACAGTCAACTACTCAAGTAAAAACACTCAATTATTTGATTTCCAACACACTAAAGAAACAACATCTACCTATTCAGAGCCAAAAAAATATCTTTATGAACCCAATTCGGCAATTTTAAAATCTGGTGGATTTCATGAAATCAGTGTTCAATTTAATTTAGAAAAACTACATCAACATTCCCATTTATACACTTCAGAGAAGTGCATTGAGTTTCCTGGAAGAACTTTTCTTGTAGAAGGTATGTGTAGCTATCATAAAAAAGAAATTAAAAAATTCTTAACAGAGAACAAAGCAAATATAACCACTCGAAATTTTCCCGAAAGTGTAGCAGAAATTAGAAAAAAAACAAAAATAAAAGAGGGTGGCTCTACCTATTTATTTTTTACGACTAATCACAACAACAAACATATTGTGTTGATTTGTTCACAGGTTTTTAACAAATTTTGATCCTAAAAAGCGCTAACTACTTTCAATTTTCAGCCATATCTTATTTTCAATCAACTAATTACATATCTTTGTGCTATTATTTAGATTATGGTTTTTCATAATCTTCCCCCAAACACAGAGTGTTTCATTTTTAGGGGTTTGAAACACTTTGAAAGCCTTGATTTTTCAAGGCTTTTTTTTTTGAAATAAATTAGCACTGCTTTCTGCCTTACTAAAAACCAACACAAATAGACGCTAATAAAGTATTACTCTCATTGTAATACAGGTATGTTTTAGTTTAAGTATCAAAATATGAACAAAATTCTAAGTCAGCTGCCACCAAAAACACATACCACTATATATCATATAGATACAACAGATTAATAAATTCATTAAAAGCTCTTCAAGTTTCAATAAATAAGAATTCCAACTCAAAAACTGACTTCAACCATAGCTAAAATAGTATTACATTTTAACAGATTCCTTTCCAATTTTAACATTTTTTGTTAATAAAAGCACAAAACACAGAAACAAAGGGCTATATTCCAATTAATTAACTACATTTAAAGAACAACAACTACCCCCAGTCAAAAAAAAGATAAATACATTTTATTTATTTAAGGGGAATAAAATGTATTTAGCCTCAAGAAATTGAGGCTTTTTGTTTTCTTAATACACCTTTAACTTCACATCATATTAATCATCACTCTTCTATTATTAGTTGTAATATTTTATTAAATTTATCCTTTATAATTTATAAGATGGCAAATAAGAATATTAGAACACTATCATCCAGAAAAGAACTAGATGACAATCTTTTTGAAAATATAGCAATTGCTTCACAAAAGGAAGATTCAAAAGAACAACTACAAGCAGTTTCTAAACGATTTATGCTTGACGATTCTGTGGTTCTGGGTACACGATCATTTTATGATTTTACGCGCAAAGAGAACAAGAATAAGAAAGTTCATGTATGTACAGGTACTGCGTGTATGGTGGCAGGTTCTCAAAACACCTTAAACCAAAACATTGAAAATTATTTTAATTCGGATGAGATTGGTCATGCAGCATGTGTAGGTAGATGCCATACTAATAATGCTTTTATGTTTGATGACAAAACATACAATGCTTCAACAAAAGAAGAAGTTGAAAACATTCTAAAAAATAAAGACTATCAAAAAAACGAGTATAATATTGCGTGCAATACCACGCCAATCTTAACTTCAAAAATTAACTCAATTGCTGCTTTTTATCAATTAGCAGAACAGCAACGCAACAACCCACAGCACGCCATTCAGCAATTAAAGATTGCAAACCTTAGAGGTCGTGGTGGTGCCGGCTTCCCTTTTTGGTTTAAATTAGATGCAGTAATCAAGGAAAAGAACAAACAAAAATATATTGTCTGTAATGCAGATGAAGGTGATCCTGGTGCCTATTCTGATATGTACTTAATGGAGCATCAAGCACATAAAGTACTCTTCGGAATGTATATGGCCGGACTTACAGTTGGTGCGGATACTGGAGTTTTATACATCCGTGGAGAATATCCAGATTCCATTAAGATTATTGGTGAGGCTATTGATGAATTAAAAGAGAAAAACTTGATTCGTGATTTCAAGTTCAAAATCATTCGAGGACAAGGGTCTTATGTTTGTGGAGAAGAAACAGCTTTGTTAAATTCTATAGAAGGGCTGCGACCAGAAGTTCGTGTTCGTCCACCATATCCCGCACAATACGGATTGTTCGGAAAACCAACCGTATTAAGTAACGTTGAAACCTTTGCGAATATTCATTGGATATTAGAAAACGGCGGAGATGCCTATGCAGCTTTAGGAACAAAACAATCTACAGGAACCAAATTGGTCTCTTTAGATAGTTTTTTCAATACACCTGGAATGTATGAAATAGAAATGGGAACCCCATTACAAACTATTTTTGATGACTTTGGTAATGGATTTAAATCAGACATTAAAGGATTACAAATTGGTGGTCCTTTAGGAGGGATTGTTCCCATGCATAAAATAGCAGACTTAACTTTAGATTTTGAGTCGTTAAACACAAACGGATTCTTATTAGGGCACGCAAGTTTTGTGTCAATTCCTACAGATTTCCCAATGGTACAATTCTTAGAACATTTAATGGAATTTACAGCAGATGAATCTTGTGGTAAATGCTACCCGTGTAGAATTGGCTCACATAGAGGAATGGAAATGCTTCAAAAAGCTCAAAATTCTGATTATAAAATTAACCGTGCATTGTTTGATGACTTATTAGAAACCTTAGAAATAGGTTCTTTATGTGCATTGGGTGGAGGAATTCCACTTCCTGTAAAAAATGCATTGCAATATTTCAAAGAGGAGCTAAACGACTATTTTACAAACGACTAAAACTATGAAAACAGCATATATAGATAACATAGGTTATGAATTCAATTCTGGAGAAACAATTTTAGAATTTGTAAGAAGAATTGAAAGCAACAAAGATATAATTCCTACCATGTGTCAAGATGATCGTTTAGAAAATTTTGGTTCTTGTAGAGTTTGTTCAGTAGAGGTTGCACGCGAAAAAAATGGGCCAACTAGAACCATGGCTTCTTGCCATACTCCTGTTTGAGACGGCTTGTACATTTATCACAATACAGATAAAATGAAAC
>Ga0105359_10002774_pt1 | contig 14454 bp, 11 predicted proteins | sample GOMGulsemesocosm_6_FD_83659 | JGI IMG/M metagenome (GOLD analysis project Ga0105359, IMG submission 83659) | Methane-oxidizing microbial communities from mesocosms in the Gulf of Mexico - GOM8C Gulf of Mexico | ecosystem: Environmental > Aquatic > Marine > Cold seeps | place: Gulf of Mexico... | reverse complement strand
CGATTAACGATTAACTATTTTTGTATTTAGAGCGCAGCAGCGGCAAGGGCATACAGAGTCACGATGCTCAGAGTATCCTTCACCGTATCCATAAAGATACGCCAATTACTGCGGGCCATATTCGGTACGTAAACGGTATCTCCTTCTCGTAATACCGGTAGTTCAGCAAAATCTGGATTTTTTACAAAGGCGACTAAATCAAAACTGGTCGACTGCTCTTTACAGCATGAGGCATTCACCACGACGATCTTTTCTACATAGGCGTCATCATTTGGACCACCCGCTTGAGCTAATAAGTCTAATAGCGTCATGTTGTCATTAAAGCGATAGCGACCGGGTTTGGCGACTGAGCCTAAAACTCGAATGGTAGTTTCTTTCTCTTCGTCTAACCAATTACGATTCTTTTCAGGAATGTAAATCGTATCGCCTGGCACGACCTTGGGTAATAAACTTTCATCACCGGTTTCAAAATACATTGCAAGATTCAATTTGCTAATGCGAGCGCCCGTTTCATTTCTATGCATCACCCGAATATTATGAATATCTGCACTGGCTGAAGGACCATCCGCCGCCGATAAAATATCAAGAAACTGCATACTCGTATCAAATGCATAACGACCGGGAGAGTTCACTTGGCCTAAAATGTAGATTGAACGTTCGCCTGATTGGCGTAACCACTTTGCTTTATTATCAGTAGGATCTTGAGGTAACTCAGGCACCATCACTGTATAGCCTGCTTTTAATACAGGCACGTCTTTGATATGGCCACCCTCTTCGTGAAAAAGCGCAAGATCAAAAATCTTGGTTTCCACCTTGCCATCAGGATGACGCATAATAACCTGAGTCGCCGAGATATCCGCTCTACCTTCTGGACCGCCTGCATGAGCTAAAAGATCAAAAATATTCATGTCATCTGACCATTCATAACGACCAGGACTGCGTACTGCTCCCATGATGTAGATTGCTCTTGAAGATGGCACTTTTAACCAAGAATTTTCATCTGTCGCTGTTTTTTCAGGAACAAAAATCGCATCACCGGCAAGTATTTCAGGCAGAGGCGCTTTTAAGCTGCCTTTTTCGGTATAGCCCTGAAGATCAAAAGGGATAACAATACCATTAGCACGTAACAAACGAATTTGGCGAGTTTCAGCAAAGCGTGTAGGGCCACCAGCATTGGCTAAAATGTCTAAAAATGTGGCGCCGTCTTGGTTTTCAAAAGCGCCAGGCTTTTGCACTTCACCCATGACATAGACCATACGTGAGCCTACTTTTACTTCTTTCGCAGCAATCGGTACAAAGATGGTTGCCCCTTTGGACAAGATCATCGCTTGAGAAGATTCACCATTATCAAGGTACGCTTTTAAATTAAAAATACTGGGGATGTTGTTATTGATGACCCTTATCTGTTCAACACCGGCAAAACGCGTAACCCCGCCAGCGCGCATTAAGACATCAATCACGGTACTTTCTTTCTTAAAAGTAAATAGACCTGCATTGGCAACTTCACCAAATACTTTAATCGCTGTTTTATCTTCGCTTGCATCACCTCCGGCTAACAAGGTCGCAGCGTCGAATTCAGCTTGCACATTACCAATCAAGGGTGACGAAGGTACAAATAAATTATCCATTGTTTGCAATTTAGGAATCAAAGATTCATCGCCAGAGTCTAAATACGCCTTATAATCAAAAACTATGATCTCGCCATTACGCTTAAGCTGCATTTTGTCCAATTGTGCACCGGATTTTAAGCCACCCGCTAAATTCAATGCCATTTGTACGTTCGCATTTTCAGCTAGGTTTATTTGACCTGGATTTTCTACAAAACCTAATACCGTAATTAATAAACGATGTTGCTTGATCACGACATCTAAACGACTCACATCACGATAAACACGGCTCAACGCTTGGCGGATGCTAATGATCGCTTGTGCTAACGTTAAGCCGGATACTGGGATATCGCCGATTTCAGGTAATTCGATAAAGCCTGCGCTATCAACTGAAAAATCATTATTTAACTCATCTTCACCGGGTAAAAATATTTTTAGGCGATCGCCTACATTAATAATTTTCAAAATAGCTTGAGGGTCGACGCCAGTGCTGGCATTAGAATCAGTAGCTGAAATAGTCGCGACTTGGTGCTCAATAAGATTGTCCGTTTGACCTTCGCCCTCACGGGTTAGTAAAGACTTAATACTATCGTCATCGCCTAGAGCTGAGCGTAATTCTTGCACTAACAACTCCATTTGAGGATCAATGACTTCGGCACTGGCCATGCTTGCGCCCAAAAAAGTAATAATAAGCACTAACCCAGTCGCTAGACGAACGAATGATTGTAAGAGTTTAGTTAGCATCATGACCTGAATCCTCATAACTTAAATTCTTCGTATGACTATTTATTTCTTTATGCCAATGCTTTAATTTTTTTACCTTGCTGCTATCTTCAGCTGGAAAACCAAAGAAGCTACTTTTCTGCTCAAACATCAAACCGTCTGCACCAGGAATATAAAACTGTTGAGGCTCAACAAATTCAACCATGACTCGTCGATTTTTCATCCTGCCTAATGTCTCTGAATTACTTTCAATCGGAAGCTGTTCTCCAAATGACCTTAAAGTTAAACGTTGGCTATCCACACCTGAAGTAACTAATACCGATTTAACTTTTTCAGCACGCTTAAGTGCTAAACCTTGATTGTATTTATAGTCCCCAGCGGAATCGGTATGGCCATTAATTTTTAAGTGTATTGACCTATCCTGATTTAAATAATTAGCCGCGATGACTAACTTCTCACGATAATGTGGGGTTAACTGATCGGAATCGCTATCAAAGCTGTAATCATCATTTAATAAGCCTAATAAAAACATTTTTCGATTTTGATACTTCTGCTGCGCGCTTAATTGAACTGCCTTATTTCTATATCCACCAGCACGATTACACTGCGTATGACGCTTAATGTAGATTAATCGACGTTCAAGTTCATCTAATTCACGTTGGTAAATTACTAGGGAATTACGAGCATCTTCTAATAGGTTGCCATCCAATTCACGACGAGCCCGTTTCGCCATCATGGATACTTCTCGTACTCGTGCAGGTAAGCATTCTTCCCCACCTCGCAAGACTAAAGTATCTAGCTTCAGACTATGAATACTCCACTGTGTTTCTAGCTGGCCCTTACCTTCATAGCGATATGAACGACGATAGTTTCGATCCTCAAAATCTTCGTCATACTCTTCGTCATAATCGCCATCGTAGTCTTGATGATAATCGCGGTGATGATTGCCATAAGAACCTTCATTATACCCTTCATGATCATATCCAATTTCAGTATCGACCTGCTCAATATAATATTCATGGCTGGTATCAAGCTGCGCATCACCACCTTGACCATGATCAGGCCAACTGCTGCAACCAGAAATAGCAACCGCTAGAAGACTTACTGAAAACTTTGAGCTAAGTTGATATTGCATATCCCACCCCATTATTACTAAGGTCTGCTATTAACAGCGTTCTAATAACTTTCTAGTGCACTGTCGACTTATCCGCTAAGTAGTGGTTTAAAGTAATAAAGACATCAATGGTTTGAGTAATTCTTAGGATTTCTAATAATTCTTTAGGTTGCCCCTTCACTCCTACCAAAGCCATATTGTGCTTTTGCGCAACAAGACGTTTATAAAGGAAAACGATGGCACCAATACCCGACGAATCGATAAAACGAACATCCGTAAGATCTACCACAACATCGGCTCCCTGAACCGCTAACGTTTCAAATAATTCTCTAGCATCATCCGCGGTATTAACGTCGAAATCACCCGAAACTGAAACTACTTGATCGTCATTACATTGGAAATTTAAAATGCTCATAATCGTTACTCCGACCTGCAAAATTAAGGAAAAAGATAATTCACAATTAGATACAGCAAGCCGCATGCCATAATTTATTATCCTTATTTATCAATAACTTATGATTAAAAAGTAGAATTACAGGGAGGAATATATGCGGATATATGAGAATACTGCAGAGATGTTTTCAGATTGCTTTGCAATTTGCAAAGCAACCTACTTTCAGACTAATGTTAATAAATGAGCATTCATGACATTAGTAAATGCGCTTTCCTTAATTGTCGATTCGCTGAGGAGCTCCATAAATGAAATCACGGTATAACTCAGGATCACCTTCCATACCTGCTTCCGCAGCACGGACGATATTATAAGCCTCTCTCGCACTGACATAATGTAATTTAATATTCCGCGCCGCCGTTTCTGTTTTTAATGCATCTAACATCGGGCCTAGGTGATGCTTTACAATATCGGGACTTTGAATGCCATGAGAATAGAGTTTTACAAAACTCCACTGCGGTTTATTTTCAACGTGTATGTGACTGTCTATCCAACGCTTAATACGCTTTAACGAAGGTAAGGCATAACTTTCTAGCGCGCCATATTCAAACGTCAGATCCCAATGAAATGACAGCGGTCCTTGAAACATAAGAAAGGGAGTTTCTGGTGTAACTTCGCCTACTTTAATACGATGCCCCTGTTTATAGGATCGAGCCTCCGGCGTATCCTTTACATAGTATATTTGATTGATCATATCTTTAGGTTGAGCAGGAGAACCCAAGGTAGAGTACGTCATATCCATATAACCTCCTGCCTTGATTAATTGCGAGATCTCATCGTTAATACCGCAACCTGTACCTCGACCATTATCCAGATCCCAGTTACCCGCTATAAATGAAAATCGTGTGGCATTATCATCCCCACGCTCAGCCCCCTGAAAAGCGCCAAACTCTTTAAACCATGCCACCGCCTCGGTTAACTGCACTTGATACTCTGCGGCGGTTAAACATGGTTTATGCCAATGAAATTCTATCTCTCCTGACCCTTGCTTAACTTCTTGCTGTAGACGTTTTAAAACGCGGTCATTACGCTGGTCAAAAGGGTAAAACCAATTGTAAACAAAGCGATTACCATAACTATCCTGTTTACCTTCTACCGCTTTAGCATAATCAGCCAACCATTTTTCATTTTCTATCACAGCCTCTTCTTCGATAAATCCAGGTTCATAATGATCAGCCACTACAAACATCAAATGCTCTATTTGATTACTCGAATTAGTAGACCCTATTTGTTGCTGTATATAAGTAGGAAACCAGTAGGCATTCCATTTCGCTAACTTATAGCCCGCCAATACGAGATACATTAACGTGGTCGCAATAATAAAAATAAGAGCCCATTTTAAAAAACGCGTACAAACATTCATTTTTAAGTCCTCAAGTTACATTATTAAACAATGACCAATCATTAAAACAATTTCTTAGCTTGTTGCTGCACCGCGATACTTAACGCCAACAATATATATAGGGGCCAAGTAAAACCCTGAGTTAAAAAAGTACCTGAAGCGATAAAGCCCGCCAAACCTGAAAGTACCGATTGAGCACTGCAATAGAGTACGGCTGAACACTGCCCTTGTTCATATAAGGGTTTCAGATTATTCACTGTTTGATACAGCGACTTCACTGTTTTAAAGACTAGTACTAAAAATACACATAATCCTACATAACCCGTTTCCGCTAAGACACCAAACCAAGTACTGTGCACAGCGTGATTCATGCCATCCCAGTGAGCCGAATAGAAAAAATAATTCATGGTAAAGTTATCCAAACCAACGCCCGAGAAAGGGTGTGTATTAGCCATTTTGAATGCCGCTTGCCAAGCGTATAAACGTCCCTGCGCAGATTCGTCGACGCCTGATTCCCCTGCGCCACCGGAACTACGATCAGAAATCCCTGCAAAGACCAGCAAGGTTAACAAGCCTATGCCGCCTAAGCAGACCACCAACAACTTTGAACGAATTTTATAAAATGCAAATACGCTGCTAACAGCAACGATCGCCAACAAGCCTCCTCGGCTTTGTGTGGCTACAATTGCGCTGGCGATAAGCACATAACCAATCAATCCTAAGCAACGGCTCAAAGCCCCTCTGCCCTTAGTTACCGCTAAACCCGTAGCAAAACTGATCGGGAACGATAAAACCAATGCCAAATCATTCGGATCGCCCAATATCGAGTCGATATCTCGACCAATCGTCACCCGTGTTCCTTCGACTAACCCAATGCCATTCGCTTTGTTATTAAGTGCTACCAAAGCAATGGCGATGCCGCAAACAACAATCATATTACAGGCGATGGAAAATTCTTTTTCTGTACGGATCAACCACGCAATTGCAAAAACCATGATAGTGATTTTCACATAGTTTCCGGTATAGGCTGCAATCGCTAAACCTCGATTACTGGCAAAGGCGATACCCAAGGTCACTATAATAAAAAAGACCAAAAACCAGCTCAGCTCAGGGGTTAAAAAAGGTTTTATAGAACGAGTAATCACTAAATGCCAGCCAAGGGCAGCTAATGAAGCTAAGGCCATCAACAAAGGAATTTTAAACGGCATTAATACTGGAAATGCTTCATGTAATCTGAAGAAAGAAAATAAGATAAACCCTAAGCACACCATGAAAGGCAATTTTAAGACTAATACTAACGCTATGGGTAATATTGCCAGCACCGCAATGACAATAGGATGCGGTATGACAAACCACACTGCACTTAAAACACACGATAAGCCAACCGCTACAATTATTTTAACCTTGTTACTATTAGCTATATTCTCATTATTAATGGAATCGGCCTGGCTTAAAGTACTAATGAAGCTTCCTACTATAGCTCTCACAAGGTCACCACTTTGGTTTGACGCTGTTGCCATAGTATTAGCGGGCTAGGCAGTACCTTATAAAAGATTAAAAGCGCTAAATACATTAACGACAAACCCGCACTCACTATTAATCCTATAATTAAATTCACAACATCCAACTGCCCCAACAACAAAGGCTGTAGACCCAGATAGAAAATCCCTACTGCAAAGCCTCCTAATACCAGAGTCAGCAACCAAGTTTTATGCTGATAAGGTAAGTGCAAAACATGCTGACTGTAAAAATAAAATAAAACTAAACGCAGAAAGTAGACAAAAAACAATACGGCAGCAGCCGCCCAAACGCCATAGTCTTCTATAAATAATACATAACCAAAAATCGCAATAATCGCACATAACCACTGCACCCACATCTGACTCATACTGCTATTAATAAAGCAGCCAAGGTTCAATAAATCACCCGCATGCTTGATCATATTAACGGCCAATAACGCCATCACTATGAGGGCCGCGTCATGATAAGCCGTGGGCAAGATAAGCTGCATAAAGGTTGGCAAGGTTAACAGCATAATGAAACCAAGGATCAAGCCTAAATTAGTTCCTAGCGTCGCATAATGCGCGCATTGGCTTTTGCCATCTTGCTGCTTTAATAAAGTAAAACGATAAGGAAACCACCACAAACCAAAAGGCTGCATTAACAACGCTAAAATCATGGCAAACTTTACCGCAATCGCATATACCGCTAATTGTTCAATACCTACTTTATCAGCTAATAACCAACGATCTAATCCTGTCATCGCAAACAAGCCTAAACGCCCCAGCACAATGGGTCCGCCATAACGCATAATCTCGAACATCTTATGCCAGTAGTCACTTTTAAATCCCGTACTATAGAGAGAGCGATACCATCGGCTATACCAATCTTTATCCATTTGCTGCCATTGATAAGGCAATAAGCATAAAACTAAAAAGAGACTGGAGGCTGCACCCGCAATTAAAATCGCATCAATTCCATAATCTAACCGCAATAATACAATCACCATTATTGCTTGTAAGACGGCCTTAACGACATTGAGCAAGCAAAAGTACTTAGCCAACGACTGCATCCGCATCAAGGTTAAGGGGATTGCAATGACACCCTCTAATAACGCAGGAAAGGCGATTAAAAACAGCTGTGTAGTGGAGACTTTCGCAGGCAATAAACTGATGATGCTGTTAGCTGAAAAGTACAGCGAGACCATCACAAGGGTGCAAACAAATATCGCTAAAGTGAAGCACTGTGAAATTAAGGTTTGTGATGCTCCGCGGTTGTCTGCAGATAAGCCGACATAGCGATTCAACGCCTCAACCAGACCAAAGCCAATAATAAGCGTTGAAATATCAGCAAAGATTAACAGAATCTCTAGTGTGCCATATTCGGTAGGACTCAACTGGCGAGTCACGAAAGGAATCATCAATAATGAAATACCTTTCATCATGACAATACCTAAAGCGTAATAGGCCGCTTGATTGATGGCTGAGCTTTTCATAATAACCTCTACTCATTTAGTCAATGACTACTGGCTGACTGCTACTTAATGACTGCGGGAAAATTAACTGCCACATTGTTGAAACATTTTCGACAACGCTAACCCTTGCTCCTTTGAAGAGAACTGCGTCATCACCTTGTGATAACCGACCTCAACTTTCTCATCAATAATGTCACTTGGATGAGGGTGTTGCAGTAGCGCATATAATTCTTCTACCCGTGGTCCTAATGTCTTTTCCAGTGCTTTCAAGTCAGTCTCAGTTAGCACAATATGATTCAAACTTATTAATAGCTTTAGCAAGGTTCGTGCTAAGTCTTCAGGATTCGATGATTGGCTTATAAAAGCACAGCTAGTATCGGCAAATTCTCCGGTGGCCATAATGTCGGTGGTCAGCAAAGGAAGCTTCAACGCCAGTGCTTCTTTAATCACCAAAGGTCCAGTATCCATGATTCCACCCTCTACCTTACAAAATGGTAGAACCATGGCAGAGTATTGTGAGCAATTTTTCTGTACCCAAACTCGACTAACTGAACCCAGAAAATTAACTGACTGCGTAATGCCTAAATCATTCGTCATTTGCTCAGCTTCAGTTTTCATAGGGCCATCACCCGCTATATCAATCGAGGGTCTAAACGATTCAGGAAGCTTAGCCAGTGCTTGTATAAGATGAAGAATGCCTTTGGTTTCTGAAATACGCCCTAAATACAGTAGCGACGTATTTTCATTAACAGACATCACATCAGTATGAATTTTTTGATTGAAAAACTGCATATCAATACCGCACGGTACTTTATAAACCTGAGCCGCTGGATTGATTAAATTGAAGTCATTTTGCATGCGTTTGCATACTGCAACTGAGAAATCTGCATTTTGCAATTTTAAGGACAAGTCACTCGGTGTCTTATAAACATCTGAACCATGGCTCGTAAAAGAAACGCCTAACCCTAATAACCTAGCCGCCACGATAGCGGTCGCGGTTGAGCATAGAGCGAAGTGAGCGTGTATATGCTCACAACGTAACTTGCGACTAACATAGGCTAGCTTAAAACCCTGTAAGACAAGTGATCTAGGGCGTATTCCTTGTTGCTCACAGGCAAACTGAATGCCTTTCCAACCGCTACTAAAGAATTTCAAAATAACGATGAATATCAATGAGATAAGAGATGGTACGGTGACATATCGAAGATCAATCATCGCCGCTGAGATCTCTTCATCACCCACCTGGCAAGCCTCTGCACTGCGCTCAAAACAAATACCTTGAACCTCATGCCCAAGGCTTTTCAATGCCTTCATTTCAGTAGTTATAAAGGTTTCACTGGCGACGGGAAACGTGGGAATAACATAAGCAATCTTCTTCATCTCTAAACCCTCAATATTCATTTCAAGACTAGTTTCAAGCCCTTTACTGGATTGGCATCGTGCTTGCAAAACAAGCGATATACCCAACAAATAGCAAATGAGATGCCAATCCTTTAACAAAGAAGTTAATTAATAGAGAGTGATAATATGAATAATGTTCAGAAAAAAACTAATCTTGAAGCCAGCGGTATTAAGCCCCTAATAAGTATTATTATTCCTACTCACAACTGCTTGGAGTATTTGCCTAAAGCAATAAAAAGCATCTTTGACCAGAGACTTAACTACATTGAAATATTAGTGATTGATGATAATTCCAGTGATGGCACCTGGGAGTGGCTGCAAGCACAAAAAGTAATGCATCCGCAAATCCGTCCATACCGTTTAAAAGGTATTGGTTCAGCCCGAGCCAGAAACTTTGCTTTAAAACGCGTCAAATCAGAATACATTGCCTTTTTAGATGCTGATGATTATTGGCATCCTAATAAATTATTAAAGCAATATCGTTTCCATCGTGACAATCCAAATATTGTTTTAAGCTTTACTAATTATCACCATACGACACCTGAAAATACCGACCTAGGTGATTGCTTTCAATATTGGCCACATTTTAATAAATTGGTGCAAGATGACAGTGAGTTTCATTACCTAGATCAGCCTACAGAAAAAATATACAGCGAAAATGTGATAGGAACGTCCTGTGTAATGATAAAGACAAAGACATACAAACTACTGGGTGGCTTTGATAATAAATTGAAATCGGCGGAGGATTGGGATTTATGGCTGCGATTCAGTAAGTATGGCAAGGTTGGGTTTTGCAATGACCAATTGATGGAGTATCTAGTCCGTCCAGGATCTAAAACCAGTAATCGATTACGCCGTCTCGATCAAATGCGGTTAATTATGAAGCGCCACCGTAATTATGTCCGCAACCGTAATATCTGGTCAGTGCTGCAAGCAGACGGTCGTTTAGAAGTAGGTTATGCAGAGCACTATGCGGAACAGAAAGAGTTCCTAAACGCATCTTGGCATCAATTTAAAGGCTTTGTATTTAACCCTAGCTTTCGCAATTTTAAAGCCAGCGTTGCCTTTGTATGGCACGGAATTCAACAACAAAGAAGAGAAAAAGAAACTGTTTGAAGATTGGCATACTGTCACTAAAAAACCACAACAGACATTTTTCCTAATATGCTGTTGTGGTCTATATTCCAACAAATTATTAATTAGTCACGCTTATAGAGTGATTCAATCGAACTTGATTCAAGAGTATTAGCATTGATCATATAGCCTGCTAAAGCACCCGAAGCATTTTCCGGTAACTCCAACAATTCTGTGGATAACGCATGAACCGTAAAGCGGTAATGATGTATACCATGACCTTCTGGTGGGCAAGCGCCACCAAAACCTCGGCTACCATAATCATTTTGAATTTGCAGGCTTCCCGCAGGGGCCAATGTACCTTTTGTATCACCCGCACCGGCAGGTAATTCCGTTACACTTGCCGGGATATTAAGAACTTGCCAATGCCACCAACCACTCCCTGTCGGTGCATCAGGATCATAGGCAGTAATAGCAAAGCTCTTGGTGCCCTCTGGTGCTCCTGACCATTTAAGCTGTGGCGACGTATCACTACCAGAACAACCAAAGCCATTAAATTCCTGCGCCTTCGTCATAAATTCAGCGTCAGAAATGTCATCGCTCGTTAACGTTAGAGAGCCGGCAAATACGGAAGTAGAGACAAGCAGTGATAAGAAAGAAAGAAGTTTAGTGGGTTGGCGCATAATAATCCTAGTGAAAGACTGGCTAATTAAGTAGCCATATTAGCCCGTTATCCCAATGCACTAGGCCCATAAGCCGTCATTCTTTCGCCCTATTCCGTCATAATCGTTTTTCTAAGCTCAGAAGGCGTTAAACCAAAGCGGCCCTTAAAGCGTTCCGTAAATCGAGATTGTGACTGATACCCACATTCCTCAGCAATGGTACTTATAGAAAACAGGGTGGTTTGCAGCAAGTGTAAACCTAGGCCTAATCTTGCTTGATCTTTAATTTCTTGCACACTGGTGCCTTCCATTTTTAATTTTCGTCTCAGTGTTGATTCACTCATCGCCAACTGTTCGCAGATAGATTCAAGGGTCAACTCGTGAAAGCCTTGTTCATTAAACATAGTATGCAGTCGTTGCCCAATCTGAGAACTTCCTAGCATCGATAAAATTTCTTCATGCCCCATATGACATAATAATTCTAATATTTCTCTTTTACGCGATGAGACAATTTGTGTGGGTGCCCAAAGAGAGGATTCAATAAATTGTAGTAAGCATTTTTTTAAGGACTCGGTCGTATCACCGATGCAATAATGTTTTTTATGTGAAGCTTGAACATTCAGGCCCGCATAATCTTGCGAATCAAATTCAATTAATAAAGCAAAATACTCTTCTTCAATAGGGATATTACGCATATTAATCGCTGGGCTATCGGATAAAAAGATAAAGCGCCCGACTTGGCAGACTAATTCACCTTGCTTACCTAAAATCTTTTCGCCGTTAAAAACTACGATCAACAGGGGTTTTACGATGGGGACATTAAGTAAATTTTGTTCATGGATGGAGGTATAAATAGAAAAAGGCAGCTCTTTATTTTCGGTATGCATCTTCTCGTTATGAAAATTGTCGGTTGCCGTATCGATTGTACTATTGAGATCCATTACGTTTTTCATAGCATTTTTAATTGATTGAAGCAGTGTATCCATTGTTCTTCTCAGGGTTGTAGCAAAATAGTGTGCTAGAGCCTATCATCCAGATTCTAGCGACCGTTATCAAGCCTCCATTATTTTCACACTGCATACGACTACTGTCCTCTTCCTAAAATCATAACTTTAATCGTGGCAAAGACAATTCCGCAGTCCATTTTTAACCAGTTCCAAACGGAGCTAATAGCCAATGAGTAGGATAAGTCATAACCCAATTTGTTCTTCACATCCTCTAAACATTCATCATAGCCCTGGTGAACTTGTGACAGTCCGGTTATTCCCGGTTTAATGCCATACGTGCGGTCAGTAAAATAAGGAATTTCACGCTCTAATCGACAACAAAAATTTGGACGCTCGGGTCGTGGGCCAATTATCGACATATCACCATGAATAACATTAATAAACTGAGGCAATTCATCTAACCGTGTTTTGCGTAAGAACTTACCGACTAACGTAATGCGAGCATCGTTTTTGGTTGCCAGTATTGGGCCACTTTCTGATTCAGCATTAACGCCCATAGTACGGAACTTATACATCATGAAGATATCGATTCGATCCGGTAAACTCTGCCCTATGCGCAATTGCTTAAAAAAGATTGGTCCCCGACTTTCAAACTTGATCGCAAAGGCTATCAATGGAAATAAAGGAAAGCTGACTAGCAGCCCGATACTTGCCAAGATCACATCAAATATTCTTTTACCTGTGCGCACTTCACTCGGAATAAAATCAGCAGGTATCGCACGCTGTCTAAGTTGATTAATACTAAGGTCCGCAGATTGGATGCGTTTTTTTACCGTATTTTTCATATCTGAATGTGGGGTATGAGTTATCATATTCATCACCTATTTTTATTTGTTTCAAACAGTTATCGAGCTAGCGCTCTAATCATCTGTCTTTTTTATTTCTACTTTGTGCCAGCGTTGTTCAGTTGTAATCCCCAAAAAGCGCTGCTTGTAATACTGGTTAACTGTATTTAGCAAGTAGCTTGCCGATCCGATCAGTCCCATTAGATGTCCTTGGCATAGATAGCCAACTAAACGAGCAATTTTGTTATTAAACAGTTTATCCAATGGTTTATTAAAGACACCGCCTATGCCAGAAGAGCCACTAACGAGCTTATTCAACATGGCTAAGCCATAGGCACTCACTTGACCGATGAATAGGAATGCAAAGAGGTATGATTTAAAGGCTAAGAGAGCGCTTAGGATGAACAAGGCAATTAAAAGATAAGGCATAATAACGCGTAAACACTTGCCTGAAGTGAACATCCAGCTAACCCAAAACCGACTTAAGTCGAATCCTGGGAATAATAAAGATTTCAATCTGATAAGTTGTTGCATATTGCCTTGCGAAATGCGAACACGTCGTTGTGCATCTTGCTCTAGTGGTGTTGCTTCGGTTTCTAGAATTCTTATTTTTTCATCAAATATCGCTTTGCCGCCTGATTCAACTGCTCTCATCGGAATGATAAAGTCATCATTGATAGTATCGGCTTCAAGAGAGCCACAGTATTCTCGGCGAATAGCGTAATAAGCTCCTGCAACCCCCATAACAGCACCAAGTTTGCTTTCAAGACTTCGAACTTTATTCTGGTATTTCCAATAGGCGGACTCACCGTCAGAGCCTATATTAGTGTCTGATTTAGAAGCGGATGTTAATAATGAATAATCACCAGTTACTACAGCTACTTCTGGATCACGCATAAAATGCTGTGCACTCCGCCATAACGTATCACTACTTAAAATGGCACTTGCATCTGAAAATACAATTACGTCAGCAATACTATCTTTAATTGCCCTATTAATAATTGAAACCTTACCTTTATTTTCTTCAATGTTAACAATGCGAATATCTAGATCACGATTATGAAATAAACTTTGGCTTTTAACAGCACGCTTAACGGTTCCATCATTACAGCCATCACAATAAATACTGATCGACAATTTATCATCGGGATAGTCTAACCACCCCATGCTGTCTACCTTTTGATGAATCACCGCTTCTTCATTAAAAGCAGGAACAATAATATGAATACTCGGTAACGTTTCATCCTGTTTAACGCATTTAAAACCTCGAGCACACTCTGCTGTAACAGAAGTCTGTTCCTTCGATTTATATCG
>Ga0105359_10002769_pt1 | contig 14462 bp, 8 predicted proteins | sample GOMGulsemesocosm_6_FD_83659 | JGI IMG/M metagenome (GOLD analysis project Ga0105359, IMG submission 83659) | Methane-oxidizing microbial communities from mesocosms in the Gulf of Mexico - GOM8C Gulf of Mexico | ecosystem: Environmental > Aquatic > Marine > Cold seeps | place: Gulf of Mexico... | reverse complement strand
TTTCGTTCCTTTTAATCAAAGTGTTATTTTGTATAACGCGTTAAAAGCAACAAAAAATCAGGTAACTTTTTACAAGGTCAAAGGTGCAGGTCATGGCCAACGATTCTATACCCCTAAAGTAATTAACCTAGTGAAAAAGTTTTTTAATGGTCATCTTTAGGCGTGTTAATTTTTGCTATTTTGATGCCAGTATCGGTTGAATTATCAATGCAATGAAGTTTTTATACGCTGGAAAACGTCAAATATAACTCAATATATTTGACGTTTTCAGTTTTTATATTGCTCTTAACCTTGCAAATACAGTGACTGCTCTGACTTTACTATTTTATCGTTACAACAACCCGTTGATATCGCGTTAACTGCGGCGAGCCATTGTCTGTAACTTCCACCACTAAGTGAATTGTCTGGCCGTGTTGGGCATCTTTTGGCACTACAAACCAAGCTTGTGGTCGCTCAGCCGTTTTAATGTCAATACGGCCTGGGTAAGTATCCGCTGCTTGGTATTGCCACCATTGATAACTTAATTCATCTGAGCTTAATTCATCTGAGCTTAATTCATCTGAGTCAGGATCATAACTGCCGCTGGCACTTACATGTACTTGGCTGCCAGCTTTCGCGGTAAGTGAATTGCTATGGGCAAGGGTGACTACCGGTGGATGATTAGCCTCCTCAGGGCTCTTAACACTCCAGTCTGCCCGCGCAGCGAAATCGTTTTGCAGGCTTTTGCTCCATCGCGTTAACGGTTTAAAATAGTCGTTCATCAGTTCGGGTTTGTTTGGGTAGGTTGCACGCATGTACATTCGCCCCCACGCCGATTTAGTGAACCAGCGCCCCTGTGGATATTGATAATCAGCAACGGGTACCGCATCAAGCCAAACGTTATCATAAACGTTAACATAGCGACCGCCCCAACCACCAAAATCAGGATGCTCTAGGTTAGCAAGTCCGGTATTTATGGTGTGCAGAAAAGCGGGTGAGTCTCCTTCCGATCTAAAATCGCCAACATCAAAATCAGTATCCCCTTTTAAACCATAACTGCCCGGCACATGTGCCTTATACAATGAGGCTAACGCGCCATGACCTTCAAGAATATTTTTTTTCATCCACTCGGCTTTAAAGTATTTTTGCTGATCTTTAGGAATAATTTTATTCCACTGATAAGCAATGGCCCAAAACTGATCACTAATAATGGTTAAAATATTATACTTACCCCACTTTGGGAGGATATAGTCTTGGTAAGTGCGGTCTTGCTCCCAAATAAAGAAAAAACGTAGCTTTTTGGCAACAGTGCTCATTTTTTCAGGGTGCTGTTCTTCAATGGTTTTCAGTGCTCTGGCAATGGTATTGGTGCCGCCCCACGCTTGCAGCCAAATTGGGCGATTATCAGACTCATCTAATAATAGCTTCACGATCAGTTCAGAGCCGGCAGTGATTTTTTCCATTTCACCTTCCCCTTCAACATTACCCAATACGGTTACTGCTCGAAGGTGAGCTGGTGAAGGGTAGTCAGCATCATGCTTGACTAAATTAGGGTATATTTCTTGATAAGCATCTAAATAGGGTGCGGCCCAATCGTCACCGGCCCATTTGTGTCCTTGCCAATGATATTGCGAGCTAGAGGTTACAATCGCTGCTACCTCCCAGTCATTAGCATAAAGTAAAAACCTTACTAATGAGCATTCATCGTCAACTTCACCATCAGAAGTAACAATAACCCTTGGTTTGTTCTTTGCTCCATTTGCTATGTTTGCTATTTTTTTTACGCTGCTTTCATCAGTAAGCTTTTCTACTTTGCTCGCTAAAGTGCCGCAAGCAATTAGAGTACATATAAGGAAAATTACGCTCGCAGTATTCAGTATTTTTTTCATATTATTGCATACCATTTATGTACACTTCTAACATAGTGTAACCTTGCGGATTGGTATTATTTCTGTCGCGATCATCATTAGGATTAAGGTTATTGGTTAACTCCCAATTGTCGGGCATACCATCATGATCACTATCAACTGGCGCCGGTGTTGAGGTTAGTATTGGCCAACCACCAACATCTTGTTGAGAGTCGATAATGCCGCTCATTTTACTGGCATCGGCGACCTGATGCTCTTGTTCGTAATGGCTGCCCTCATAAGTTGCATAACCATTTTTCACTTCATCAACAATACGTAAATCTACACTATCTCTTTTTGGCAAACTGGCACCAGCATGTGACAGTACTAACTGATATGCATCTTTTGGGGGCTGTTGGGTTATGGGCATGGCAGGCCATGGTTGCTCAAGTTTCATTTCATCAAGATAGTCCGCACTCTCTTTTAATTGTACGCCGCCCTGCCAATTGTTATTTGACACCCAATCGTTACCTTCAACGGTGTTGTTGTCTACATGCCATTTGCCATAATCTTTTTCTTTATTACGTGTCCAAGGCTGAATAATTAAGTGTGAAATTGCCCCTGGCGCAGTGGCAGGACCTGCTTTTTGGTAGTTAGCCACCATATTAATATTGGTGAAAGTAAATTTATCACTTTTTTGCTGTAAGGCTTCACCGCCGTAAGCGCCTAAAAACCCCCAGTTATATAAGACATTATTGCGATAATCGGTATTACCGCTACCTGAAGCAAAGCGTGGGTTTCGGCTTGAATGATGGGCAAATAAATTATGATGGTACGAGCTTTGATTTCCGCCCCAAATAGCGCCATAACCGTGATCAGAGCCTTTAGTATGGTTAGATTCATATAAGCTTTCTGAAATAATACTCCACTGCACCGTTACGTTGCTACAGTGATAAATAGAAACGGTTTCGTCGACACTCCAGCTGGCAGAAACATGATCTAATATTAGATTGTTAGTATATCGGCTAGAAATAGCGTCGGACGCGCCACCGGATTCATCTCCTAGTCTTACCCGAATATAACGAACGATAACCTCATCAGCATTAATCATCAGTGGGTAGCCGCGTAAAGTAATACCATCACCCGGTGCGGTTTGGCCAGCAATGGTAATAAAAGGATTATTAATTTCGAGATCACTTTTTAAAACAATAGTGCCTGACAAGGTGAATACCACCGTTCGCGGCTCTTTGGCGTTAATGGCATCACGTAAGCTACCTTTACCACTGTCGTTAAGATTGCTGACTTGATAGACCTTGCCGCCACGGCCACCAACTGTATATTTACCGTAACCTTCAGCCGTAGGGAAAGCGATTAATGGCTTAGCAAAGCTGGTGGCTGAAAAGGCAAAAGTTAACAAAATGAGAAAATTGCGCAGTAATCTTGCTGTTACACTTATAGTCATCTCTAATATTCCAAAATATAGGTTTTGTTGATAGCTTATTGATTAAATCATTTAATAGGTTATTTTACTGACTTTTTTTCAATACCCCTTATTTCATCTTAAAACGTTTTGTTTTATTTGATAACCTGATGAAATATCTATGGTGGTTAATAACAATTATTCATCGTAAAAATACGTTTAATCACTCAGTGGCCGTTTTTTTACTGGGGCAAGCATCGTATTTTATCGGTGTTTATGGTTTACTGATCACGCTTACACCACTCAGTCACTATAACTATATCTTATATCTATCTGACTGTACTAAATTCAATTTTTATTTCTTTGTAGAATGAATGTCAGTTATTTAATTCTGCAAAAAATGTATACCTATTAATATAAAAGCTGTTATGTAAAGGATGATAATGATGAATAAGTTTGCCCTACTGATGTTGGCGTTATTATTTAACCCACTCGCCAACGCTCAAGCCCCATGGGAGCAACACGGAAAACTTAAGGTGTCGAAAAACGGTCATTTCATCCAGCATGAAAATGGCACACCATTTTTGTGGCTGGGCGATACCGGTTGGGGAATGTTTCAGCAACTGACCCGCGCAGAAGTTGATTTGTATCTGGACAGTCGCAGCCAGTTAGGTTTTAGTGTTATTCAGTCAGTGGCGCATTGGTCACCCCATGGTGGCGGTATTGATAGAAGCCCGGATAACGCGCCAAATGCCTATGGTCACCGACCTTTTACCGGAAAGATTGGCGCACCGAATACCAGCGAGCCTTTAATTGTTGCCGGTGGCACCGCCACTGCGCCAAATGATTATTGGGATCATGCCGATTATATTGTTGCGGCCATCCATCAACGCAATATGTACCTTGCGCTATTACCTGCTTGGTCAGCGCAATTAGTGACAATTTCTAAAGAATATACCGCGAAGGAAGCTACATCATACGGTGAATTTTTAGGGCATCGATATAAAGATTTTGCCAACATTATTTGGGTTTTGGGGGGTGATACCAAAGCACAAATGCAAGGCTACGATAAATACCAAAAATATTTTGATTATGATGATCGTCACATCTATCGCGCCATGGCCGAAGGCCTAGGTTTAGGGGTAACGGGTAAACCATTAAAATGGCATGAAGAGCACCCCGGCTGGGATGAACTGTTTCTTACTTATCATCCCAATGGCGATTATCCCTACGGCTCTGCGCAATGGTTTCATCACGATGTTTGGCAAGACGCTAATGGTGTTGAAGTGTGGAAAGAAGTCGATGACGTTTACCGCACCATGTTAGATCACTATCAATTAACGGGCCCTGCCAAACCGGCGTTATTTCTTGAAGGCTCCTACGAGTTCGGCACTTACCGACACGAATGTGGTTGGGTTACCCCGGTAAAAGTACGTCGGCAACTTTATCAAACCTTTTTGGCGCTTGGCGCTGGGCATACCTACGGCGCTGCGCCTATATGGGCCATGAGAGGCACCGGTGGTGATTACAATTGTGGTTACTCTTGGCAGCAAGCGCTAAATTTTCCGGGGGTGGTGCAAGTAACCTCAATAGCACGAGATATTTTACAGGCACATGACTGGCCGTACTGGCAGCCAAACGGTAAGGTGTTATCGGGCTTTAGCAAAGGCGAAAACTTAAAAACAGCCATTACCAATAAAGCCGCTAATATGGCGATGATCTATTTTGCCAACAACTCACATATTACCGTGAATAATATTTTCAAACACCAGGCCAAGGCTTATTGGCTAGATCCCCGTGATGGGAAAATGATAGACGTAGAACCCTTTGCTGCCAATGAAGCTCGCGTAGTCGCGCCACCTGAGCGCTGGGAAGATGCGCTCTTGGTACTGAGAACTGATAGCGCTGAGAAGTGATGACGCTGAGAAATGATAGTGTTGAACTGATGGTGTTGAACTGATGGTGTTGAGAACTGATAGCGCTGAGAAATGATAGCGCTGAGAAGTGATAGCGCTGAGAAATGATGGTGTTGAGAAGTGATAGCGATGAGAAGTGATAGCGCTGAGAACTGATGGTGTTGAGAAATGATGGTGTTGAACTGATGGTGTTGAGAGCTGATGGTGATTAGCGTGAGTATTTATAGTGGGGGATGACTAGTGGGTTAATGCCGACAATGTACATAGAATAACCCCCACATCAGGTATATCGTAATGTGGGGGGAACTAGTTACTTCATCGTTGGCATTGCGAAGGCATTACCACTGGTTTGTTCACCTTTTGGCCAACGAGCGGTAACCGTTTTCATTCGGGTATAAAAACGAACGCCATCGTTACCATGAACATTAAGCGGTCCGAACACTGAGCGCTTCCAGCCACCAAAGCTATGAAATGCCATCGGTACCGGGATTGGAATATTCACTCCAACCATACCGACTTGAATTTGCTCGCAAAACTGTCTGGCACTGTCACCATCAGAGGTAAAGATAGAGGTACCATTACCATATTCATGGCTGTTAATTAACTCAATCGCGGCTTGGTAACTGTCAACACGCACAATACAAAGCACCGGGCCAAATATCTCTTCATCATAAATGCGCATGCCGGGCTTAACATGGTCAAACAAGGTTGGGCCAACAAAATAGCCATTTTCATGATCTTTAACCGTAAAACCACGACCATCAATCAATAAGCTGGCGCCTTCTTCAACGCCGCTATTAATATAGCCAATCACTTTTTCGGCATGTACTTGGCTGATCAGCGGCCCCATATGAGGCTCTTCGGCTAAGCCACTACCCGGACCCACGCGCATTTCAGTAACTTCGCGTTTTATTTGAGTAATCAAGTTCTCAGCGGTTTCATTGCCAACACATACAGCAACCGAAATAGCCATGCAACGTTCACCCGCTGAGCCATATGCCGCGCCCATTAAGGCAGACGATACTTGTTCAACTTGGGCATCAGGCATGACTAACATGTGGTTTTTAGCACCACCCAATGCTTGTACGCGTTTGCCATGCTTACTGCCGGTGGCGTAAATATATTCGGCAATAGGTGTTGAGCCAACGAAACTAACCGCATGCACACGGTTATCTTCTAATAACGCGTCAACGGCTTCTTTATCACCATTTACGATGTTAAATACCCCATCGGGTAAACCCGCTTGCTTTAATAATTCAGCAATACGCATAATCACGCTAGGATCTTTTTCTGAGGGTTTCATGATAAAGGTATTGCCACAGGTAATCGCAATCGGGAACATCCACATTGGCACCATCACTGGGAAGTTAAACGGGGCAATACCGGCACATACACCCAAAGGCTGCATTAATGAAAAGCTGTCAACACCACGACCAACATTGAGTGAATGCTCTCCTTTAAGTAGGTGAGGAATACCGCAAGCAAATTCAATCACTTCAATACCACGGGTTAATTCTCCTTTCGCATCTGACAGTACTTTGCCGTGCTCTAAGGTGATCAGCTGTGCTAATTCATCAACATGCTCTTCCACCAGTGCTTTAAAACGAAACATAACCCGTGCTCTATTGAGCGGAGTAACATGCTGCCAAGAGTCAAAAGCTGCTGCTGCAATAGTAACCACATCACGGGTTTCTTGTGCTGTTGAAAGCGATACTTGTGATGTACATTCTCCTGTCGCAGGATTAAATACTGCACTATATCGACTGCTTTGAGTTGGCGTGGCTACGCCATTGATAAAGTTTCCTAATAAATTCATGTTGGCCTCATCGTTTGAAATAAATATTCAGCGCTAAACTGAATGGAATATATGTTCCATAATTTACACTATTGGAATAATCAAATCAAACATTGATTAAATGAAATGTTCATTCTCTTGATAAAAAAAACGGTTTTAACAAACTTGCTGTTAAAACCGTGAGATTTAGTTGGATTACTAAAGAATAAATTGACTATTTTCGACTTAAATCTTGGGTATTGATGTCGAGTTTTAATTTACTGGCAACATCGCGCCATGATACATATTTAAAGTTGGTACTTGCTCGTGAGGTGTTAAGTGTGGAACCTGCAGGTGGCTGATTATCACCATCTTGCATAATAAGAACACCTTGATCGAATTTTCCTCCTAAGTTGGCGTTAACCACCATCATGCCATCAGTTTCATTAACGCCATCAATGGCGCCATCACCGATAGTGAAAGAGTTAACAAAGGCGTTATTCACATCACGCTCATAAACGGCAATGGTATTATTACCTTGGCTTGAGGCCAGTAAATAGCCCTTACCGTTACCAGCATCGTATAAGGTTAAGCCTTCAGCATCGGCAATTAATTGCTTGCTGCCATAACCAAGATCTTTATCGTGTTGTAATTCACACAAGTACTCTTCTTCTTCGGCATCCCACGTTCTGGTGTAAGGAATACCAAAATCCTTCACCTTAGCAAACAATTGCCATTGTTTGCTGCTGGCAGGATCAGCAAGGTTTATTTTCCAAATACCGACATCTTCTTGAGCAAGAAATAAAGCATTATTGGTCGTATCAGCAACCATACCTTCTAAGTGTGGATATTCACCATCGTCGTCGGCACACGGTGTCCATTGGGTGTTATTGGGCAGAGTGAATGTTGCCGGAAAATCTAAGTTGGCGATATTTTTATAATTAATTTGGCCATTACCCTGATCAAATAATTCTAGTTGGACAACACTAGTGGTGCTATTTTGGCTAACAAACGCCATAGCTTTATCGGTTTTAGCGGTAGCTAAACCATAAGCCGTTAGCCCTTCATTAATTTCTTGCTGGTTTGTGGCAAAAATTAACGGTGCGCTACTGGCGGTAACATCGCTCAACAGCTGTGTGCCATCTTTTTTGTTACTGATAGTATAAATGGCCAGCTTATCTAAACCGCGATCTGATATCACCACTAAATCAACCAGCTCATTACCTAATTTAAAGCCATAAATAATATCGGCATTATTAAGTCGTCCGGCTTTATTTTTACAAGGCTGACTATTATTTTTACAAGCGGGTGCCGCTGCGGGTTCAATAAATTGCAGTAGTTCGCCAGCAAGGTTATACACATCAATGCCGCCTTTTTTTAGGGTGGTTACTACTAAACTACGTGATTTATCAGTTGGGTGAATCCAAATGGCAGGATCATCAACATCGGTATGACGTCCGGCTTCATCGCTATAATGTGAACGGGTTTCAAGGGTTGGCGTTATGGTTGCTAAGCCTTGCATGGCACTAGCACAGCTAGAAAGTGTTACTGTCGATAACAGCGCATAAGTGAGTGGAAATATTGATAACTTCTTCATAATTTTCTTCCTGTTGTTTTAAGTGGTACTAGCATAACTAAGTGACCATGAAACGAAGATGTATTGAACATTAACAATTGTTCATTTATGGGGGAGTACCAATACTTACTCACCAACGCTAATGAAAGTGGGCCGGTTGGCTGATACCCGCTTGATGATAATCGCTAAGTAACGCCGATCAGCTCAGTAATAATCCGGCTTTATTGGCGAAAGCGTTTATGTTATCAAAGCCTAATTTTGCATACGTTAACGGGTGAGCAATAGCGGGATCTTGCTCAGCTTCAACCACTAACCAGCCATTATAATTATGCTCTTTTAACGCGATAAATAACGATAAGTAATCAACATCGCCATCACCTGGTACCGTAAAAACACCATTTAATACCGCATTTAAAAAACTTAAATTCCGGTTCTTAGCCGCTTTTAATATATCTTTACGGACATCTTTAACATGCACATGAATAATACGTTGATGATGTTTGATATATTCCGAAATAGGATCACCACCGGCATACGTTAAATGGCCGGTATCGAGCAATAACCCTAATGCGTCTCCGGTATTTTCCATCAGTAAATTTATCTCTTGTGGCGTTTCAACAATCGTACCCATATGGTGATGATACGCTAACTGTACGCCTTGACTTAAACAGTAATCAGCGACCTGGGTTAAACGTTTACCGTAGTCAGCCCAAGCCGACTGCTCAAGGGTGGGTCTTTGTGACAACGGTGTGTTTTGTGCGCCATGAATGCAACCCGTCACTTCGCAATACACCATCACGGTTGCTCCGCATTGTTTCAATAGCTGCAAATGAGCTTCAATGGCGGCTATTTCAGCTTCAACACTATGTTCGAGCAATTTTCCGCTATACCAACCTGACACTAAGGCAAGTTGGTGGCTATCGAGCACCCGATTCAGTTGTTCACTTTCTCTAGGAAATTTATTACCTAATTCGAAACCGACATAACCGGCTTGTTTCCCTTCACTTAAACACTGTGTTAATGGCGTATTGGCCCCGAGTGACGGTAGATCATCATTGGTCCAGGTTAATGGGTTTATTCCGACGCGTATGGTCATAATATCTCTCTCAAAAATTAGTAGGGTTGCATGCCTTTTTTATTTTGGTAATTTATCAATGCGGCTTGAACGTCTTTACTGGTTGATGTTTCTGGAATAGCGACATCCCACCATGAATCACCATTGTCTGTGGTGATGTAGGGATCCGTATCGATGGCAATAAGGTAACTGGTTGGGGCTTGTTTTGCGCGAATAATAGCTTGCTCTAATGCTGCGATTGATTGTACCGACTCAGCTTGTGCGCCCATCGCTCTGGCATGCGCGGCAAAATCAAGCTTAGGCGCGCCTTGTTCCGTGGTATGGCAATCTTCGAGCAAGTTATTAAATGGTTGGTTACCGGTGGCCATTTGTAAACGGTTAATGCAGCCATAACCTCGGTTGTCTAAGGTGATGACAATGATTTTCTGTCCCATCATCACTGAGGTTGCCAGCTCAGAATTCATCATCATATAAGAGCCGTCACCAACCACGACAAATACATCGCGTTCTGGCGCCGCCATTTTCACACCCAAACCGCCAGCTATTTCATAACCCATGCAAGAAAAGCCATATTCAACGTGATAACTATTATGATCATCACAGCGCCACAATTTATGTAAATCGCCAGGTAAACCACCGGCAGCACAGACAATAACATCAGTTGCTGCAGATTGACGTTTGATAGCGCCTAATACCTGCGCATCGCTAGGTAAGGCACTACCCGTATCTTTAGTAACAAGCTCGTAGGTTGCATGCCATTCGTTATTTACGCTTAAAATGGTCTTGGCCCAGGTATCACTCGACTTCCAATCGGATAAGCCTGCGGTTAATGCCGTTAAGGCTATTTTGCAATCCGCTTGTAAAGGCGTAGCGCCATGTTTATTTGCATCAAACTGACCCACGTTTATTTGAATAAGTTGACTGGATTTTGAGAATAAAGTGCGTGATTCGGTGGTGAAGTCTTGCAAGCGGGAGCCAATGGCAATAATAACATCCGCCTGCTGTGCTAAGGTATTGGCAGCTTTAGTGCCGGTAACACCAATACCCCCCACAGATAATGCACTGCGCCAATGTACAGCCCCTTTACCAGCTTGTGTTTCCGCGACCGGTATATGATGGTGTTGCGCAAACTTGTTTAACTCTTCAGTGGCTAACGAGTAATGAACTCCGCCACCGGCAATAATAAGTGGACGAGATGCTTGGCTTAGTATCGCGATCACTTCATCTAGTTCACCCGGGTCAATACCAGGACGGCGAATTCGATGTACCTGCTTTTCGAACATGACAAGCGGAAAATCATAGGCTTGTGCTTGAACATCTTGGGGTAAAGCTAAGGTCACTGGGCCACAATCAACCGGATCCAATAAGGTTCGCATCGCCACGGGTAAGCTATTGATCAATTGCTCTGGTCGGTTAATACGATCAAAATAACGGCTGACCGGTTTAAAACAATCATTTACCGACACACCAGGATCAGCAAAACATTCGAGTTGTTGCAAAACCGGATCAGGGCTTCTATTAGCAAAGGTATCGCTGGGTAAAAACAATACCGGTAAGCGGTTAACGTGCGCTAACGCGGCAGCGGTCACCATATTGGTGGCGCCGGGCCCTATCGAGGTAGTACACACCATCATACGTTGACGATTATGTTGCTTAGCAAAAGCAATGGCGGCATGGGCCATACCTTGCTCGTTATGGGCACGATAAGTGGGAAAAGTGGCGTTGTTTTCGTACAGCGCTTCACCTAAACCAGCCACGTTACCATGACCAAAAATAGCGAATGCACCTGCAAAAATGGGCTGTTCTTTGCCTTCAATAACAAGGTATTGTTGTTGTAAATAGCGAATAAGCGCTTGAGCTGTTGTTAAACGTATTGTGGTCATGTTCTTGTTCCTTAGGCTTTTCTATTTTGCCAAGCATCTACTAAGCGTAAATAGTTATCTTTAACCTGAGCGATAAATGTTTCATCATTGATGGTATTACTTAACCAGGCTTTACTCGGTGCACTGAATATTGACCGTCCGACCGCAAAACCCTTGCAAATATCAAAGTCTGCACTGGCTTTAAACGCTAGCTCTAGCTGCGCCAGTGGTGCATCTAAGCCGAGTAAAATAACTCCTCGGCAATGCGGAGCACGTTCCGCGATTAAGGTCGATATTTGTTGCCAGCCGTTAGTGGTCGGTGCGGGTAGTTTCCACCAATCAGGTTTTATTCCTAAATTGTAGAAACGTTGCATCGCTAATACCACAGTATCTTCATTATTAGGCATATCTGCAGGTGGGATCACTTCTAATAATAATTCGTGACCACTGATGCAGCAAGAGTGATAAAGCTCGAGCACTTTGCGCTCTTGCGCTAAACGTAAAGCATGATCATCGTCAGGATGGAAAAACACCAAACACTTAACAATATGCTCTATTGGCCAAGTTTTTATCCGGGTACCAATGGAGCAATCACCTTCAAATTCAAGGGGACGTGAACTCGGTAGCTCTACTGGGCGGGCAATCCACCAATTTTTTCCGGTTAACTGGTTTAAGGCTGCTTGGCCGTAAGTATCATCAATGAGTACTCCCGGTTGGCTATGATGAATACTGTCTTGGGTACTGGTGTCAGCAGCGGTGACTAATAACTGTTTTAATTGACTAATACGCTGAGGATCCGCGTTGAGCTCGCGTGCCATTTCATAAAACTGTTTACGATGATCAAAGGCTAAAATGGCAAGATCTGGCCATTGGCTTGGTGTGCGAGTAGTAACCCGGTGCAAGTAATTGAGCTCTTCATCAAGATCAGGACGTGGGATGTCGTGCTGTCTTGCTAAATAATTATCAAGCTCTTCTGCAGAAGGAATAGCAGGAGCACAGCCATGACGAGATACTACTAAGGCGCCACAAGCATTGGCATAAGCACAACATTTGTCATAACTTTCTTCACGTAACCAGCCACGTAAAAATCCACTCATAAAGGCATCGCCGGCGCCAAGTACATTCAGCACGTCGACTTGTACGCCATAGCTGGTAAAACCTTCATCAAGAGAGCCGGGTATTTCACCATCAAAGACTGAGCAACCCAATGCGCCACGCTTAACCACGATTTCGGCGTTAGAAATGGTTCTTATTTTGCGTAAACAGGCGATGGTATCGGTAGAGCCACCGGCGATATGAATTTCTTCTTCGGTGCCAACAATGAGATCGCATAGCGGTAATATCGACAATAAATGTTGAGTGACCGAGTCATTAGAGACAAAGCGATTTTCACCTTCACCTAAACCCGTTAATCCCCATAACACTGGGCGATAATCAATGTCTAATATCACTTTGGTGCCAGCACGCTTTGCATACTCAATTGCTTTAAGGCTAGTGGTATTGGTTTGCTGAGTAGAAAAATGCGTGCCGGTGATTAATAACGACTTACTCTTAGCAATATAAGCAGCATCAAAGTCACTGCTATCAATTGACATATCAGCACAATCATTACGATAGAATAATAACGGAAAACTGTCATTATCTTTAATTGATAATAATACTAAGCCGGTTAATCTTGCTGGATCGGTAACCACATGGCTGATATCACAGCCGACTCTGGCAAGTTCTTCGCGCACAAACCGCCCCATGTGTTCATCGCCAACTCGGGTAAGCATTGACGATTTTAAACCTAAGCGGGCGGTACCAAAAGCGATATTACATGACGATCCGCCTAAGGATTTAGTAAAAGAGCTAATATCTTCTAAGCGAGAGCCGATTTGTTCACCGTAAAGATCGACCGCTGCCCGACCAAGACAGATCACATCAAATTCATGTGGTTTACTCATTATTGCTATTCTCCAATTAGGCAAGTGTTCTAGTAATATAAAAAAGGGCAAAGTTAATCATGTTAACTGTAACCCAATATTTCACACTCAGTACTTACCGCTAGAAAACTAACCGATATAGACTGTAGCGCAAGTAGATAGACTTTTTCCATATATCTATGAATGCATGTTCAGAACTATCTTAGGAATGATAATTTAGAATAAAAATTCCATTTAATCAATAGTTGAAACAAATAAATTAACTGATTAAATTGTTAGTTATGCAAGTTTCTCAAGAAAAAGCATTAAAAATCAAGTAATTAAGAGGTGATGTTTCTGTGGAATGTATATTCTATAGTAATTAAATTGGTAATTTGAATCATGTGAGCGGCTATGTAGCCGGGAAATATCGACACACTCGATAGTAACACTCTAAAAAAGCTAAAATAATAACAACAGTTAACCACGTCTAAATCCTCAAGTGGCTAGATAAAATACCGAAGAGTTGTTGACAACGACGATGTACTTTGGTTATATGTGGAACATAAATTCCACAATGTATTATTTTGGAATGTTTGTTTTTGAAGGCCCGTTAGTCATTATCATCGCAAGATATATGGTGAACGGGTAATTTTTGCTTTAATTTTTGGAATATTTGTTTTATTTTAGCCGTTATGTTTCAAATTATAACGCAGCAAATGGGATCAGCATGATAAATGACAAAGCGGCCACCGAATTAGATAAATTGAACGAAGCAATAACGCAACGTTTTACCAGCCTAAGTAAGCGGTTACAAGAAGTTGCCAAGTATATTTTGGAATACCCCAATGAAATAGCCTTTGGAACTGTTGCGGTAATAGCCAAAAATGCCAATGTGCATCCTTCAACATTAATACGCTTTGCCAATGCTTTTGATTTTAGCGGCTTCAGTGATATGCAGAAACTTTTTCAGAATAAGTTACTGCAAGAATCACCCAATTATGATGAGCGCATTAAGTCAATTCGAGACGACCATTCATTGGATGGTACTAATGTTAGCATTTCATTATTAGAGCAATTTAGTCAGGCCAATAGCCAAGCTTTAATGC
>Ga0105359_10002768_pt1 | contig 14463 bp, 12 predicted proteins | sample GOMGulsemesocosm_6_FD_83659 | JGI IMG/M metagenome (GOLD analysis project Ga0105359, IMG submission 83659) | Methane-oxidizing microbial communities from mesocosms in the Gulf of Mexico - GOM8C Gulf of Mexico | ecosystem: Environmental > Aquatic > Marine > Cold seeps | place: Gulf of Mexico... | reverse complement strand
TCATCATATTTAGGGATGTAAAAATGGCTGTTTTTAGTGATTGTATACTGGTTGTTATTGTCCTAATTTTGGGAATCCAAACTTAAAATCTAACTTAATGAAAAACCTACTTTTATTAGCACTATTATATAGTGTTAGTTTCTTTGCGCAAGAAGAAAATCAATTACCTAATTTTATAATGCCCTCACCTCAGGCATTTGAATTTACTAAATATGGAGATGTGTCTTCAAATGAGAATACAGGTAGGTTTAATTTATCCATACCTATAGATAATTACAAGGTAGGAAGCATTAATGTGCCAATAGGGTTGCATCATTCTGGTTCTGGAGTTAAGGTAAATCAATTAACAACATGGACTGGTATTAATTGGAATTTACAAGCAGGTGGTGTTATTACTAGAACTGTACATGATTTATCAGATGAAAACCCAGCAACCTTACGTATTTTCACAAGTGAATTAGAGTTAAGTAACATGTCGTTAGCTACAAATAGCAGTGATGCTCCAACAGTATATGAATATCTCGAATTAAACTCTAGAGACACAGAGGTTGATGTGTTTTATTTTTCATTTATGGGAACTTCAGGAAGTTTTTATTTAAACGAAGAAGGTAAACCAGAAATATTTGTAAACAGTAGCAATTTAAAAATTGAAATATTAGGGAATTTATATACTGACAAAGAATTTGTTATTACAGATAGTAATGGCACAAAATATTATTTTGGTGGAGAAAATGCTTCAGAAGATTCACAAACGAGAGTTCAAGGACAAGTTGTTACAACAACGGCTACAACCGCTTATTATTTAAAGAAAATAGTTTCCTATTTAGGAGAAGAAGTTTATTTTGAATATCAAAATATAGGCACATTACTTATTCAGCTTTCAAGAAATAAAACTCGTAATATTAGTAAGGAATTATCATATCAATGTACTACGCCTTCACAATCCCCTGGGAATTGTTGTTGCCCTGGTCATTCAGTTCCAAGTACTTCTTATTCTAATACAACTAATAGAATATATGGTGCTAAGTTTTTGTCAAAAATATTGAATAATAAAAATAATCTAACAGTTAATTTTAATACAATCAATTCTAATAACAATAAAATATCTAGTAAAATACTAGATAATATAGAAATAAAAGAGAGTACTAATGTTATTAATAAAACAACATTAGTATATGATTATTATTCTGAAAATGGGATGGTTGACTGTGATCGTTTTTTCCTAAATAAAGTTATAGCTTTTAATCAAAACGGTGTACATAATAAGGATAAAGAAATATACGAATTAGAATATAATACCCCTGAAGATCTTCAAAAAGGTCTTCCTGAGCGTTTTTCATATAATCAAGATCATTTAGGTTATTTCAACGGAACTAATAACTATACGAATTTACCTCAGATAGAAGGAGAAGATATTGGAGCAAATAAAAATCCTTCCTTTGAACATGCATCTAAAGGAGTACTTAAAAAAATAATTTATCCAACTAAGGGATATGCTATTTTTGATTATGAATCGCATAAGAAAAAAAAGGAGAAAATTCAAATAAAGCGAATAAGTGTTTTTAATAATCCAAGTGTTCCTAATCATGACTTAATAAATACTTTACACATAGGAAATAATTTGTCTGAGGGGACTGGAGAAGCAGTAGGGCTAGGGATAGAACCGGTGGAAACCTCAGGAGTGACTGAGACTCAGGAAATATTAATAAAATTTGGAGTACAGGCACCTGATGAGCCTATTTATTTAAATCAAAATGGTGTTCCAATGTATGATGTGCATTATAGGGATTTTTTACGTTTTAAGATTACAGATCATACACCTAATCCAGATGTTGTACACTATGTAGTAGGGAATTCCAGTCCTTATCAAAATGGAATTAATTTAGGAGCAGTGAAAGATCCTGTTTCTGGTGATGCTATAGAATTTCCTTTTACACTAATAAAAGACCATAACTATTCTTTTCAACTGGAAATGTTCTCTCAAAATAACGGCGGTAACCCTCTAGTTGGATTACCAAATTCGTTAGTACGTGTTGAAGCTTTTTTTGAATATGTTTTAGGTGATGAATATGTAGAAGATTTAGGGGTACGTATAAAAAGAATAGCGAATTTTACAAAAGATGAAAAACCAGAAAGTATTAAACGATATTATTATAAAGAAGCAGGTAAGTTTGATGAAAGTTTAGTAAATGTTTTTAACCCAATTTATAAAACAGAATATCTTACCGCTGTTCCTTGTAACTTGACAGCTGGGGTATCTAATTGTGTTTCTACCTTAGCATGTTCCTGGAATCGATGGATGATATCTAGTTACAGTTCTGAAAGCTTCAATAATTTATTTTTTGGTAATGAAAATACTGCAAGTTATGAATATATTACAATAAGTTATGGAGGGGATAATTTTGAAAAAGGAGGTATTCAAAAAAAGTTTACTATAGATAATGCTATAGGAGTTATTCCCTTTCATGAACCAAATGAAGTGTTTAAAAGTATACAAAAGTTTGGGAACTCAAATAGTTTAAACGGAACGTTAAAGCAAAAAATTTCATTAGCTAATATAGGTTCTACAGTTTATAAAATAAAAAAAGAAGGTTACAATTGGGGACATCAACGCTTAAAAACAATACCTAATATGGTAGGTAATCAAGCATATAGTATATGTTATTTCAGCGATTATCTATCATATGAAGGATTGTATATAGGTTTTTATAATAATTATATCTTCAAGCAAAACCTCATTCAACAAACCACCACGGATTACATCCAGCCTTTAGCCTTAGGAGCCGATGAAAACTCTGTAGAAAAGATGGTTACCACTGTAGATTATGAATATGGTGATTTAGCAGGATTACCAATAAAAACCACTAGCACCAATAGTGATGGAAAACAACAGGTATTAAAAAATTATTATCCAGATCAAGTAACTTTAGGTAGTGTTTTAAATTTACAACCAGCATTAACTGCATCAGAATTAACATCAATTTCTAATTTAAAGTCACAAAACAGAATAAGTCCTATTCAAGTTGAAAGCTATGAAAAAGTAGGAGTAAATCCAGAAGTACTATTAAGTGCCCAGCGTAGTTTATATAAAGAAGACAACGGTCATACCGTACTAAAAAATGTATCCTCCTCTAAAAACAGCTCTGATTTTGAAGAGCGCGTAGTATATCATAAATACGATGCCAAAGGAAACCCATTAGAATTATCAAAAACCGATGGCACAAAAGTAGTTTACAAATGGGCTACGACACACAGAAAACCATTAGCTAAAATTGTAAATGCAAGTTTAGTTGAAGTTCAAAATGTTACAGGAGATCTAAGAGCTGATTTGCCAAAAGCACAAGTAACAACATATACATATACAGGTCCGTTAAATTTATTGAGTACAGTAACTGATCCTCGTGGTTATACAACAAACTATACCTATGATGAGTTTAACAGATTAAAGTTTGTTAAGGATGCTGAAGGAAATATTTTAAGTAAAAATCAGTACAACTATAAAACCAACTAGGAAGATGAAAAAGTTATTATACACACTCGTATTGCTACTTCCTATTATAGTATTAGGACAAAGCACAGATCAGAATTTTGTTAAATCAACAACCTATAAAAAAGCAACACAAACAACTGTAGGAGTTTCAGAAGCCGATAAAATAGAGCAGGTTACCTATTATGATGGATTAGGACGACCAATGCAAACCAATGCCTATAAAGCAGGAGGAAGCGGGCAAGACATCATTAGTCATATAGAATACGATGCAATCGGAAGACAAGTAAAAACACATTTACCATATGCAACAACCGGAACAAACACCTTAAATTACAGAACAGGAGCTTCCGCAGCAACTACGGCATACTACCAAGCAAATTACGGAACAGATTTAGATGGAGGGGCCCCCAATCCGTTTAGTGAAATAGAATACGAAGCTTCACCACTAAACAGAGTATTGCAACAAGCAGCCCCTGGAAAAGATTGGAGTTTAGCATCAGGTCATGCAGTAAAATTCGATTATCAAGCCAATATAACAAGTGATGCAATCAGAAAATTTGATGTAGCATTTCCTGATCCAAACAATACAGAAGACCATCAATTAGTATACAAAGGATATTATGCAATAAATGAATTGTATAAAACCATTACTAAAGATGAAAATTGGGTGCTAGCAAATGGAAAAGCACAAACCACAGAAGAATTTAAAGATAAGCAAGGACGTGTTATATTAAAACGAACCTACTCCATAAATGCAAGTAATATAACAGTAGCGCATGACACACAATACGTGTACGATAAATACGGTAATTTAAGCTATGTGTTATCCCCAAATGGCTCCGATAACTTAGTAACTAACCTTAGTTACACTGATTCCTCCACAACAATACCTTACAATTTATTTTCAGCATTTCAAGCTATTGAACTAGGCATTTTAAGTAAAACCACAAAAGGAGCAATCAATAAAAAACCAATCAATACCAATTCAGGAGAAGTACAAGTTGTTTTATCCGGGAATACCTTAACGCTAAGCGTAAATTTAAACTTTAATCCAGCAACCAAGTTGCGTTTAGGAGGAATACAACAATTAAATGGACTAGTTCCAAATGTGTCTTTTGACACAGGATCCGCCCTAAATGGTTATGAGTTTAAAATCGAAAATGGTTTTTTAGCTGTTTCGCACCCACAATCGTTATTCTCAACTAATTATCCAGCAGTAAGTTCTTTAAATGGGACTTTTACGATTAGTTTACCAAATTATGAAATTGAACAAGAAGTATTGGATGGATTATGTTACCAATACAAATACGATTACAGAAACAGGTTAGTAGAAAAGAAAATACCAGGGAAAGGTTGGGAATATATTGTATATGATAAATTGGACAGACCAAGACTTACCCAAGATGCAAACCTTGCAAGTTCAAACAAATGGCTATTTACAAAGTATGACGCCTTTGGACGAGTAACCTATACAGGTAAAATAGGCTATGTATCATCATTATATATTACAGGTTCAGCACTAAGAAAAGAGCTGCAAAGTAATGTGAATGCACATGTAATATTAAACGAATCCCGTGTAGGAAGTCATGTTTTAGGAAGTGACCCACTTTTTGAATACACAAATGTATCCTATCCCATTGTTGGCGATGATGTACTAACAGTAAATTATTACGACAAATATCCAAAAGAAACAGATCTAGCTTTTAACTCGATAATTAATTATACAGGGTATTCACTTCTAGATGGAGGAGACGAACAACACGTTTATAAAGCCGAAAAATATTTAAAAAACTTAGCTACCGCAAGCAAAGTTAGAGTACTTGGTACAAATGATTGGATTTTCACTACTACCCGCTATGATAAAAAAGCACGCCCATTAATTATAGCCTCAAAGAATAGCTATTTAAAAACGACTGATTATATTTTAAATGAACTTGATTTTATAGGAAACTTAACAGCAAGCCAAAGTCAGCATTTAAAAACAGGGCAGCCAACAATTACAGTAACCGACGGTTTTACATATGACTCTCAAAACCGATTAATCAAGCAAATTCAATCGATTAATGAAGGGGGATTTAAAACAATTGTAACTAATGCATACGATGCATTAGGACAATTAATTAAAAAGGATGTAGGAGGAACAAGTGCTAGTCCGTTACAAGTAGTAGACTATAGCTACAATATTAGAGGTTGGTTAAAAGGGATTAATAATATCGCAAATATTGATACATCAAAGGATTTATTTGCCTTTGGGATAAACTACAATACAGCAGAATTTTCGGATACAGAAAAATTGTATAACGGAAATATTAGCGAAACCCATTGGTTAAGTGCTAACGACAATGTAAAACGATCTTACGCCTATAGCTACGATGCATTAAATCGTATATTGCAAGGACGTTATAAAGTAGCCACAAATACGAGTGTGGATAACCGTTATAACTTAAATCATATATCGTATGATAAAAACGGAAACATAAAAAATTTATTGCGAAACGGATTTGTGAATGATAGCTCAGTAATTACGGATAATTTAACCTATAACTATGCAGCAAACAGTAATGTATTAGAAGGAGTAAGTGATGCCTCAAATCAAGTAGCAGGCTTTAATGACGGGAGCACTTCCGGGAACGATTATACCTATGATGCAAATGGAAATATGAAAACCGATGCTAATAAGCAAATAACCAGTATTTCATACAACCATTTAAACCTGCCAGCTGAAGTTGGATTTGAAAACTCAAACACCAAGAAAATTACTTACAGTTATGATGCAACAGGAGTAAAATTAAAGAAAGTAGTTACGGACGGAAGTACAATTACTACAACGGATTACGCAGGGAATTACACCTATAAAAATGATGGTTTGGAATTCTTTAATCATGTTGAAGGTTATGTAGAGCCAACAGATAATCCTTCAAGACCATTCCAATATGTCTATCAATTTAAAGACCACTTAGGTAACATACGATTATCATATTCTGACGACGATAACGATGGGCATGTAGATGTTTACAGGCCAGGAACTATCATGTCAAGTCCAATAGATGTTGACGGAGATGGAGATTACAAAAATGAAATTAGAGAAACTAAATCGTATTATCCATTCGGGTTAACTCATGACTTTGGAACAAGTTCTTCTTTATCTGTAGTAAGTGGACGTTTGCATAAGTATGGATTTGTTGGTAAAGAATATCAAGATGAATTAAATCTAAACATGCATGACTTTGGAGCAAGAAATTATATGGCAGATATAGGTCGTTGGGGAAATATAGATCCTCTAGCAGAAACATATGTTAGAGCATCTCCTTATAACTATGCTTTAAATAGTCCTATAATGTTTATGGACCCAGACGGGATGAAAGTAGTAAACCCACATAAGAAAGAAAAAGAAGAAGCAGAAAATAATCTGAACTCTTCTCAATCTGAACTGGATGGACTAGATGAAAACGCTAGCAAAAAAGATAGAAGAAAAGCTACTAGAAAGGTTAATAAAAGCAAAAGACAACTGAATAGAGCTACGAGAAGTTTTGACGAAGTTGAAGGATTAATTAATTCATTAAAAAATATTGACTCAGAATGGTTTAGTCAATTAGACAATTTAACCGATTTAAATGGGAATTCTGTAGATGTCTATGTTTCTGTAATGCATGGAGAAAATTATAAAAATTCAGGAGATGGAGTAACATACGATTTATTAGGAGGAACTTACGCTCTACCTGTAGGGAGAAAAGGTATTAAAGGAAAAATAGTTGATGGGGTTGCTCCTAAAAATAGAATTGATATTATAATGACTAAAGGAGAGGGTAATTTGAAATTTTGGCATGAAGTTGGGCACACACTTTGGTACGCACAAGAAAGGATGAATACTGGTGAAACAAATTTATTCTGGTATAGGAGTAGGTTTTTACCCGCAAATCCGAATATGCAAGGACAAGGAGGTCATGCGGTAGGTGACCCTAATAAGGCGCCAGGGGATAATGGAGAAGTAAGATATCAGGAGCAATTGAAAAAATATAAAAAATAGATTATGAAAATACTATTGATAACATTAACTAGCCTATTATACTTGTCTACATTCGCTCAAGAAAGGTTAACAACTTTAGATATTGAAAGATTAGCTAAACTTAAAACATTAAGATATAGTTCTAACCTTGGTGTAATTAAGAAAAATGAATTCTTTAAGATAGATAGTTTAATAGAACAACCTGACTTTTTTAAGATACAGCCATTAAAAAGTAAAGGGTTTAAAAATTTTACTTTTTATAAAATATCCTTTGCAGAAATAGATTTTTTCGAATATTTAATTTATGATCGAAAACCTAAGTTACCTCTTTTCTTTGAGTTTGTTTTAGCTTATGATATAGGTAACAATCGGTTTTATCAGTTAAAAGGTTTTTTGAATAATGACTTCCCAATATTTTATAATGAATTCCTTAATAGAGTTAGTAAAAAAGATAGGGGGAGGTTAAATAAAAATAACAAGAAAAGAAGTAAATGCTTTGTTAAGAATTATTTCATTGAATCTTTAGATTTAAAAATTTTAATAGATAATATCAATAATATAAATGATTGGAAAATAATCTATTTAAGACCAGTCCCATCAAGATTAATGATAACTGAACATGATGAATACTTAATTCAGTAAATACACAAGTAATTATGTCTATCAATTTAAAGACCACTTAGGCAACATACGATTATCTTATTCTGACGATAATAATGACGGAAATATTGATGTTGTTAGAAATGGTATTGATATTGACGGAGATAATGACAATAGGAATGAAATTAGAGAGGAATCCAGCTACTATCCTTTTGGACTCAAACATAACTACGGTGCAAACTCACCATTATCTGCTATTAGTGGACGTAAGCACAAGTATGGTTTCGGAGGAAAAGAATATCAAGATGAATTAGGTTTAAATTGGGGTGATTTTGGCGCTAGAAATTATGATGCTAGTTTAGGTAGATGGATGAATATTGACCCATTGGCTAGCATATATTATCAATTAAGCCCTTATAATTATACAGCCAATAATCCTCTTTTATTTATTGACCCAGATGGAAGAAAAATAAAGCATCATAGAGACCCTAATAAAACAAGGAAGGAAAATAGAAAAGCTCGTAGAGAAACTAAAAAGACGTTGAGATATTTAAGTAGAAATTCTAAAACAGCAAAAAAGCATATAAAAAATGTAAAGAAAAGCAAACACACTTATACAATAAACGTTGTAGGATCTGATCATTCTAAAAAAAATTCAACAGATCCAGAAAATAGGAGTGATGCTCAGAATCCTAATATAGGGTCTGGAGGTGATATTTATATTGATCCAGAAAGTTATAGTTTAGGAAATGATTTAAATTCTGAAGGATACCCAGAAACTTCTGGAACTGAAGCATTATTAGAAGAAATGATCCATGCTTCTCGTTCAGTTTCTGGGGAAATGACATTAGCGGGAATTGAAACTCAAATAGAAGGTAGAGATGATCTAGCTGTAACGGGTAATGTACAAGAAGAGATAGAAACAAATACTATAGGAAATCAAGCTAAAACTGAACTTTCATTACCAACTAGAAAGACATATACTTTTCCTGCTATAAGAGTAAAGCCAAATAGTGGAGGTGCATTGGATTTTAGTCAAGGTAAGCCGACAGTTAGAGTTGTTGTTCCCATAAATAACCCAAATAAATATAAAGTAATTAAATAATTTTTAAAATGAAAAAAATCATTCTATTATTCATTATGATTCCTAATATATACTTCGCACAGGAATGTAAATTTGTAAGTAATAAAAAGATTGGAGAAACTCAGTTAGATAATGTTTTTTATTATCCAATTAAAAAAATGGAACAAACAGCTGAGCTTTTCAGAAAAAGTAAATTAGATGAAAGTTTCCAAATGCTTTATTACCGAAATACTGGTGTTGAAACATTAACTTACCTTGAATTAGGATTGGATAATGCAATTATAGAAAATAGTAGTGGTTTTAAAATAGATCTTGATAAACATAATTTAAATAAAATTGAACTTAGTAACCTTTTAAATGAGTTAAGGTTTGATAACAAAGTATATGAACAGTCTTGTACTGAAGGTTATTTTCCTGTTGGGAATCAAATAATAGAACAAGTTTGGCTTAAAAAAAATGGGAAGTTAAGTTTAGTTTATTTTGGTGCTAAAGATCCTATTATTGGAATGAAAGAAGGAAATAATATAAAAGGATTACAAAAAATATTAAGCATTATATATTATAAATGGCATAAAGAGTGGAATAATAAATAAACACCCGCAGATTGACACTTGTAATGGTAATCGATAAATAGAAACGAAAGTACCAAACCACATCCAGCACCTTGCCATTTAAGCTTTAGCGTTAATGGCAAAGGGTTAATTTAAGGTTAAAAAGTAAACGATAATATAGTTGCCATTTGTAATGGCTGTACGAAAGTTACATAGTAAAATAGGTTGTTTTTAGGTAAAGTTTAAGGTTTTTAGTTCATTAAAATGTTTTTTGTGCGTGGATTGCCATTACAAATGTCAACCAGCATTGTTTAACAAAATACTATTTAGTTAGTGGTTTGTTAGCAATTCCCAGAAGGTTATGTAGAGCCAACAGATAATCCTTCAAGACCATTCCAATATGTCTATCAATTTAAGGATCATTTAGGTAACATACGATTATCTTATTCTGACGATAATAATGACGGAAATATTGATGTTGTTAGAAATGGTATTGATATTGACGGAGATAATGACAATAGACATGAAATTAGAGAGGAATCCAGCTACTATCCTTTTGGACTGAAACATAAAGGGTATAACAATGTGATTACTGGACGTGACCATAAGTATGGGTATGTTGGTAAAGAAGAGAATTCTGAATTAGGTTTGGAATGGATGGATTTTGGTGCTAGGAATTATATGCCAGATATTGCTCGTTGGGGTAATCTTGACCCACTTGCAGAGTCAATGAGAAAGCATAGTCCGTATAACTTTGCGTTTGATAATCCTATATGGTTTGTTGACCCAGACGGGATGAAGCCTTTTGACTGGAGAGATAAGAAAGGTAATTTAGTATACAATGCTAAAACTGGAGCGTACACCAAGCACGCTACTAGTGACCATAAAAGATTTGGAAATGGATTATTAAAAACTTCTGCTGGTAGAAAACAATTTAGTAAATTGGTGAATTCAAGCATTCCAATAACAACAGAGATATCTTCTGGAAAAGGACCATCTACAGGACGTTCATTTGTCTCAGGACATACTAAACAGTTTATGGATTCAAATACGGGTAAAGTTAAAAGAGCAGAGATTATAATATTTGAAGGTAGGATAAATGATAAAATGGAGCTTATTGATACGTTTTATGAAGCTGGACAAGAAAGTAAATTGGGTGAACAGAATCAACTTTATCATGAAAACACTACCACGAATGATGAAAAAATAGCAGCTGTTTCTGGTCATGAAATTGAACACGCTACTAGTCGAGAAAATCAAAAATTAAATGGGGCTGCTGCTGAAGTAGAGCCAGAGATTATAGAAACAAATATTTTGAAACAAACACCCGGTTCAAAGCCTTTAAACTTAAAGACTATGCCACTAAAGAATATAAAAATAAAATTAATAGAACCTATTAAGATGAGTGACCGCTCTAAATAATATAAAATAAAACTTTTAAAATGAGATTATTCAAAATACTAATATTACTACTCAGCTTTTGTGCTAGCTGTAAATCACAAAAATTATCAAAATCATTGAAATCTGATGTGGTAGACTTTTACATAGATATTGATGAAATTCAAAGAGAAAGTGAGCAAGAATTATTGAAGAATTTTGAAGAAATATTTACAATAACTGATTTTAAAAATAAGAGAATTAAGCATTTTCAAAATAAAAAAGGTTTGTATAAAGTATCACCAAATATCAGTCACACAACAACTCATATAATACTATGCAGTGACAGTGAATGTACTGTTTTGAAAGCTAATATTCAATCACTATCAAAAATAATAGATTTTATAAAAAACAAGGATGATATAGATAAAATAAATACTATTCGATATATTGATTCTTTTCTCAAATTAATAAAAGAGAACAAAGAAATTAATGAGAGTAATGCATTATAATTTAATAAACTATGATAAGACAATAAAATTAGGAGAATAAAACGTACTAATCAAGTCTTTATTAACAACCAAAGGCAGTTCTAACGAGCTGCTTTTCTTGTTATAGCAACTAATCTGATGGTATAGATAGGCTGTTAGGAAGGGGCTGAATGGTTTGTGTGGTGGTTAAGGCATCGTTATTATGAATAAAACGTAGCATAAAAGTCCAACAACGATGATTGACATGAAGTAACCCACAAGTGTATTTCTCTTCTGATACTTTACTTGATAATAGTGTTCATAACTTTTCTTTAATCCACCGAGAAGCATGTATGTGATTGCACCAATCATTTCAGTAACTCCAAGTTGTCCAGTATTATCGTAATCAGATACTCGTTTCTCTTTCTCTTTTTTACTCATTTATTTTTCAAAAATATTATTGAATTCATCTTCAGATATCATTCCTAAGTTCAACAGAGCCATTGAATAATATGGTTCATACTTCGTAATGCTTTCTTTGTTTTTTAGCTCTTCTAATAAAGGATTTAATCGTTTATGTCCTTTGAACTTGTGAATCCTTTTTAAGGCAGCCATAACGACTCCAGAATCATCATCATTACGAATAGCGTACTCAAGTATTTCAAATGCATCTTTATTACCAGAATCCCCCAGTAACATAATATCTCTTAACCTCTCATTAGGTGTTTTCGATATGAATTTCTCTAAAGAACTTAACTCATTATTATCCGAGTTAATGTTATTTTCATCCGCCTTAGGAGTTTCCTTCCTTTGAGGATTTCCGAATATTGTTTTCCAAAACTTCATAGTTTATTTATACATTTTTTGCTCAAACTTGTCTAATGATATTTTCTTTCGCCATTTAGAATATTCACCATATACCATTCTATTTTTATAATCAACAGATAAATAATCTGTCCAACAAGAATAAAAATCATAATCATTCTTATTTCCTAATTCTGAATTTTCTTCTAATATCCCTGGCGCAATCAAATAATAGCTGCCAATTTCAAAATCACCAATATAAGGTCTACATAAAGCCCCATTGTCTCCCCAAATTTTTATCTTTTTCCTAGATTCAGAACCTTTGTATTTTTTAATTACTTCAACGGTCATTGAGAAAGGCATTTTGCCATCATAACCAGATATATCATCTTCAAGGTAATCTGAATACTCAATAATTTTCACCAATGCAACAAATTCACTTCCTCCAGAGATTGCTTTAAAAGTACAATTACCTATGCATTCACAACTACATGCAAATGAATTAAAAGAATTCAATATCAACGACAAGCATAAGATTATTTTCAAATAAGATTTACCCATAACTACTTTAAATATTCCACAAGATTATTAAATTCAATTTCTGTTAATTTATATTCGTGAGAGAAGTTCATTCTGTATTCCTCATTAATCAACTTAGAATATGTATCGTTTACCTTGTTTAATGAATCTTCCCTAGTAATGAAATCAAAAAGGTAGTTCTTGTATGGAAACTTATTATCATCAACTATTCCACGCAACGCTGGACCAGTCATTTCCTTATCTAGTTTATGACAAGCTGAGCAATTAGAATTAAAAAACTGTTTTCCTTTTTGTCCCCCGTCAGTTAGAGATTTGTTTCCACATAATAAGACTGGAGTTACGGTACCACAACCATAATTAGGAGTCGCATCATATGTGGATATGAATATTGCAATTCCGATAATGAAAATCAAAAAACTGCTGGTTAGCAATATGATTTTATACGTACTTTTCTCAAGTAATTTCATTGGCATCTAAGGTAACAATTTTCAAGATAAATAGACATTGAGGAAGGCATGAGGTTGTGTGAAAAGTTTTTATATTCCATAACCCTCATTCATACAGCTAATCCCTTTTATATCTGAAACCTCTTCAATTTTAGCAGTTTCAAGATTAGCTTTCCAAGCTCTTTTAATGTTAGTGAACAACTCTATGTCAAAATGATTTGCATTTACATTACCATTAATTATAGTGAAAATCCTTGAGTCTTCTTTATCATTATCATAGCAAATCCCGACTGATGTAAATTCGTTTTCAGTTAAATTATTGATATGAATAGTGTCTAAAATTTTATAATTCTTTTTTGGTTTTCCAGTCTCAATAATTTTTTCAAGAATTATTATCCTTTTATTTTTATGTTGCATTTCAACTAAAGCGTATTCCCATTTACTCTCTTTATAATTTACAACAGTACCAGAGTTCATATCAAAGTCATTGAAATATTCAATGTTTTTGATATCTCTATAAACAATATCAAAAATGGTTATAGAATCATTTGTTTTAGTTGGCTGAATAATGTCTGGAGCTAACGGAGTTTCTTTTACATCTGAAATAACTTCAGTTTCAATATCGTTTGATTGATTCTTTTTACACCCAATAATTAATAGTGCAAATAGAAATATAATTAGTTTATTCATTGAATGTTTTTTTATTTAATGCTAAGAAAATAATTAGTGAGGAACCAATCACCATACTAACTCCAATTGCTATTTTTAAATATACCATTGTGCTTATATCTAATTCTCCCATATTGAGTAAACCTATAGCTAGTCCTAATATTTTAGTAGGGATAAAAGATATACTAATTACAATCGCTAAATATTTAGGGTTAGTATATTTCGTAAGGATAGAATGAACTATTGGAGATATAAAAATCTCAGCGATTGAAAGTATAAACAACGATATAAAATAAACTAAAATATGACCCTCTGTAGGTATTTCTGGAATAAAATATAAAATCAAAAATGATATTGTAGCTAAAATAAATCCTATAGCTAATTTAGATAACTGACTGCTATACCAAAAAGTCCAAATTAAAGTGA
>Ga0105359_10002746_pt1 | contig 14516 bp, 14 predicted proteins | sample GOMGulsemesocosm_6_FD_83659 | JGI IMG/M metagenome (GOLD analysis project Ga0105359, IMG submission 83659) | Methane-oxidizing microbial communities from mesocosms in the Gulf of Mexico - GOM8C Gulf of Mexico | ecosystem: Environmental > Aquatic > Marine > Cold seeps | place: Gulf of Mexico... | reverse complement strand
GTATCGTCTGGACCAAAGTTATCGATATGAATGAAGTTGATTGCTGATTCGGCATTCACTTTCTTTAAGAAATTATTAAAAGAAGGAGTGTGCTCATTATAGGTAATGACATTGAGTGGCTTTTTGTTCTCGCCATGACTAAAAATTGCGCGGCAGACCTCCATATTACCCAAGTGGGCACTAAAAATAACAGCACCCTTGCCTGAAGATAGCTCTTGATAGCCGTCATCACCAACAATGTCTATATCTTCAAAATTAACCTTACCAAGCCAAGCATCAAACTTATCAACAATAGATAAGCCGAATGAGAAAAAGACTTTAAAGCCATCATTAAACTTAGCTAATCCCTTTTTCTTAGCTTCTCCTTGGCTAGCATGGTAATTGTCTAAATAATACCAAACCGCTTGCCTGGCAGTACTGCCAGTAACATAGAAGTAAAACATTACCGGTGTTAAGCATACTTTAAACAGACCTTTACCAAAAACTTTGTAAATAAAGATCAAGGTTTCAATGCCTAACATTGAGCCGCGCTCAGTAACTTTTGACCAATGTAGTTGTTTTTTCATTTAAGCAATAGCCTCGCGTTTACCAAACAGTTTTCTAACAAGTAATCGAGGTAATCGCCATAACATGCCAAAAAATAAACGTGTATGCATTAATGAAATTAAAACATTGTCATCAAAAACGTTAAAGTGTGAAATGCCATCCTCAGGGTAATGCACCTTAGTTTCAACAAAATGCATAGGCACACCTTGCCAGTGCAGCTTCACCATGACTTCAATATCAAAATCCATTTTATTGCCTAAACGACTAGACTGGGCTAATTGGTGATAGGCAGCTAGAGGATATACACGAAAGCCACACATAGAGTCTTTAATATCTGTAGATAGCGTTTCAATATAAACCCAGAAGTGAGTAATAAATCGTCCGTAATAACGGCCTTTAGAAATACTATCATCATAAATTGGTTGGCCACTTAATAATGCCTTAGGATGCTTAAGCGATAATTTAAGCATACGGTCGACATCATTCAAGTCATGTTGGCCATCAGCGTCAACTTGCAATGCATGACTCCAACCCGCTTGATAGGCTGCAGCTAATCCTGTTTGAACGGCTGCACCTTTACCACCATTTTGATCACGGCGAATAAGGGTAACTTGATGAAAATCGCGTTCAATCTCTAGCAGTACATCTTGGGTTTCTTTATTGCTACCATCATCAACTAGAATAATTGGCAAACCAAAAGCCACTAACGCTTGAATAGTATCAGTGATGACCAAATGATGATTGTAGTTAGGAATGACAAAGCCATAAGCTAATGTTTTACTGTGCATATCTTTAGCTGTGCTCTTCATTAGGCAAAAACCACTTTACCCGAGGCATGCTGCCCGTGGCTGGAAAAGTAGCTAAAAGCATATTTATTCGTTTTCACTTGCTCTAGTGTTAGCGTGATTTGATAACCAGGCCTAACAATATGCTGAAATTTTAACGCATCAACACTGACTAGCTTTTCACTGTCAGTTGAAAAATAGCTTGTGAGATAGTTCATCACCCAATCAAGCTGTGCCACACCGGGTAAGATAGCGGCTTGCGGGAAGTGCCCTTGAAAGTAATATAGGTTTTCAGGGATGGTTAAGCTCAGTTCAACACGGCTATCACTCTGCTCAATTAATTCAAGCTCCGCTTGATAAACAAAATCAGTCAAACAAACTCTCCAAGTATTTTTTATTCAATTTACCCTGGCTATTGTAGGGCATTTGTTCAAGGTATCGAAATTTTCTCGGCACAACTATCGCTTCAAAATACTGCTTTAAGTGTGCTTTTAATTGTCGGTCAAAGTTAAATTTTTTATGCTGAGTAAAGGCCATTTCACCTTCAGAAGATAACTCTGCGACTGCCGCTAAACATCGTCTTTTTCCGACTTGTTCATCAACCAACACATAGGCATGTTCAATCCAGGCATGCTCCATTAATCGCGAGCCTAGCTCGTCTAAAGAGCAACGTTTCTCTTCAATTTTGACAATTCTATCAGCCCTACCCAAGAGTTTAAATCTTTGTTTATCGATTAGCTCAACTCTATCGTCGGTTTGATACCAGCTCTGCTTATCAACATAGGGAGATAAGATACTAAGACGCTGGGTTCCAGCTTCTGCTTGGCATTGTATTTCACTAAAGACTTGCCAACTTTCATCTTGTATAGAAGCACGTTGACGCCAAGCTATTCCGCCTGTTTCAGTACTACCAAATACTTCTATTGGGGTGATGTCGAGCGAAGACTGCAGACTTAATGCAGCCTCGGCATTAAGCGGGCCCCCCGAGGAGAACAAGACACTTAATTGCTCACTAACTTCAGTGAGAACATTATCACTGAGTAAGCGATGATAATAAGCTGGGCTGGAAATAAGACAGACTTTACGATCTGCCATTTGTTTAATTTTTTGAACTAAATGCTCAGGGTAAGCAAAAGATTGTAAATAAAGGTCACGCCCAGCCCACAATGGCCACAATAATTTAAACAATAAACCATAAATATGTTGATGAGAAACGGTGGCCATTACTAATGCTGTGCTACTGTCACTTGTATCAAGGTATTGAGCAAATGTTTTTTCGAGCTGCTCAACTTCTATAACCAGTTGGGCAAAGGTTTTATTAATTGCTTTGGCTTGTCCACTAGAGCCAGAAGTAAAGAAGATAATTTTACACTCAGGATTAAGCACCAACTTTTCAGGCTCAGCTGAGTGAGTTACTTGATTTGCTACTAGCTCCTCTAAAGTAGAGCTATCAAAACAAGAAAATGTCGGTGAAACCTTGCTTACATCAAATTCCGCCGACTCACCTAAAAACACATCGGCATGTTCCATACATTGTTGTAGTTGTAAAGGTTGCCCGTTAGGCGGTAATACAATGCGTTTATTGGCAGCGATTAGAGCAAAGAAGTATAAAGAAAATAAATAACTGTCTTGGCAGAAAAGTAACCAGGTTTGCTGTGGTTGCTGACGAAATATATCACGCAAACAATTTACTTGCTGTTGCCAAGTGGTATAACTTACATCTTGATCAATAAACGTTGAGGATTGCTTAGGAAAGTGCATATTTAAACTTGTTTAATTTTTGTGACAGTTCTAGGGAAGTGCTTATATCAACTACATAGCACTTTAGTCATTTTATTGTTGCTGACTATTTTTCATGACCCGCATTGTTATTAGTTTTTAACCTTTTTACCACCATACGTACGGCAAACTCCCCTGCCATCAATAAGCCCATTAACAAATAAGAGATAAAGCCATTGTAAAGCATCCACACTTGTTCATCTTCATGAAAGATTGTACCTGTAGCAATTAAAGCGTTGATAATAAAAAAGCCACACCATACTTGAGTAACATGGCGAGTATAGGCAATACCCTGCTCATCAAGCTCTTCATGCAACCTAGCTATAATTTCTACAACACTAGGTGGTTTATACAAGGAGTAACTGAAAATAGCCAAAAAGCTGAGACTCATCACCACAGGATAGAATTTTAAGGCAAGTGCTGAATTGAAGAATACACTAAAAGCAAGCAAGGATAAAACGGTGGTTAAGACAACATTGGCATGAGGTATTGCGCCGCGTTTACCTGGAGAGTTGATATGCCTAATAACAAAAACTATGGCAAAAATTGCAGCTAAAACACCTGGTTCTACATATTGCAGTCCAAAGTAGACGGCTACAGGGTAAGCTAACAATAAAAACGCGAGGAATACATTTTTCATATTTTTACATTACCGCTAACTAGCTAGTACTGGCTAGCGGTATAGCCATCATTTAATCTAATAATTTTTTGATAGCAACAATAACATCTTCAACCGTACGAACTTGTTTAAAGTCATCAGGTTCAATTTTCTTACCGGTTTGTTCTCTTAATTTAACCACAAGATCAACGGCATCAATGCTATCAAGATCTAAATCTTCGTATAAATTTGCTTCAAGAGTAATATCATCAGCTTCTACTTCAAAAGCTTCTTCTAAAATATTACTAAGCATGGCAAAAAGTTCTTCATTGGTCATAGCATTACTCACTTAATTACGACTCGCTGCAATAAATTCACATAAAGTTTTAACAGAATAAAAGTGCTTTTTACTATCATCAGAATTGTTATCAATTTTCACATCAAACGCTTTTTTAATGGCTACGCCAAGCTCTAACGCATCAATTGAATCTAAACCTAAACCATCAACAAAAAGGGCATCTTCATAATCAATATCTGCTGGCTCAATATCTTCGAGATCTAAGGTATCAATAATTAACTGTTTTACTTCATCGATTAAATCATTCATTTTCTGACAATTCCTTTAACAACCTTAGGTTAATGTTACTTATTTATCGTTCGAGTAAGCTGCCATAAATGGCGTTTACTATTAACATTAACCTGTTCATTATTACTGTAATAAAAATTTAAAAAATCCAAAACCTGCATTTGCGAGTTTTCTGATTGCTGATTTTCTGTATTGGCTTGCAAAGATAACTTATAAATTTCTTCACCTTGCCCTGCTGGCTCTAACAAAAGAGCACAAGCAATATCTACTTCCTCTTGAGCAACATAGTCTTGATATATTTCTGGTACAACAGTCTCAGTAAATACCACCAAAACCTGCTGATATTCATTTGCTGAAAGTTTACATAGTGCATCTATGATTGCGGTAAAAAAAGTATCTTCACCTGCAGACACTGCCGTTAAAGGAGCTTTATTACCGGTATAGATACTAAACAAGCCACCAACAGCATTATGAACTGATAGACCAAACTGAGTTGGCGATAACACTTCTTCTGCAGCTACATCACTAATGAGTTTACTGGTTTTCGCAAGGTCACCATGACGTGAAGCAAAAACACTTGGTACTGTTGTTAAACAGTCATCCGCCGCATTTAAAGCACAATGTAATGCTAATTTAGCAAAAGGGCTTAAACGACGACGTTGCATAGCTGGTATTTGCTTTAGCGCTGGCAACTCCTGAGTGTCGCTCAGTACTTTTTCACCTTGTGCATAGTCTTGCCAATCTTGAGCGCTAGTTAAACCGCCCCCCCAAGCAACACATTGTTTAATGGTAAATTCCAAGCTATTTCACTCTTTAAAACCGCGACAAAATATAGCGGGGAATTTTACCTAAGCATACAAACCTATTCAAGTGAAAAGCCTAGTTTAGCGCAAGATAAATGCATATCCCTTACGTTTAGTTGCTAATCACAACGTAATTATGATTTAAACATTCATTTGCCCATATGAGACTAGTACAATAATTAAACAGTAGTTAAAAATTATCATAGCCATTAATTGCCTTACATTGTATTCACTTTTGTCTATTGATTAAAAAACAAAATCATCAGCAATTTCAAAATATAATCCCTAAAAATCTACACTACAACTACAATGAATAATATTGCTTTGCATTGTATATATGATAAGTTCATAAGATAATTTAAAGATGGGGTAAGCAGTGGACTGTACTTTATTACTTATAATCAAGCAGGTTAGAAGAAATCACCTTCTTCAATTAATTAAGCTGCACAGTATTATACTGATTTGCTTAGTTTCCTTTAGCCCTGTCAGCTATGCCATCTCCCCCCACCCAACTTGGCTACAAGAATCTCTTGATAAGAGTGATAAGCTCAACGATAAAGACCCTCATTTAGCCCTTGAGTTTGCCCAAACATTACTAAACGAATCAGAAGAGTCTCTAAATGATCTCGGTAAAGCTGCTTTATATGCAAGAATAGCTGAGTACAACCTTTATCTAGGTCACCTAGATGTTAGCCAAAAGTTCATTGATAGCTTTTACAATTTAAAAACCGATTTAGCAAGCGAGGATGGTGTCACGCTATTAATAACACATGCCGGGCTACTGGAAAGTCAAGGTAAAGCCAAAGAAGCCATGGCACTTTATGTTAAAGCCAAAGAGAATGCTGAATTAACAGAAAGTAAAAAATTATTGTCTGATGGTTATAGCGCAATTGCCAGTGCATTAGCTAATAACTTAAATGATGCTGAGGCACTAAAGTATTATCACAAAGCTTATATTCTTACCCAAGAAGTTGGTGATGAATTAGAGATGGCCTATTTAAATATACAAATGGCGCGGTCTTATTCCTACATTTATGATGATGACAAAGCGATAAAGTTAGCAAATGAGGCGATTGGCTATTTTCATGATAATGAATATTTTTATGATGAACTGCTTGCTCAAAATATCCTAGCCAGCATTTACATGCCAATGAAGGAGTATGATAAAGCAGAAGAAACCTACCAAAACATGTTAGCGTTATCCAAACGTATCGATACTGAAAACCTTGCTGATATCGCCTACCTAGGCCTAGCTAGAACTTATCTAAAAAAGAAAGAGAATGGCAAAGCCAGACACTATTTTAATCTATATCAGCAATATACACCTGAAAGTACAGCTACTTTTACTCAAATTGATGACTTAATACTAAGCGCAAAAATAGCTTTTGCCGATAAAGACATTGCGTTTGCCGAAGAAAATGTAAAAAAAGCTGAAGCTATTTTAGCTAAGTTAGAGAGCCAGACCGCACTCACTTGGCACATCAATATACTCGACTTCAAAGCCGATATAGCAGTATTTAAAGAAGACTTTGAAAGCGCGTACCTTTTTCAAAAAGAAGCACGTAAGCTATTAAAGTCTTTTCAAAGTAGTGAACGCGAAGAAGTGCGCTCAAAATATAAGGTGATGTTCGATACCGACCAAGCACTACTAAAAAATCAGTTGCTTGAACGTGACAAACAACTACTTGAACGTGATAAACAACATAACAAAGCCGCGCTAGAAAATGCCGAACAGCAGCGCCAGCTACAAACCTCACTTACCATAACTATTTCACTACTTGCGCTTAGTTTAGTACTTTTTATATACAGACAACGTAAAAATAGCGCCATTCTACACAAGTTAGCGAATACAGACACCCTTACAGAACTCGCCAATCGTCGCTATACCTTTATATATGCTGAAAGCATGTTACTTCAAGCAAAGAAAAACAAACAAGATTTTTCCATTATCATCTTCGATATCGATCACTTTAAAAAAATTAACGACACTTACGGCCATTCAGGTGGTGATATTGCATTAAAGGATATTGCGGCAATAGCCAATGAGTATGTCAGAAATAACGATATATTAGGGCGAATTGGCGGCGAAGAGTTTTTGGTGATACTACCTAATACTTCTTCTAAACAAGCTTATGATGTTGCAGAACGGATTCGCCAAGCAATCGTGGAGAAAGATATTACCTTAGGCGATAAGGTAGTTAATATATCAGCCAGTTTTGGTATTTCACAACTGGCTAAAAACCAGCCTAACTTCAATCAAATATTTCATGAAGCTGATATTGCCTTATATCAAGCAAAAAACAGCGGTCGAAACTGCATTTCGCTCGCAGGATAACTTATTCACTTAGTTCTTCACTTCTTCAGGGATAAACTAATTCAGCTTGCCTGTTATCAGTACAAGCTGAACTATTTTAGTCGCTAATGACGAATCAATTGACTGAAACTCACTTCACTGCTTAGCTGCTTTTTAGCGCCATAAGCAAGGCGGTGAGTACCGTGACAACGGGCACACGCTAAAACAGCTAAAGTACCTAAATCACGCCCTTGCTGTTTTGCTGTGCCTGATATTAATGATTTCTCTAGACTAACAAGTGTACTTTTCATTACGTCATTAGGGTAAGGCTTGCGGTCTTTTTTATGGCAATTAATACAAGTCTCTCCTAACACATTCATACCTTGAGTAAGATCAGATAGCGACGATAATGCCAGAGTTTTATTACCATCTTGTGCGGATATTTTTATCTGGTTTACTTGTGTCGTTAAAGTCTTCATATGATCTACATAGCTCACTTCATCCGTGATGCTAATCTTAGAGAAATCGGGTGCTCTATAAGTTAAAGCGGTGACAGCTTGATAATCATCATGACAGGTGTTGCAGCTTTGTTGTAATTCATTATGTTGAGTCAATACTGCTGAAAAATCTTTATTATCACTGGCTGTCTTCAAGTCAGCCATAGTGTGCTTAGCAAGCTTTTTTTGCCAAGCAGGAACCATATCGCCAATTTTCAGATAATGCTCTTCAAGCTGATTAACCCACTTTTGAAGTAATTCAGTATCTTGATTTTTCGCATAGAATTCAACGGCCTGCATTTCACGGCGCAACTTGAACATATTATGAAGCCACACTTGGCGCTTGTTTTCAGGCTTATACCATTTAGCTAACACTGTTGGAGGGGTTTTAACTAGGTTAGTTTTATCTTGATGCAGATAAACAACGCCAGCCACAGCGATAAGAATAAGAGCTTGTAAAATAATGAAATAACGCCAGCGCATAACTAAGTACTCAAGTAGATTGATAACCTTAGTTTACTAATAATTTCATTAATGAATATTGATCTAGTATAAATTAGAATGCGTAACGTACACCAATAGCGCCATCAACACTTAGTTTAAAGTCATTGTCAAAGTTTGCGACCGGTTGAACTTGTCCGTATAAATCCCATCCTTTTGCAAAGTACCAAACAACACCAGCCGGCGCACGCACACCAAAACCATGATCCCAGCCAGCCCAACCACCGCCAGAAAAATACCAAGATAACGGTGTTTTATTGTCAAAATTACCGGTTTTGATTGAGTAATCTACAGCGAAGCCACTATCACCCAAAACGATATTATAGCGATCAATTTTTGCAACAAGACTTAAGTCCATATCAAGTGCAACACCAACTTTCACATCTGCTTGTGCTACATTAGAAAAAGCCAATAAAAGCATCAAAATGCTAGTTAATAAAATTTTGTTCATGTTAGTCCCTGAGAATTATAAAAAACCAATAAAATCATGATGATTGTAGGTGATTGCTAGCCTAAAGCAAGCAAGCTAGCAGTACACTGACTCATCCGTTCATTTTGCTGCCAATGCACGACGACACTGTAATCTACAACTCCCAGCGTTAAATCATTTTTTGCTAATACCTGTGTACGCTCTATTGCATCAATACTTGCCCCGGTAAAAAGGTTAACACCACGGATATTGAACTGCTTAGCTAAATAGAAGTTAGCCGAATTACCAACACTGGAAATAAAATCTAACGGTCTAACATCATCACCTTCTTCTATACTCAGTACTAAAGACTGTAAAAGCTCTATCGAGAAATAATCACCTACACCGTACAAGCCTAGCTGACTATTATTAAGAATAAGCGATTTGACCTTTTCTTGTTCAAAGAGTTCATAAAGAGCCTGTAATGCAATTAAGGTGAAAGCATCCATACGCCTTACTTCAAAACCAGTAATTTTCTTAACTTTTTTACGTAACTCTTTACTAGTAAGAATCGCATCATATTCAACCTTTGACTGCGAAATTTCATGCAATTTAGCGACACTCGATTTTTGTTCCGATTTAGCTGATGTAGTGGTTGAGCTTTCTGCTAATATTTTAGCTTCATCTGACATTAAGTTAGCCAAAACAAAGGCGGCATTATTACCGCCAAAACCACAATGATTAGCAAGTATGTAATTAACATTATTGAATGAGTGTTGCTCTGATACAAAAGTTAATAAACTATCAGCATCTCCATCCTCATTGCCTTGCTCAGGATCTATTGGTGATAATGCTCGCATATAGGCAGGCACAGGGATAATGTCTTGTTTGATGAGTTCTATAAGTAAAGCAACTTCTAAAACGCCGCAAGCTCCCAATGTATGACCAATAAAGGGTTTTAATACTAACGATGGGGTTTGGTTAGCAAAAACACGATTGATAGCATTCGCTTCGGCCCTATCACTTGCCACCGATGCGGTTCCGTGCGCTTTAATTAATTGAATATCTTGCGACTTTAGGCCTGATAGCTGCAGAGCTTTCTCTATCACCTCACCAATTTTTGAGCCATCTTCTTCTGTGGTGGTTAAGCTATAACTATCACAAGATGAGTAACCATCCATGATAGCCAAGCAACTATTATCACTGCGCTGTTGTGATAATAATAAGGCAGCGACCCCCTCACCTAATATCATACCATCACGATGTTTTGAAAAAGCAAACAAGCCACGTTCTGAAAGCAACTCTAATGAACAAAAGCCTTTTAAAGTTAATTGATTATAAAATTCACAGCCAATAACTAAGGCTTGTTTAACCTGACTTGTTCTAACCAGGCGTGTTGCGTAAATTAGTGCATTACTACTTGAGGTACAGGCTGTGCTAAAAGTAAAGTTTACTGAGTTAAGGCCATACTTTTTAATTAAATATAAATTAATATGGTCGAGTTTAGTCAACCAGATAGCTCGTTCTGAGTCACTACTAACAGCACCAATATCCATTGAGGAAGAACCTAAAAAAAGGCTTGTTTGTGCCAACTGCTCTTCGGTTAACGATCTCTGTGTGATCACTTGCTCAATAACGTTAGATAATAATTGGTATATTCGCTGATAGCTTTCTTCTAGTGGCGCTAAGGGGATAGCTTGATAATAACAATTAAGTGGTGCCGGCAAGCGAGATAGCGCTTCAGCATTTACCGAAGCTGTTAGCTTTTCTACACCTTGCCCTAATGCGCTTAATGAGGCGCTAGCATTAATAAAAACTGGACTAGGAAAATTATTCACAGTGCCATCATTATTATAATCACCAATCGTGTTCATATTTTCCTTGTCCTAGCTCTTACTAATAGATACTACTAACTTAGCTTTCGCGCGCCATAATCAGTTCCGCGATACTGGCAACCGACTGTAAATGTTTACGAGTCTCTTTTGATCCTTCAATACTGATAGCAAACTTCTTCTTAAGAACCAAAGATAATTGCAGAGCATCAAGAGAATCTAGCGCGATACGTGATTTACGACCAAATAACAATTCGTCATCTAAAATATCGCTAGCTTCAAAGTCATCTTCTTTATCACACTCTTCGACGATTAACTTTTTTAATGCCAACATTAGCTCTTCTTTGCTTGTTTGTTCTAAGGAGTTTATGTCCATGACAACCTTTTTGTTTTGTAATTGAAAATAGTTAAAGCTGCGATAAAGCAAATGCTACCAAAGCTTGTAAGTAATAATAAATTTGTCACTGCTTGTGTAAAGGTTGCGCCAGCAAGGCCCTGTTTTAACAGTTCTGATGACCAATACATAGGCGAGAAGGTCGCTACTTTTGCCAAAGCTTGCGGCATGATATCAATAGGCACCATAAAGCCACTTAGTGCAGCTAACAATATATTAATGCCACCACCAAGAACTATCGCTTGCTCAAAAGTATTTACTAGTGACGCCAGTAAAAAGGCAAAACCAATGGCGGCAAAAATAATAAATAGACCCGATACCACATATAAACTTGGGCTGTGGATAAGCAAAATAGCTTGCTCTGTTAACCAAGGCACACATAAAAGACCAACAACACTAAGTAAAATCCATTGAAAAACACTTACCACACCATAGGATAATGCTTTATTAAAGAAGTAATAATGGTTGCTAATGGGGTATGTTTGGATTCGCAATAACGTACCATTTTCTTTTTCTTTAATTAACGTAGTTGATATAGGGAGAACAATAAAATACAGTCCGAAAATCAACCATGATGGTATGCTATATAAGGTAGGTGCACTAAATATCTGTTGCTGCTCATCTTGCATAAGCAAGTAATCAACACTAGCACTATCATTTACTAGGGCTACCTTGTCAGCTAATGACAAGTCTTCATCAAAATCACCAATATCGTCCATATAAGCATGAAGTTTAAGCTTAGATAGCGCCTCTTTTATTAGTGCTAATATCATACTTCGGGTTTGCGGAGAAAGCTGCGGACTAAAATCTAACGCTACTTTTCCAAAGCCTTGCCGCATCAATAAGTTTTCACTAAAGCCAGCTTGTATCACGAGTGAAGCATCAAATTTATCATCCATTTGATTAACACCTACGCCACTGCTTTTAAGGTAGTGTGCCAATGCCGACTGTTGTTCATCATTGCATTGTGACTCACACTCCAGCGCTATGTTAACTTTCTTAACGAGGTTTTCCTGTTGCTCTCCCATAGCTAAGGTCATAATCACCATAAAGGTAATTGGCAATAGGATAAGAACAGCCAAACTATGCAAATCATTAGCAATAATTATGGCTTCTTTTTTAACGCTTTGAATTAACATGCACCAGCCTTATATGAATTAAAATACAACTGGTCAATGGAGTTTTGTGAAAAATGAACATTCTTGATGCCAGCTAAGTTTTCACTTAGTTTTGAAAATACTTGCTGTAGCTGAGCAGTATCTGAAATATTAATAGCAAAGCTGGTTTGCTCTGTACTTTGCGTGACCCCTAATGCTGTCAATAGTGAATAATTTTGTCGACCAGAGAAAAACTCTAGAGTCACCAACATATTATCATCATTGGTTTGGCTTACCGCTATCGCTTTCCCTTGCTCAAGTAAAATAACTTCATCACATAACTGCTCAACTTCATTAAGCATGTGAGAGGTATAAATAAGGGTTTTACCCTGCAGCTTTAACTGCTCAAGTAAACTAATAATATCTTGGCGTGATACTGGGTCAATGCCTACCGTAGGCTCGTCCAAAAAAATGATCTCAGGAGATTTACTTAATGCAATGGCAATATTCAAGCGTCTTTTATAACCACCAGAAAGGCTTTCTGCTTTTTGTTTGCTTACCTGCTCAAGCTGGCATTGAGCTAGACTTTGTATTAGCAATTCTTGGCGTCGTGCCCTTTTCGGCTCACTTAAAGAGATAAAGTACTCAAGATTTTGTTTGACTGTCAACTCAGGATAAAAAGCATATTCTTGTGGAATTAAAGCAACTTTTTGTTCAATATTTTCTTGTAAAGATAAGTCATTATTTTTATCTTCAGGATAATAGTTCACTTCTCCCTGTGAGGGAGTAAGTAATGCACAAAGTAATGAAATGGTGGTCGACTTTCCTGCACCATTAGGGCCTATGATACCAGTACATTGTCCAGCCTTAATTGCTAGTGATAAGTTATGTACCGAAAAGTGCTCGTTATCACGATACTTATAGCTTAGCTCTGTTGCCTGTATAATTATTTTTGATTTTAATGTCTCAGACATACATTTCTCTGATAGTGACGTCTCAACTGACTCTTGCTTTAGCATTCTTTATTATCATTCCCTTACTCACTCTGCCGATAGAACTTGCTTTAGGACAGAAATACCTATATTGATTGCGCTAGCTGAGCTGCTTCAAAAATAGCGCGTTCTGCATCAACACCTGTGGCATTTTTTGCTCCGCCAATAACATGGCAAGGCTTATCCGTTATCTGTGCTGCTAAGCTATTTTCTTCAAGCTGTCCTGTACAGTTAATAATATGATCAACAGCTAACAATCTTGGCTTGCCACGGACTAAAATATGTAAACCTTGTGAGTCTATCTTTTCATAGGTCACACCAACAGTCATTTTTACGCGTTTATTCTTTAAATGCTGACGATGAATCCAACCCGTAGTTTTTCCTAAATCAGTACCTGGTTTACGCAAGCGTCTTTGTAACATAGTTATTTTACGTTTTGCTGGTTCAACATGTTTAGTTGTTAAACCGCCCGACTCTTTAAGTGATAAGTCGATACCCCACTCTTGCATAAACTCATTTTCAACACTTAGGTTGTTTTGGCGCTTTTTCGTCTTTGAATCCTGCTCAACTAAGAAAAGTGCAACATCAAAGCCAATCCCACCACCACCAATAATCGCGACATTTTGACCAACAACTTTGTTACCCAATAAAACATCTTGGTAACTTAATACTTTCCCGCTCTCAATACCCTGCTCAAAGCCGATAATATCAGGCACTCTTGCTCGAACGCCTGTAGCTAAAACCACCTCATCAAATTCAGCCAAATCATTGCTACAAACACGAGTATTTAGCTTAATACTTACCCCTAGCTTAGGCAGGATGGTATTAAAATAACGCAATGTATGTAAAAACTCTTCTTTACCGGGTACTTGGCTCGCTAAATTAAACTGACCACCAATTTTGTCACTGCTTTCAAATAAGGTCACTTGATGTCCTCGTTTTGATGCATATCTTGCAAAGGCCAATCCTGCAGGACCTGCGCCAACTACCGCCAGCTTTTTCATTATTTTTGCCGGTGTGAAATTTAACGTTGTTTCATTACAGGCTCTTGGATTAACTAAGCAAGAAGCAGTCTGTCTGATAAATAATTTAACTAAACAACCTAGGTAACAGGCAATACAAGTATTAATTTCATCAGACTTTCCAGCAATAGCTTTACGAACAAATTGACTATCGGCTAAAAAAGGTCTCGCCATTGAGACTAAGTCCGCTTGGTTATTGGCAATAATCTGCTCAGCTTGCTCAGGGGTATTTATACGGTTACTGGCGATCACAGGAATACTTATATGCTGTTTAATATTTTCACTTAACGGCACAAATAAACCACTCGGCACTGACGCTGCAATAGTGGGCACTCTCGATTCATGCCAACCAATGCCAGTATTAATAATATTAACACTATGC
>Ga0105359_10002744_pt1 | contig 14517 bp, 8 predicted proteins | sample GOMGulsemesocosm_6_FD_83659 | JGI IMG/M metagenome (GOLD analysis project Ga0105359, IMG submission 83659) | Methane-oxidizing microbial communities from mesocosms in the Gulf of Mexico - GOM8C Gulf of Mexico | ecosystem: Environmental > Aquatic > Marine > Cold seeps | place: Gulf of Mexico... | reverse complement strand
TCTTTTAGCGATATATGTTCGGATTCACTCCATAACCTTAAACATTTCCCTTCAGATAACCTACCTGCTCGCCCTTTGCGTTGCTCGGCTGACGCTTTTGATATATTAGTTGTCGTAAGTTTTGACATGCCACTTGATGGATTGAAAATAAGCTTCTTTTCTAGTCCTGAATCAATGACACATGTAATACCTTCGATAGTTAAACTGGTTTCTGCGATATTGGTTGTGAAAATAATTTTCCTAACGCCTTGTGGTGCTAGTGCAATGGCCTTTTCCTGCTCTCCCAATGGCAATGAGCCATATAATGGGACCAATTTAAGTTTATTGTGTTGGGAAAAGGCTGTGGCGGCATGTGAAATACACCTTTTTATGTCAGCAACTCCAGGTAGGAATACAAGAATATCTCCTTCGTCTTCAATGACATTAAATATTGCTTTACAGACATTCGCAGCCAACAGTTTTTTATCGGTTTTTTGATGAAAAATGCTAACTGGATAAGCCCTTCCTTCACATAACATCACTGGAGCATCATTAAGATATTTTGATACTAAATTAGTATCTAATGTCGCAGACATAACTAAAAGGCGAAGATCTTCCCGTATGACTTGTTGAATTTCGAGAGATAACATAAGTGACAAATCAGTATTAATAGATCGCTCATGAAACTCGTCAAAAATTATAAGGCCAACCCCTTCTAATTCAGGGTTTGATTGAAGTCGCCTTGTCAATACACCTTCAGTTAGGATCTCAAGCCTTGTTGAAGCTGATATTTTTTTGTCATTTTTTACTTGATAACCAACAGTTTGGCCAACCTTTTCACCGAGGCACTTAGCTAGGTAATTAGCAATTGATCTTGCTGCCATTCGTCTAGGCTCAAGCATGATAATTCGCTTACCATTAAGAAAATCAGCTTTTAATAACTCAAGTGGGACAGCAGTTGATTTACCTGCACCTGGCTCAGCCTGCAATATTACACTCTGGTTATTTTTTAACTCTCGTAATAGAGCGGCTAGTATTTTATTAATTGGAAGGTTAATTTTATGGACTCTACTTTCTTATTTATGGACAACAAATAATTCTTAAGTAACTGAATTTAAAACTCTACTTATTCATAATCAGTTGGAGTTGCATGAGCTTTGTATTCATGCTCTGAAAGGCCAAATTTACCAATTATTGATCGGCATATCGCTTCTACCGAGATATCAATTCCCTGACCTGCAACATCGGACTCTTTTCTATGTGAACCACTTGCTGTACCTGATAAATTTACAATAAACGCGCTTTCGCTATTATCATATTCATATTCATCTACAATTATTTCGTCAACTTCTTCAAATATGGTATTGGTTTCTGCCATACCACTTATAACACCATCTTCATTTAGTAATTCAAAGCTATTTATATCGATTTCTTCTTGAATTCTTTCCGCTAATGTTTCTTGATAAATTAATTCATATGGCAATTCATCAAATATCATTTCTAAATGTCCAATAAGCCATTCACTGTCAAATTCACCAACCTGTTCATCCTCTAATAAATTAGTAAATTCTGACGTTAGACGATCAGTATCAAGAAGCACATATTTCATTTGCTCCAAATTTTCATTTGTGAACTTTTTATCATTCAACAGAGTACTAAAATTTTCATACCCAAAAGTGATTGCCACACAACGAGTTATTCCGCTCAGAGACATAATCACATCATCAGCTTTTACACTTTCCGAAAGTAATTCAATAAAGAGATATGCTGATGGAAAACGATGAGAAGCTAATTCAGCCTTTTGTTTCGAAGTACTTATTGCTAATGTTCTTTTTTCAGTTTCAGCTTTCTGCTCACGCTTTTCTAGGTCTATTTTTGCGACAGTTTCTTTTGCTTTAGCTTCTTCTTGTATACTTTTAGCTGCTTCTGCTTCTGCTTGTTTTAATTCAGCTTCACTTTTTTCCCTTTCTATATCTATTTTTGCTTCTTGAGCTAAAAATTCATTTGCTGGATTGGCTCTCAAACGAGCTTTATTCAATTCTTTTTGTTTAATTGCTTTATTCAAATCTAAATCAACAATGTGATCATGCCTATTTATTTGAGTAGGCTTAAGTTTTTTCTCTATTTCATGGGCTACGTTTGGCAAAATAAAAATGTAAAAGGCTGTTAATACTACTGGCAATAATAATAAATCATAATTATTCCATATGAGTAATGGTTCACTTAAAAAGGCCATCTCTTGAGAAAGCTTATTTATTCGTGTCTCAAGTTTTTCCGTACCAAAAAATAATAATGCCAACTTATCCCAATTACATAAAACCCATGAAACAACAAAAGCCCCCAAAATAGGGTCATTAATACGAGTAACGGCATTTCCTTTTATAGAAGCCCAAATATCATCCAACACTTGCATTTTAATCTCTTTAATTTATTTCCAGTAATAATTACTACTAACATCAGTAAGGCTTTTCTATAAATTTTATAAAGCATCACGAGATGAATTTTAAGCTTCTGGATAATATTATCCAGATTATTTTTCTTTTAACTGAGACCTATTATTCAGAACAACTTTATTTATTAGAATTTATTCAAATCTCCGAACAATTACTTCTAAACGTTTATAAGATGGTTCATTCAACAATAAGGGTTCCGTTGCTACTATTGCTTCAATACAGTCCTTAAGTTTACTTGCAGGTCTATACTTTGGCTCTGCTGTCAAAATATTCAAGAAACTTAATATTTCTTTTGGAAATTTTTGAATCAAGTTACTACTTTTAACTTGCCTAACTATGTATTCAGTATTCTCAACTGGTTTTAAACTATGTTTCAATAATGAAAATGCTTCGCCAAAATGGTTTTTAGTTGCTATACACAACAAACCTAATTGATTAACCGTATTTTCAGAAATATCCTTATTTTTTGGCCAAAACTTATTAATAAATACTTTAACTCTATGCTCCCAATATTCACTATATTTATCACCTGAACTTGATATACCGTCACTTAAAGACGAAGCGACATGATATAGCGCTTCAGGAGGTAAAATATTAAATACTTCTGCTAGTTCAGTTGTCTTGTATTCATCATATTGTTGCAAAGCAATATATGTCATAAACCGTGCATATTGTTCTTTATGTGAATCAAGCTCTTCATAATGTAAAGCTGTACTCAGTAAAGAAGGTTTCAATTGCAGTAATAACCCTTTGTACAACCTAGGAGACCAAAGGTAGCTACGCCAACTCATATTCGCTAGCTCATTTGCTTCCCAATTAAACCAAGGTAAAACATTATTAGTGGTCCATTCTTTATCAACTTTAAATAGCGATAATACATTTGTAGCAACAATTACTTTACCGTAATACAACGCTAAGTTATCAATGAGGCAAATTTGATTAAGTCTTTTCTCAAATTCGAATAACAATCCATCCTCATTATTAGGTTTTTGGTTATACCACCACTGGAATAGAGATTCAGCCAAAATTCCAACAGGGTGATTTATTGCTGAACTTAATGGATCATTTATTTCTTTAAAATCAATCTTATACGGTAGACTTATCAACCTATCAAAATACAAAAAGAATTTATCATCATTAATGACTTTACAGTTAACATTAGCCTTCAACCAGCGAGATAAACTCCAAGAAATATCAATTAACTCACTATCCTTAAATTCAAAAATGGTGTTAGACAAAGTTCGCCAAGCTTTGAAGGATAATCTCTTGTTTTCCGTCCATACTCGTAATGCTTCACGCCACCTTTCTGCAATCCATACACTGTCATTATTAAGAGTAATAAGTGCTTTGGAAGATAGTTCAAAATCTTCTCTACATCTAAGCGACCAATCATCTTCATCCCAATGATCATGATCCGGGTTATCCTTTAGCCATTTAATCAAGTCACCTAAACTTTTAGGGCTGGTAATTGATTTTCTTAGATCGTTACCACTTCCCATCCAAAATGGAAATTCATCTCTTTCGTTTTCTCTTAATTTCCATTGAGGGTTTTTAGCTAATATAGAATCGTAAATTAAATTGGTTTTTTCATCTAACGTAACCTCAACTCCCTTTAATTTTTCTAATCGCAGCCAAATTTCTCTATCACAAATTTTAGCGAACTCTTCTTCTGTCAGATCTTCTTTAAACCAAATTCGTGCAGGCCCTTTAACGATAAGGTTTAAAAGATTTTGACGTTGTTTCGCATTTTGCCTATTAATCAAAACAGGTAATAGCTGAAAAAGCTCTCGTTGTGAGACAACATTCCAAAGCCAACGGCTTTCATCTTCTTCAAGCCAAGTATTTATTATCGTAACGGGAATTGACGTAGTTTCTGATGCTGTAAAAAGGGCGAGCCGCTTAAAAATTGGATAAGGTACTGCCCACCAATCTAGTGCGATTCTCTGTGCAGAATCTACATCTGATTTATTTAATGAAATCCATGAGTCTCTAGCTAAATCAATAAGGGCGGTCCAATCCCGGTAGTCTTTGTTTTGAGAGTGTTCTTTAATCGATGGATGATGGATGTATGAATAATCGTGAAACTCTTCAACTTCATTTAATTCAGCCATTATGTCCATAGTTTCTTTCAATAGCGCACTAAACTCTAGAATTAATCCACCAATATCACTTTTCCACTGAGGTATTTTATTTAGTTCCTCCATAGAGGAGTGAACAAATGATGTTGATAGGTTTATGTCCCAATCCAACATACTCTTAAGCCCTTTCCTAGGCTCAACTGAAGAATAATTATATGGCTTTTTAAATTGAATTTTAGGCGATAAAACACTTCGAATTTCTTTTTTAAGTGCCGCAGTTATCCCACTGTTTTTATATTTATCAGCCCAAGAATATAGGTCTACTGTATTATTGGACTGCTCACAATAACCTGCTAGAACAAGAGACCAAACAATCAACATTTCATCAGAGACTACAGCATCCGGACTAAAACATTTTAACTGTTCAAAGTATGCGTTATCGCCTTTTTTTATTTTTTCTTTTTGCCCTTCAATATCCGCATTAATTTTCCATCTAAATTGACTATTTAATATTCCACCGTGCCTTAAGATAAAAATAACTAAATCGGGATTATTAAGATGACGTGATAACCAGTTTCCTAAATGTAGCATTACTTCATCCCACTTAGTTTCAACATAAGAATGCCGAGACAAAGCCATGCTAGGAGAAAGAGAACTTTTTGCAGGTCGGTTAAATAAATTAAATTTCAAATCTTCGCTAAAACTATTATCGAAAATTCCAAATCTTGATAAGTCCTCTCTCTTTAATTCTATTGATGATAAAGCATTTAGCCACTCTAAGGCAGGTGCAGGGTTTAATTTAGAAAAACGCTTAGCAGGTATTCCTGTAGGATCGCTCAATGCCCAGGCAAGGTTTCTTGGATAGTTTTCATAGATATCCGAACTTGATGGTTTAGAAATAGCTGTTGTCACAACTATTTGTTCTTTGCCACTTAAGCCATCTCTATATGTCTCAGACCAATTTTCTAAAGTTTTATGCAAGTAGAAATGATTGCTATGGTTTTTATACAAAATAGGCGTAACATTTTTTGCTAACCACTGTTGTTGCTCTTGTTCAAACTCTCCTTTTCTGTAATTTCCAAATGCGAACATTTCTGGAGGTGATTCACCTAGAAGGCGGTCAGCAGCTAAAGCATCCATCATATATCTCAGAACAGGATCGTTCAAACTATAACCAACAAAGCAAACAGTAAAGCTTCTAAAAAGTTCACTAACAAACCTAGCCGCCCAACGTTCAGTAAGGTAGGCTAATCCAAAGTCACCACTTGATATCACTAGGTGATCTAACTCAGCACCAGTAATATTTTCAGGCAAAAGACCGTGTAAATAAACAAGACCGTCCCATCTGTTTTTAGGAACAGGAAGTAGTGGAGCCTTATAATCAGAAACATTAAGCCCCTCAATTTTTTCGACTTGTTTAAAAATACGATCAAAATTAGTCGTTATTAATCGTATTTTATTTTCAGATGTTGTGGATAATTGTAATAAAGCTTTATGAGTTAAAGTTGCCTTTGCACTGGAGTAATTAGGTTGAAGTAGCTTAGCCATTTCTTTCCTAACATCTCTTCGCCATTCATTTGTGGGATTAACAGCTTCAAGTAAGGATACAGCAGTATCAAATTGATTAGATTTTAAAGCTTGCTTCTGGACAGCATTCGGAGTCACACCAACAGCATTATATAAATCCCAAACTAACTTTCCAAAACCAGGCAGTTTTGCAGGAAATGATATGCCAGCACCACAGAAAAAAACTACTCTACCTTCTTCATGAGCTTGAAGTAGTTTTTCAGGTATATCTGGCCCATTATTAACAAATTGCATTTAAAATCCTTCTGAATGACTTTGAGCCTTAAATTCTTCTTACTAACTTTTGCTGTTCAGAATCATATCGATACAAGTGAATTGTATTGTATTGAATTAAAGTAACAGCATCATTAATTGCATCTAATGGTAAATTAAACCACTCTTTTGCTTATTCACATTCCCTTGAGCTATCGCTCAATGAACTTTTCTATTTGTTTGTGCCGTTCAGTGCTTTATTAAGCGTTGGTCTGCTTACATTAAAATGACGAGCTACTTCTGCTTTTGTCATGTTGGGATCAAGTAACATCGCATTAGCTTTCTTAATATCACTTTCTGATAACTTTGCTTTACGACCACCTTTGCGGCCTCGCGCTCTTGCAGCTTCAAGTCCTGCTTTTGTTCTTTCTGAAATTAACCTTCGTTCAAATTGAGCGATAGAACCAATCATATGAAACGCTAGTTCACCTACTGCTGTTGTTGTATCAATACTCTCATTCAAACTAATAAACTGTACCTGTTGCGATTTGAAGCCATCTAGCAACTCAATTAAATCTTTTAAACTACGACCTAGCCTATCTAGTCGCTGGACAACAACGACATCACCTACACGAAGTGTGTCAATCATACGACCTAGTTCGGGCCGATGTTTTGATCTACCACTACATTTCTCTTGGAAAATACGTTCACACCCTTCCACTTCCAATGCATCCATTTGGGCGTTTTCTGATTGTTCGTCCGTGCTTACACGCGCATAGCCGATTTTCATAACGTTCCTTAAACAAAGGTAGGTTTTCTTTACATAGATTAATTTACGGGTTGTTTTACGTTAAAGCAAGACAATTTATGTCGGAATATTGTTATTAGCTCAGCGTAAATAAAATGGTCGTTTTATTTACGTAATAAATTTTGATTTATTAGACCCATGATTTTTTAAAAACATCATCTCTTTATCTAACTTTATTGGTATATAGCTATGTTTTAAAAAATATCATGGAAGGAGTATGTGGTATTAAAAGTCAGGTATAAATTGATGTATAAACAGATCGAAAGTAAGGTTTGACTTACCTAATATCCTGTAAGTCAGGTATAAATTAGTGTGTAAACAAATCGAAAGTCAGGTTTAGCTCACTTAGTATCCTGTAAGTCAGGTATAAATTGGTGTGTAAACAGATCGAAAGTAAGGTATAGCTCACTTAGTATCCTGTAAGTCAGGTATATATTGGTGTGTAAATAGATCGAAAGTAAGGTATAGCTCACTTGGTATCCTGTAAGTCACGTATAAATTAGTGTGTAAATAGATCGAAAGTAAGGTTTAGCTCACTTGGTATTCTGTAAGTCAGGTATAAATTGGTGTGTAAATAGATCGAAAGTAAGGTTTAGCTCACTTGGTATCCTATAAGTCAGTTATAAATTAGTGTGTAAATAGATCGAAAGTAAGGTTTAGCTCACTTGGTATCCTGTAAGACAGGTATAAATTGGTGTGTAAACAGATCGAAAGTAAGGTTTAGCTCATCTAGTACCCTGAAAATCAGGTATACAGGTATAAATAAACATAGAAGATCAAACGTAAGGATAAAATTCCCAAAAATATTAGAAACTAGCTTTAATTATTCCACTGAAAAAAAATCAGCAAGTTACCAACCCAAAACAGACGTGAATTATTACCCTTATTTATAGAATATATATTCATTATTCACATATGTACAATATCGTAAAATAAATAAAATACTTTATTTTTCAACTAGTTAAAAGTGGCGCTTTGATTGCGTCAGGCATATAAACCGACCTTTGCTTATCTGTTATTTTTCAAAGACTTATCACAAATAAAACTTCAACCCCACGTTTTATGTTATTCAGAACACAATACCAAGCTCTTAGCGGACCGATACTTAAATATTACCACCTTAAAATTTATAATGTTAATAAAAACAAAAAAATGAGTGGTGAATATTTATTCATACTATTAACTGATAAACTCATCAAAGTGGTAAGTTTTTCATATTTACTACCTTTCCAGATTCATACTTGACTATTAAATCCTCAAGTTCACCAATCCTTGATACTAACTTTAAATTATCCTGCATCAAAGTATAAAGTAGAGATTCAGCCTGTTCCTTAGCATCAGTAGCCTTTTTAGCTTTTTTCCTTGTCCGCTCAAGCTCTGTTGCTGCTGATGTACTATTTGATTCATGCTTCTGTTTATAATCATTAATATCATCTACCAAACTTTTCTGCCAAAGCCTGGATTGTTTTAAATAACCTTTATCGAAACCTGCTTCAACACTAACGGTTGAACACGATATATCCATTTTCTCAACCTGCTTTACTTGCCCCTTACCTTCTTTAAGTCGTTCAAATGCTTTTCTGCATATGTCTAAGCGAGTAGCTTGATCTTCATTCATGTTGATTCCCCTTCATCACCTTTCATAGAGTATTTTTTATATTTAACTAGCGCTTCATAGTCAATTATTGTTATTTGATACTCTGCCGAATCTTTTGCGTACTCATCTAGTTCTTCTTTTATCCGAACAATTGATTCATCAACTTTGTTCGGATTAATGATTCCACCTTTACAGTCTAAACACGATGTAAAATCACCCAACATTTCATCTTCGCATGCTTCAATTTTGATGCAACCTCCCAGCAATGTATCCCTATATGAAAGTTCCCCCTTTAAAACACGCTTTTCTGTTTCCTTTCGCACTTCTTGTATTAATACTTCATTATCTTTAAACTGCTCTTTTTGGCGTTCGATAAACCTACCAGTCTTACCATATATATGATTGTCAGCCCCCAAAACATCTTTTAGTATTTGATTGGCGACATTGCCTGGAATACCAAGCTGATACTCAAAAATCATGTGATCTTCGGGTAATATATACTCTGCTTTTTCTTTATCATAATATCCAAAGATCGTTTTTATTTGTTCAAAATTACGTCCATAATACCTAGCCATTTCAAGGCTTAAATGTTTAAATTGCGCTTTTAATGTTGGCAGCGAAACAAAACCGCTATTACTGGCATAAAAAGCTAAAGAGCGCCTATATTGATGTGAAGCCAAAGGCCATGAATTTCCAACTTGAAACTTTTCATCTGATAAGAAATCACGGTCTTCATCGCTTGCTCGTAAATCAATTAAGTCTATCTCGGTAATTCTTAATGATTCAAGCCAATCAGGTGCATGCTTACCGCTATTAAAGCTTGAAACCTCAGCCTTATTATTTGCCAATGTTCGCAATTCAGAAGTACTGACAAGCAAGGGAATATCATCATAGCTAACATTGTAAAAACCAGCCATTCCTCTAGCGATACGTTGCAATACTTTAATTGCTTTTAGAACACAGCTAGGGGCATACCAAGAAGCGTCTTGCTTATAGCCTGTGAATTTTGTTGTTGTTGAAAGTAATTCAACAGCTAGTGCCTCATCAACAATATTGCCATCTTCATCTAGAGTTGCATCAGTGATAGTCTCTGTATAGACACATTGATATGGAAGTCGATTTACTTCCTGGTGCCTCATCCCAGTATAAAAATGAATAACCTGTTTAGCGATAAATTGAATTTTACACAATGCTAAAGTTAAGTTGTTTTTTTTAGTGACCCTATACTTATCCTGTAATAATTTAGATAAACCATGTCCGGAAATAGCTTCGGACATGGTCTTTCGATAATGTTTTTTGCCCCCTACGGCCAACCCCTTTTGCCGACCGTGCGAAACTCCATAATATCTGTCCTTAAATTTAAGGAGCATGTCCTCAAGCCCTTCAGAATTTTCATAAATGAAATCTATATCATCTTCTAAATTATTCATGAGCGACATATAAATTCGTTGCGGAATAATAACTGTTTGTTGTGAATCTGTTTCGTTTAAGTCTATGTCACCTCTATTTACCACTGTAAACCCAATGATATCTTTACCAAGGAAATTAAAGTCATTGATAATGGCGGACATGCGTTTATTAAAAGTTATTCCTTTTTTTTCTCTCACAAAGGCAGCTAAGTACGGTTTATTTGAAAAGAGGTCCTTTAAGGTTAAGTTACCATGAGTTGTCAATTCTATATCTAGGCAGAAACGTGCGGCTTGACGCAATACTGTGAAATAACTGAACATCACGCTCGAACTTCGGGTGCCAGTATGACCAGACTCACAAAAATACATCATACAAAATAAAAGGAATTTCAGTTCGTTGACAATAGCTCTCTCAGCAGCAGGATCTTTTCCTAATAGCAACTTTGAAAAGTGCCATTTTGTTAATTTCGTTGCTGACAAGCGATAAGGGTTATAATCCCATACATCTTTTTGATAGATAGCAGTAGGAAGTCCTTCTAAATCTCTACAGAGTACAAAGTCACCTGGAACTTCTATTTTATGTCCCGTATGGTAATTAAATACATCTGGTATCGTTCCGTACTCTATCAAGTCCTCATCAAAAGACTGATTATAAGCACTTATTGCTTCATTCATAAAACAACCCCCATATGTTCATATAGCGACAAGCGTTTTTCCCAAAAAGGGGTCAACACACCTAGCTCTAAAACTTGATTCTCCATTTTTTCCACCAGTTTCAATAACTCATCACTCTTAGCTTTCACGCTATTAAGAATAAAGCCTATACGAATTGAAAGTTCTTTAAACAAGCTGTCAGCTTTACTGAAATCTATAGCAAATTTACGAACCTCAGTAATGACATAAAGTAAACTCAATAGTTTATGAATATCCTCTTCATCTGCATGGCAGGTATAGTTATCACAATACAAACATCCATACTGAGTCTTACAATTTGGCTCTATCGGCACACGGCCCTGAGCTGTAGAAGGGTTCCTATCATCTTCACAATGACCTGCGGGTATTGATTTGTCACTTTCACTATCTACAAATTTTATTTTTATATTATTTCGAGCATTACGCATTGCCTGCCAATATGATTCTAACTCTTTAGTTTGCCTGTCAGGTGTCGTCTCCATGTAATCTCGGGAGTTAGTTTCAAGAGAATGTCCCAGTAAACTTGCTGCTATTTCTTGATCTTCTCTTAATTCACTTAATAATAAATTTTTATATTTCCGCGCAGCCCTTGCAGAAATATTCTTTATGTTTTGATTAACATACTTTCCTTCTTTGAGGCGCTTAAAGAAACGATTACAGTCACTCCTACTTAGCTGAGCATAGGTGTCATTATATTTCCCTGAATCTCCTTTCTTTGAACAAATAAAAAAAATATACTTCTGCTTTACACCGTTTAAAACCCACTCTCTTAGTTCTAGATAAGCTTTAAACAGACTATACCCGTAATGATCCCCTAGTGAGTAAACGACCGTTTTACCATTTGCACGAAACTTAACTGCACGATAATCATTTTTAAATAAATCTCGATCAGCTTTATAATCCTCGTCAAATTCCAATTGGCGAATTTCACTGGGGTATATGCCAGTCAGTATTATGAATAACTGCATATATGCTTGCATTGAAAGTGTTGCATATTTCATGCGCTGCTCATGTCGTGGGTCGTTATTTACCTTTTCTAATTGATTCAAGGCATCTTCAACAGCACGATTTGCACACGAAACAGAAAGCTTGGCTTTTGACGAAAGCTGGTACTCTTTAACTGAAGATATTCGGCCTTCCACCGCATTATAAATAGGCCCACAAACTGATGAATAAGGCGTATTTTTATTTCGACCATTTGATGGGAATACAAACGTTTCATATTCATGCATTTTTAGTTTAAAAGGGAAAGGGCTATTGGATATAACAAAATTTTTGAATTGTTTAGCAACTGCGATAGCAGCTTTGACCATATAACTAACTTGTTCATCTGTTGGTGGCTTTGAGGGAATACGTGCGCCTTTTATTTTTGTAATACCGACATAAATTTGGCTAGTTTTTCCTGAACCAAAATGAATATCAAACATTTTTTCCATTGATAGTTGTATGCTATTACAGGTTCTTGGCCTAGCTTTTCCATCACTCACTTTAATCTGGTGCTTTAATTCATTCACATAACCAACATAGGCTCTTCTTGCTGAATTTATCGAATCAAATAAGTCTTCAAAGCTATTTTTATCACACCAATTGATAATTTTTTTAAACTGATTAATATCATATAGAATTGTTGAGTGCTCCCTGCAACTTATAAAAAAATGATCATATAAATTACGTAAGAATTCACATCGAGACTTCTTAAGTGAATTCAGCTCAACAAAATGTGAACGCCTAGCTTGCGAAGAGTTTGGGTATGTTTGCTCACGACTAGAAAAAGCTAGAGAACCGATATCGTAAGGATTTACACGAACAGAACTATCTAACTGAATCCTTACATTCTCCGGGTAAAGCAGCTCTTGATCTAACTCTGCGGGAGACAATATAAATGTTTCCCTTAAAATCATATTTTCAATATTTGAGGCCACTTTATTTGGCCTTCTCTAATACTTTTTCAAAATCAGTTTTATATCCTTTGAAAATGTGAGATTCATACACTTCTTGAGCACGCTTTTTGTCATTGATATTTTCAAACAACTTTAAATAATTTTCAGTAATGCTCGAATGACCATGGTGCATTCTTTTTTGTACCTTTCTAATAATTTCTGAGTGACTAACGATTTTTCCATTTTTATCTTCATAACTTTTTACTAGATGTAGATAGTATACGTATGCAAATGTTGCTCTAAGCCAGTGAAATGTAAAACCTTTCGGGAATATCTTTGAGGTAAAAATAGAAAGTTTTTCGGTAAAAAGTCTTGTCCGTTGCCCCTTTGCTCTTGATTTCACTCGTGCAAAGCGGGGATCATCTTTTGCCATATAATGACAGTTATTTTCTGTTGAAAGAAACAAATAAACATCATCATCATGCATTTCTTGTAGGTCAGGAAATTCAATGGCATATTTTTTTTTAAACTTTTTACGCCTAGACTTTGCCGTTTGACTTTTTGAATACACAATAAGATCATCAGCTAATTCTTTTTCAATATACAACTTTTGAGGTTTATCATATTTAGTATCTGCTCCATTTTTAGAGCTGACTCTAAGTTCATAAGTATTGTCTGGCAATAAAAGTTCAGATTTAAAAAATGCTAGATGCTTTATTCTTAATGTGAAGATAGTTTGCTTACGTGCCCCTGTATAAAGAGCGAACACACTAAAAAGTCGTTCATCAACACTGAATTCATCTTTACTAATAATTTCTAAAAACTCATCTCTTTGAACTAGTGTAAGTGGTCTTAAATCTTCACCTTCATCTCTAACATATCCAACTTCAACAGGGATAGGTTCATGATTCACTGGTTTAGTTTGACTACGTTTAGTAACTTTTTTTACTCCTCTACCAGTAGGTGTATCAAAAGATATACTGATATTTTTCACTGTATCAACTCGATCAATATCGATCTTGGAACCACTTTGCTCAGATATCCATTTAAGAAAAGAATAGACAGCTGAAGTCTTCATATTGAGGGTTTCTGGTCCAATATCCACTTCCGATGATAAATATGCATAATATTTATATGTCGGTCTATGGCTTGGCCTCCTACCAGAAAAGTCATCAAATTCAATTTCTTTATCTTCACAAAATAATTTGTAATCTAACAGTTTCGAAGCTTTACCTTGGATAATATCGGTTGCCTCTGCTAATTTAGTAGAATTTATTGCCATCTGAAACAGATATGAATTGGCTTCATACCAAGGCTTTCCATCGTGATTTAATAAAAAAGGGAAATTGTAAACACTATCATCAGGAGCGATTCTTTTATCTTCTGGAATGACATGATATTTATATGCTCGAACATTATGCTCAACGTAATGTTCATAAGAATGATTTGTCTCACCCTTTGTCGTTATTAAAGCTGTAGCATCAATAATACGTGGTATGTTGATTAAGCGGGCATCTTTGCGAGGATCTCTTTTCATAATGACAGATAATAATTCAGCAGTTCTGTCAACAATACATTGGTACACCTACACATGTCAACAGGTGAACGTACACCTTAGCCTAGGATAACGACTTTTCATATCTTTTTGCACCGCTTGGTAACTTCCAGACCAAAATTTCACTAAATCTTGTGTTACTTGAATAGGCCTTTGCGCAGGGGAAAGTAGCTCTAGCAATAAAGGGATACTTTGCTTTTGTTTACTTATGCCATCAATAGCACCAATACTGGGAGTTATAGTCAGGCCATATAACTCTTGCATGGGTAATGAAACTTTTGGTGAT
>Ga0105359_10002739_pt1 | contig 14536 bp, 11 predicted proteins | sample GOMGulsemesocosm_6_FD_83659 | JGI IMG/M metagenome (GOLD analysis project Ga0105359, IMG submission 83659) | Methane-oxidizing microbial communities from mesocosms in the Gulf of Mexico - GOM8C Gulf of Mexico | ecosystem: Environmental > Aquatic > Marine > Cold seeps | place: Gulf of Mexico... | reverse complement strand
TTATGCCGGTTATAAAGCTAGTGTCAACCCAGCCAGCCAAAATGCTTATGGTGATGCACAAATGGCATGGTTAGGGGGCAGCGTCATGACCTCAACCGCCACCTGGAAAATTTTAGGCAGTTCAGTCTCCTTCGCACCAATAATCTTCGATTTGAGTAGCGATCGCATGTCTACTGGCATTGCACCATTAGAGGCGATGTTAGATTCCGATGCAGTACCTGCATTGTTTAAAAACCGCTTCTATGTCAATGTCGATCATTGGGATGGTTTCCCGCAGGCTAAGCAAAAAATCATCAATGAATTACTCAGCCCTGCTGGCGTGATCACGCTCTCTGGCGATGTACATTCGAGTTATGTTACCGAGCATGCCATCAGCCCATTAACCGGCAAACGTAGCTTTGGCTTTACTGCTGCATCGGTCTCTTCTGGCACGCTAGGTAGCTTCATCGATACCGCATTATCGGGACTGGCAGCCAGTGTCGCACCAGAGTCTGCTGAGACTTTTAAAGCGCTTAACCCGTTCTTTAATGCCTTAACCGCAAGCGCTTCAACCCGCGCCGATGTCGCCACCAAACTGACCATGTCAGAATTGTGGAAACATGGTGTTGGGATCGTACGTGCCAGTGGCGATCAGCTAAACGTTGAGCTACATCAAGTACCGGCTGTCGGCGATGTTGAATATGTTAAAGACAGTTTTTATGATGACAGAGCGACCTTCCTTGCGGCTGTAGAAGTGAGCCACTTCACGGTAAAAGACGGTGAGTTGACTGCGCTTTAACCCTGCTATGAGCTAATTGCCACCACGTTTACCCCTAAACGTTGGTGGCAAAGAGCGCTATTTTACAACACGGCCATAGCGAATTAAATGCGAGGGCCAGCACGAAGTAGTAATAAAGTATTAAACATAAAAAATAATTAAACTTTATTGCTAGTCAATCCGTAACTTTCTCGTAACAAAATACTCCATATTTACCAAGCTTTTAGCGTCGCTATCGCGTCTATAGACGGCCAATTAACGAGATAAACCTTGCTGTAAACACTTGAACTTATATTTCAAGGTATTGTTAAAAAAGCAATAATCCCTATAATGCAATTAACCTTTTTGCAGTACCAGCAATCGCTAGATTGATGGGTAAGGATGAATTATGGGCTCTTTTCAGCCAGTCGAATATAATACGATAAAAGTAGGCAGTGCAATCACCCAGTCGATCTATTTAAAGAGTGGTGATTTGCTGTTTAAAAATGGTCGAGTCGTCACCTCACAGCGCCAGAAAAAAGTCTTAATTGCCCAAGGATTCATCAAAATAGAGCCAAGCAAAGCGCCAACCGGAGCCGATAAAAATACGGTTCCCGATTATGCACTTAAGTATTTACCAGCCGTCCCTAGCGACACCGTATTCGATGTAAAAGAGCGTTGGTTAGGCGAGCTTTATCATATCTTTAAACTGTCAAAAGAACCTTTGGTACTTAATTTTAGCTACCAGATTTTAAAGTTAGCCAATGAAATACAATGGGTTTGTGAGTATCACCAGAATGCACTACTAGCGGCATTCCACATCGATAGCTTCAATGATTATGGCCTGTTACACGCTTTGCACTGCGGAATAATAAGCGAGATTATCGCCAAAAATTGCCAGCTAACCCGCGCTCAGCGTCTTTCTATTATCGCTGGCGCTATCACCCATGACTTAGGTATGGCCGAAGAGCAAACGGCGCTACATAAACAAAAGTCGGCGCTAAGCGAAGCGCAGTTACTGGAGTTGGGTAAACATCCCGCAGAAAGCTACAAACGCCTGATTAAATTGGGAATCGATGATAAGGACTGGCTCGATATCGCGCTACATCATCATGAACGTCTCGACGGCACTGGTTATCCGCATAAGCTAGCTGGCGATCATATCCCCTTAGCGGTAAGAATAATGTCTGTCGCCGATACCTATACCGCCCTAGTACGCCCTACGGATAACCGACAAAGTAATTCAGGTAAGAAGGCGCTAACCATTTTATACAAAGAACGCGGCTGCGGCTTAGAAGCAAAGTTGATTGATATTCTAATCAACGTTGTCGGCATCTATCCGATTGGCGCGTTGGTGCATATCGCCAACGGTGAAATTGGCGTAGTCGTCAAATGCGGCAAGAAGGTATCCCAACCGATTGTCTCAGTATTGCTGGGTAGCGATCGCCAAATAATTAGGAGCCGCCGTTTAAGGGACAGTCAAAATGAGTTATTTTCAGTGGAAGATGAAATCCCTCTAACTGATCATCTAGAATTAGTTGAGCACATTCAAAAGCAGTGGAGTGCGGTGGTTTAGTCGTAACCATGCCGTATTTTAGTCACAGCGCTTTGGGGTCATACCTCATACGAAAAATTCCGCTCGTTGAGTATAACTTGTCAACGCGGCTTAGCCACCCGTACTTCACTCTAACAGCCATGTCATACCTCCGTAATATGCATAACTTCAACCGCAAACATTACGGCATCAAGTATGTCACTCCACATCAAAGGCATTCAGGGGTGGCGAACGAAGTACTAGCAAATAGAAAAGAAGTTTATCAGCATGCTAAGGAACAAAAACCTAATCGCTGGAGTAGTCAAAGTTGATAGTGCATAACATAGATCGCGACAGCTAGTTTGGCAAACACCTATACCTGTTCTAGTTTTCTTACATCACTACCTCAGATCTTGATCATAATACAGATAGGCCGGTAAGACGTATATGCAAAAAATAACAAAAGTAAAAAAAGACTTGTGAACAATGTCGGACACTTCATATCCCACTGAATTATTGTAGAATTCATACGCAAGAATAATTACATTTCCCACAAATAAAAATATTATAGAAACCTTCCAAAAAGATGTTTTTGGCAGTATTTTTTTTTCAAACGCATAGCAAAATGCACCTATCATTATTATTATTTCAAATAGAAGAACAAAAAAAGATACCCAACCAGGGTGGGTCGGCGCTATTATATCCGGCATTTTCGCCGCATCATATATCCCTGTAAAAAAAATAACTAGCATTACAGAAAACAAGACTTTCCAACCTAATCGGCCTAAATTCATATTACCACCAGTGCCCAAACATGATGTCATCTGGGTCCTTAGGAAGAAACATCCAGCCTTCTTTGTTTGTGACAAATTTCCTAATAAAATTTTTCCGTTTAACCCCAATCGGTGTGAGTGATGAAAATATACTTAGAAGTTCAACAAACTCTTTCGAATCCCTACCATACTTAACATGAACAAGCCTAAGACTAGGATACATCGCACGATATTGTTTATTGGCTTCTTTTTCATTCTTATAAAACTGCTTATAAATTGTGTCTCCAATGCCATATATAGTATTAAGTGCGCTTCCACGCCGCATAATGCTTGCTAAGTCCATACTTTTCCCCTTAATTCTACCGTGAGCATATAAAAATATAGTAGATTAAAATCAAAAATCAAGGTTTTGTGGCTGGGCAAGCATTTGCAATGTTTCATGGAGTAATAATTGTTCACTCATGGCATTCTCCGATTTGTTTTTTGTCACAATAGATCACCAAATACAGTGACTGTTCCCCTTATTTTTAATTTTTCGATTATCTTTATTTCATTGTTCGCGGGGATTCGTCCGGTCGGGAACAAAAAACCTGACCGTTCATCCCGGCACTTGTTCCCTACAGTGCTCTAATGTGCACATCCATGTGCAAATCGGCAATATGCTCCCAGCATTGCCCTATCTAGCACATCCTTGTGTCTGCATGAACATCGCCGCTCTTTGCCATTGCTGCCAAGGATGGCAGTACTTAGAGTTTGTCTGGAACAAAAACTCTGTGCGCCAAGGATGGCAGTACTTAGATTTTGCCTGGAGCATAAAATCAGCCCTGGCACCGCGGCATTGCCGCCAGGGACGGCGGTACTTAGAGTTTGTCTGGAACTAAAACTCTGTGCGCCAGGGACGGCGGTACTTAGAGTTTGTCTGGAACAAAAACTCTGTGCGCCAAGGACGGCGGTACTTAGGATTTGTCGGGAACAAAAATCCTGACCGTTCATCCGTGAACATAAAAGGGCGATTTGAGTTTAATCAAATCGCCCTTTTTATGTCTGTGTAAGCCGTTGCTAGGCTAGGTTAGTTTAGTTTACCGTGACATTGCTTATATTTCTTACCTGAACCACATGGGCAAGGTTCGTTACGCCCGACTTTATCAGTTTGACGGATAACCGCTTGACCGGATTCAGTTGCCTGTTCAGGCTCGCCGTTGGCATTTGGGTGATCGTAGCTATGCTCGACACTCGCTGCTTCACGACGTTGCTCTTCGATAGCATCGACGTCTTCTGGCGCCTGAACCTGAATCTTGCTCAACAGCACTACAACATCTGTTTTTAGCGATTCTAATAGCTCTTGGAATAGCTCGAACGATTCACGTTTGAATTCTTGCTTGGGATTCTTCTGCGCGTAACCACGTAAATGAATACCCTGACGCAAATGATCCATCGCCGCTAAGTGATCTTTCCACAGACCATCTAGCGTCTGTAGCATTACCGCTTTTTCGAACTGGCGTAACACGTCACTACCAACCATTTCTTCTTTGAGTTGATAAGCTTTCTCGACCACTTCTTGAATCTTTTCACGTAGGTTTTCTTCGTGCAGCCCATCATCTTCTTTAAGCAACTTTGCAATAGGAAGTTCGATCAGGAAGTCTTCGCGCAGACGCTGCTCTAGCCCCTCAACGTCCCATTGCTCTTCCAATGATTGCAATGGAATGTACTGGCTAATGGTTTCTTCAACGACGTCTTTACGGATATTATTAATAGTTTCAGAAACATCAGCTTCATCCATCAACTCGTTACGCTGCTCGTAAATAACCTTACGTTGATCGTTAGCAACATCATCATATTCGAGCAGTTGCTTACGAATATCGAAGTTACGACCTTCCACCTTACGCTGGGCATTTTCAATCGCGCGGTTAACCCATGGATGCTCAATCGCTTCACCATGTTCCATACCGAGCTTTTTCATCATGCCAGTCATACGCTCAGAAGCGAAGATACGCATCAGACTATCTTCCATCGAAAGATAGAAGCGTGATGCACCCGCATCGCCCTGACGTCCCGCACGACCACGTAGCTGGTTGTCGATACGACGAGATTCATGACGCTCAGTACCTAAGATATAAAGACCGCCGGCCGCGAGCACTTTGTCGTGCTCAATTTGCCATGCTGCCTTAATTTCACTAATTTGCTCTGCGCTTGGGTTATCAAGTGCATCAATTTGCACCTGCCAATTACCACCGAGCACGATATCGGTACCTCGACCCGCCATATTAGTGGCAATCGTAACTCGACCTAACTCACCTGCACTGGCGATAATTTGCGCTTCTTGCTGGTGGAATTTAGCATTAAGTACGCTGTGTTCAATATTCTCTTTGTTTAAGAACTCAGACAGGTATTCAGACGACTCAATGGAGATGGTACCAACGAGAGATGGTTGACCACGCTCTTGACACGCTTTGATGTCCTCGATAATCGCTTCATACTTCTCTTGTACCGACATATAAATCAAGTCGGCCATATCATTACGAACCATCGGGCGGTTGGTTGGAATAACAACCGTGTCTAGGCCGTAGATATGTTGAAATTCGAACGCTTCAGTATCTGCAGTACCAGTCATACCTGATAATTTATTGTATAGACGGAAATAGTTTTGGAAGGTAATTGAGGCAAGCGTCTGATTTTCATTTTGAATATCAACTTTCTCTAGCGCTTCAATCGCCTGATGCAGCCCTTCTGACCAACGACGACCTGGCATTGTACGGCCAGTATGCTCATCAACGATGATGATTTCGTCATCTTTAACAATATAATCAACATCACGTTCAAATAGAATATGCGCGCGCAATGCGGCATTAACGTGGTGTAATAAACTGATGTTGGCGGCAGAGAACAATGAATCATTCTCGTCCATTAACTTATGCTGTTGTAATAACTCTTCAACAAAGATTTGGCCTGTCTCGGTCAAATGAACCTGTTTAGCTTTCTCATCAACCGTATAGTGACCGTCACCAGTAAACTCTTCGGTATCTTCTTTGTCTTGCTTTTGCAGCTGTGGAATTATGCCGTCAATTTGACGATATAGTTCCGAGCTATCTTCGGCAGCGCCAGAGATAATCAACGGTGTTCTGGCTTCATCGATAAGAATCGAGTCGACCTCATCGATAATCGCAAAATTTAGTGGACGCTGTACACGCTCTTCCGGCGAAAAGGCCATGTTGTCACGTAGGTAATCGAAACCAAATTCATTGTTGGTGCCGTAAGTGATATCACTCGCATACGCCGCTTGCTTCTCGGATGGCCCCATTCCTGACACGACGATACCAACCGTCATCCCTAAGAATTCAAACAACGGACGATTCCAATTCGCATCACGCGTAGCGAGATAATCATTAACCGTAATAACGTGCACGCCTTCACCGGTTAAGGCATTAAGATAAGCTGGCAATGTTGCGGTTAAGGTTTTACCTTCACCGGTGCGCATTTCAGCGATGCGGCCAGATTGCAATACCATGCCACCAATCATCTGAGCATCAAAGTGACGCATCTCAAAGACGCGCTTGCTCGCTTCGCGGACCACGGCAAATGCTTCAGGAAGGATATCATCGATCGACTTACCTGCCGCTAGTTGCTCTTTAAAGTAGGCGGCTTTTTGTTTCAATTCATCATCAGAAAGCGCTTCGATCTCTTTCTCTAACTCATTAACTAACACAACAACTTTTCGTAGCTTCTTGAGCGTACGATCATTTTTGCTGCCAAATATTGAAGTAAAAATCTTTGTTAACATCTAATTGACCATTTTTTTGATTATTTTTCTGCCTACACCATGTGCAAGCCATATTTTTATTTCCTACCCATTGCATTAACCATTTATTCCTAGCCGTACCGGGAAAAATAGGCCTATCTACCTAATGCAATTGGTATTAAAATTCGCAGCTTATTATTATTGATTTACCGCTGATAAGATAGTCCTAAAACTCGCTAATCAGGAAAAAATTTTAACTACTTAGGTTACTTAGCTTATATGGGGACAGGTATGGGAAAAAACTAGGGGTAGGTGGTAAACTACTTGAAGCTCTTGTCTCAAGTAGTTCATGCTTAACGGTAGATATATTTACGGGGATTAACCTGACGGTCCTTGGCTAACACTTCGTAGTGAACATGCGGGCCGGTAGAACGGCCAGTATTGCCAATCAACGCGATAACTTCTCCTTTGGTCACCACATCACCCAACGCAACCAAAATCTTTTTCGCGTGACCATAACGTGTCTTAAGACCGCCGCCATGATCAATTTCCACCAATAGACCATAACCAGATCGTTCACTAGCCCAACTCACTACACCAGCGCCGGTAGCCATCACGTCACCGCCTTCACTGCCAGCAAAGTCAACGCCTTTATGCATCGCCAGTTTACCGCCAAAGGGATCGTTGCGCATGCCATACTGCGAAGACATCCAGCCACGTTTTATCGGTCGCCCTTCGATACGGCTATCTTCATCGATACTATGATTGAGCATCACCGTTTCTAACACCGCCAACTGGTCCTGTTGCTGCTCAAGGTGTAGCAACACATTGTCCATCTGATTGAGTAATACGCTAAGGGATGATTTTTCAGAAACCTCATGCTGCTCACTAGGACCGCCCACTGCTGGCAGTAATGTAAAGTCAAATTCACTAAACTGCGCGTCTTGCGCCAGTCGTTCACCTAAGGCATCAATACGATTCATCCGGGCAGTCAACGTGCCCATACGCTGCGCTAATAAGCCAAGCTGAAGTTGAGTCCCAGTTTTAAGTTGATTAACCAAGTGCGCCTGTTGTTTTACATTAGCTCGCTTGTCATTGATATTCTTAACCGTCGTATCAGGTATTAACCATTGCTGATACGTGATTAGGGCACAACCTGTTAATAACAACGCCTGAATCACTAAGAAGCCGCCGATACGCTTGGGCGTCAGCGCCACTTGCCAACCTTGGCCAATGCTTTTTTGTTGGTTAGTTGTGTTGTTAGTTGCTACAATCATCTTCATTCTCACTAAAAAATACACGTTGAGGCGATTTATGAATCAACGCCACCGACCTAATACGATTAATACCGTGACCACCGAGTCGGGTAAGCTTGCCAAAATACAGCAAAAGGCTAGTATACTACAAGAAATTAACCGTTTGCTAACAAATGAGTTACTCCCTGGTAGCGATGAATACTGCCGCGTAGCTAATTATCGCCTAGGAATTTTGATCATCGAAGTGACTTCTGGTGTTTGGTCAACTCGGCTAACCCAACTCCGCAGCGAGCTGATGCGCCAGATGCGTCAGGGTATTTTACCATCGTTGGTATCGATTGAAATCAAGGTTAACCCGAGTCTATTTATTCAACCAACAGTCCCTAAACCCAATTCACGAAAAATATCGCCACAGACCGCCGAGCACCTCAATGCGCTGGCCCAGCATTCTCCCCCGGCACTAGCCGAGAAACTACAACGCCTAGCGAAATTGGCTAGGCGTTGAGTTTTATCTAATCATCACAGAGATTTAGGCGTAAGCGGGTTCACCAAAACTAATCGGTGATTTTGCTTCACCTTCATAGGTGATCATCTCAACAGCATGTTGTTGCGCTAACATCTCACGTACCAACAAATTATTAATATGATGGCCGGCTTTATAGGCTCTAAACTCGCCGATAATGCTATGACCGGCTAGGTATAAATCACCTAACGCGTCCAATACTTTATGTTTAACAAACTCGTCGTCGACTCGCAAACCATCAGGATTTAGGATGCGGTACTCATCGAGTACCACAGCATTTTCCATGCTGCCACCGAGGGCAAGGTTATTGGCGCGTAATAATTCGATATCGCGCATAAAGCCAAACGTACGCGCTCTTGAAATTTCGCGCACAAAAGACTCACGAGAGAAATCCATGACCAGATGCTGTTTAGTGTTACTAATTTCTGGATGTGCAAAATCGATGGCGTAGTCGACTTTAAAGCCGTCATAAGGGACAAACTCTGCCCACTTATCACCATCTTCAACACGAATTTTTTGCTTAATACGAATAAATCGTTTGGGCGCATTCTGCTCTTCGATGCCCGCAGATTGCAATAGAAATACAAACGGACTGGCACTGCCATCCATAATAGGGATCTCAGGGGCGTCGACTTCGATAATCGCATTATCGATGCCAAAAGCAGCAAGTGCGGCTGAAATGTGCTCAACTGTTGAGATTTTGTTGCCTGAATCATCGATTAAACAAGTACACAATGTAGTTTCGCGCACCAGCAAACCATCACCAGGGATATCGACACTGGGAGATAAGTCGGTTCGACGATAAATGATGCCAGTATTTGTTGGCGCGGGCTTAATCATCAGGTTAACTTTATTACCCGAATGAAGGCCAACACCTACCGCATTAATTTCTTTCGACAATGTTCTTTGCTTAATCATAATAATTAGCAGCCTTTTTTGGTTCAACATCCACAACGGCGGCATTTTAGCACGAAACGCCCTCGCTTAACAAACGAGCGTTTAACTTTATCCTAAGACAGTGAGCCCACCGACACTTTTCTATTGTTTGGCGCTAATAAAAAATCAACTTACTGCGCCGAGTTAGCACAGCAAGTCATTTAATCATTAGCCTGCGTCCACATCATACGCAGCCAAACTTAAGCCCATATTAATCCGCTTGTTTGCGTAAAAATGCTGGGATATCAAGATATTCAAGTCCACCACTACTGGCAACGGTTCCCTGGCTATTAACCGCTGCTGCCATTGGTTCTTCGTCCATCGCAGAGATTTCACTCTGAATCGGCTGACTTGGCTTTGCCACAATATCTTCCGGCTTAACGAGCTTGATGTCCGGTTGGATTTCAGCGCCAATACCTGTTGCAACAACGGTAACGCGTAGTTCATCAGTCATCTCAGGATCGATCACAGCGCCCACAACCACGGTCGCGTTTTCAGAAGCAAAACCTTTAACTGCGTTACCCACCGTTTCAAATTCATCAATACTGATGTCCATACCAGCGGTGATGTTAACCAGAATACCGCGTGCACCAGCCAAATCGATATCTTCAAGCAACGGGCTTGAAATGGCCAACTCTGCCGCTTCATCGGCGCGGTCTTCACCACGAGCAACACCAGTCCCCATCATTGCCGTCCCCATTTCAGCCATCACCGTTCTCACATCGGCGAAATCCACGTTGATTAAACCAGAACGCGTGATAAGTTCGGCAATACCCTGTACCGCGCCAAGTAATACATCGTTGGCTGCTTCAAAGGCTTGCAACAAGCCTGTGCCTTTACCTAATACTTTAAGCAGCTTATCGTTTGGAATGGTGATCAGTGAATCAACGCTCTCTCTTAACATCGCGATGCCTTGATCGGCATAGTTCAAACGTTTCTTGCCTTCAAAGTTAAACGGTTTAGTAACCACGGCGACGGTTAAAATGCCCATTTCTTTGGCGACTTCAGCGACAATAGGTGCAGCGCCGGTACCAGTACCGCCACCCATGCCCGCAGCAATAAACACCATGTCGGCACCTTGTAATGCTTCGATGATAGCTTCACGATCTTCCAGCGCAGCTTCGCGCCCAACTTGTGGGTTCGCGCCAGCACCGAGTCCTTTGGTGGTTCCTTTACCAATTTGGATAGTTGCTTCAGCCGATGAATTTCTTAGGGCCTGAGCATCGGTATTAGCGACAATAAACTCAACGCCTTTAATTGTTTTAGAGACCATGTGTTCTATCGCGTTGCCGCCACCGCCACCAACACCAATAACTTTAATGACTGCTTCTTCTGAATGCTCTGATACTAATTCAAACATATTTATTCTCCATTACGCATAAACATACGGATTTAAGGCGCTTACCTTAAAATTCGCCTTTAATCCAATTCTTGATGGTGTGAAAAATACTCACACCACTGCTCTCTGTTCTTTCATTGCGCGCATTAGCACGCATCATACTGCCAAACTTTAAAAGACCGACCCCTACCGCATAGCTCGGATCTTGGACATAATCATTGAGCCCCTTCACCGCCATTGGGTTAGCCAAACGCACCGGCATGCCAAAGCAAGCCTCGGCGAAATCAACCGCGCCTTCAATTTTCGCGGTACCACCGGTCAATACAATGCCAGCGGCAATTTTCTCGTCAAAACCAGCACGACGTAATTCGCCCAGTACTAACTCGAATAATTCTTGATATCTCGGCTCTACCACTTCCGCCAACGTATGACGTGACATGGTCCGGGTTGGCCGTCCACCCACCGAGGGTACTTCGATATTATCTTCTTGACTCACCAGCTGGCTTAACGCACAGGCATGCTGAATCTTAATCTGCTCTGCATGGCTCAGTGGCGTTCTAAAGATATGCGCAATATCTGAGGTAACTTGCGCGCCAGCCACCGGAATAACGGCGCTGTGGCGCAATGCGCCATTGGTGTAAACGGCGATATCCATCGTACCGCCGCCGATATCCACCAAACAAACACCGAGATCTTTTTCATCATCGGTTAATACGGCATAACTGGCGGCAATCGCCGAGAAAACCAACTCATCAACCTTTAAACCACAACGCTGAACACATTTTTCGATATTTTTTGCCATATCACTGGCACAAGTAACCATATGCACCTGCGCTTCCATACGCATCCCCGACATACCAATCGGCGATTTAATCCCCTCTTGAACGTCGATCGCATATTCGGTCGGCAGCACATGTAGAATGCGTCGATCATCGGATATTTTTACCGAACGAGCGGTATGAATAACACTGTCGACATCATACTGCGTGACCTCTTCATCGTTAATAGAGACCATGCCTTTCTCGTTCTGGCAGGCGATGTGTTTACCCGAAATACTCAGATTTACCGAGGTCACTTGACAGTCAGCCATCAATTCGGCTTCATCTAACGCTCGTTGCACCGTCTTAACCACTGAATCGAGGTCGTTAACGCCGGCCTTCTCCATGCCTTTTGATACTTGCGATCCGATGCCAACCACACTTAGTTCACCATCAGCTAATATCTCACCGATAATCACCGATACTTTAGATGTGCCAATGTCTAATCCGACAATTAGATCTCTTTCGTTAGCCTTGCTCATTGCTTGCCTTGTCTCCCGGCTCTGTGTTCCAATTTACTGCAAATCCTGAATCGTAACGTAAATCGACGTAATCAATTGATTTATCGTTAGGAATTAAGTGTTTATAAACCCGTAAAAATCGCTCAATGCGCGCATTACGGATCACCGTATTTTCACGACCTAAAATTAATCTTGTGCCATCGCCGAGTATTAGCTGCCATGACTGACGCTCTGTTAGCTCGACGCGCTTTACCACTAAGCCTTCGCTTTCAAACAGCGGCAACAACGCTTGATAACCGCTTAATACCTCTTTTGGCACCTCATTAGGCGCGACAAAACTCGGTAGCTCGCGTCGTAACCTCGCTCTTGGCGCGGTAAAGATCTCGCCTTTGCTATTAACCAAACTCAATTCATTCCACAGTGCGACTGGATCTTGGTCAATAATATGAATCGATAAACCATTGGGCCAACGGCGCCTAACCGCCGCACTATCGATCCAGGGCACTTGCTCTATCTGCTGTTGCACCCGACTAACATCGAGTGAAAAAAAGCTTTCATTATCACTTAATTCTGATAATGCCTGTTGCACCTCACTATCGGTGCTATACGCGCGATGACCAGATATCTGCAAGGTTGAGATAGGCATCTCTTGCGCGCTCATCAATTTTTGATAGAGCCGATTTGCGACATAAGTTAACCCGATGATCACCACGACAAAAAACACCATACCGGCCCAATAGCCCAGCGCTGCTTTGTGTTGCTGTAAATAGCTGATGCTAAATTTACTGTTCATGGTGTCAATTAACTCGTTTTATGTAAGTGTCTGATTCAAAATTAAATACACTAGGCGCTGAAAGTCCAAACCCGCCTGCTTTGCCGCCTTAGGCACTAAACTGGTTTGCGTCATCCCCGGCACCGTGTTTACTTCCAGCAAATACCACTGACCTTGGCGGTCACGCATAAAATCGACCCGTCCCCAACCACTAGCATTGACTGCTTTAAATGCTTTAAGTGCGATATTGGCTAGTGCCTCCTCGTCCTCTTGGGAGAGGCCACAAGGACAATGATATTGGGTGCTGTTGGACTGATATTTTGCCTGATAGTCATAAAAATCATGGGGCGTGGTCATATGAATGGCGGGCAATGCTTTATCACCTAATATCGCCACCGTATATTCATCACCCTCTATCCATTGTTCGAGCAACACTTCGTTATCATAATCAGCCGCCTGGGTAATAGCGCCCGCCAGCTCTTGTGCGCTACGCACCTTGGCCATCCCGATGCTCGACCCTTCATTAGATGGTTTAACCATCGCCGTACCACCGAGTGAACTAAGCAACTGCTCAAGCTCAGTGTGGTCGGTGTCACCATGGACTATTTTGTACTTTGCTGTTGGTAACCCGACGGCAGTCCAAATTTGCTTGGTTTTAATCTTATCCATCGCCAGCGCCGCACCTAACACCCCAGAGCCGGTATAAGGTATATCAAGCAGCTCTAGTGCGCCCTGCAATGTGCCATCTTCACCGCCTCGGCCATGTAGTACGATAAACACCCGAGAAAATTGTTGTTTACCAAGATCACTTAGCGGCTGATCTTTTGGATCAAACGCATGTGCATCGATACCCTGAGCGCGTAGTGCAGTTAGTACCGCCTGACCAGAGTCTAGCGATACTTCGCGTTCGGCACTGGTGCCGCCAAACATCACCGCTACCTTGCCAAAACTACTCATTGCACGTCGCCTTAGCACTCATTGTTTTGATATCTAACTTCAATTCACTTAATGTCTTAGCTAACGAGCCAACACTGCCTGCTCCCTGTGTTAGCACAAGGTCACCTTGCGAGATAACCTGCGCCAAGCGCTCGGGAACCTGCTCGATGGTGGCAACAAAAATTGGTTCAAAATTACTGTGGGCACGAATACTCCGGCACAATGCGCGGCTGTCGGCACCAACAATTGGATCTTCACCCGCGCTATAGACTTGCAGTAAAATAAGCTCATCGACCTGCGATAACACTTCCACAAAATCTTCATAGAGATCGCGCGTACGGGTATAGCGATGTGGCTGATATATCATCACCAATCGTTTATCAGGCCAGCCTTGACGTGCTGCCTTAATCGTCGCTAATACTTCACTTGGATGGTGACCGTAATCATCCACCAACATCACATCGCCATTACCACTGGCAAACTCGCCCAGCTGCTCGAAACGACGACCGATACCTTGAAATTCACTTAATGCGCCAACGATATCGTCATCATTAATGCCATCTTCGCTCGACACTGCGATCGCCGCCATGGCATTGAGTGCATTATGGCGTCCCGGTAAGTTTAGCGTCACGCGTAATGACTTAACACCATCGCGATGTAGCATAAACTGACAACGATTCCCCCGTTGCTCAAAATCACTGGCGCGTAAGTCAGCA
>Ga0105359_10002725_pt1 | contig 14561 bp, 8 predicted proteins | sample GOMGulsemesocosm_6_FD_83659 | JGI IMG/M metagenome (GOLD analysis project Ga0105359, IMG submission 83659) | Methane-oxidizing microbial communities from mesocosms in the Gulf of Mexico - GOM8C Gulf of Mexico | ecosystem: Environmental > Aquatic > Marine > Cold seeps | place: Gulf of Mexico... | reverse complement strand
GCCATTACCGGTAAAGGTACCCTTGAGGGGAATGCCAATGATCAAACCTGGTGGCCTTGGAAAGGCCCTAAAAATGATGCCCATTGGGATGTTATTGAGGGTATAGATCAAAAACCAGCCCGTACTAAACTATTAGCCGATGCTGAAGCAAACGTTGCCGTGGCAGATAGACATTATAGTGAAGGCTCCTTTTTACGACCGCCTTTTGTTCAATCGTATGAATGTAAACAAGTACTTATCGAAGATATTACTATCAAAAACTCTCCCTTTTGGTTGTTAAATCCAGTGCTATGTGATCATGTAACGGTAAAAGGCGTGTCTTTTTTAAGCCATGGTCCAAACTCTGACGGCTGTGATCCTGAATCTTGTGATCACGTGCTAATTGAAGATTGTACCTTTGACACCGGTGATGATTGTATTGCAATTAAATCAGGCCGAAATGCTGATGGTAGACGTATTGCCACCCCCGCGAAAAACATTGTTATTGCTAACTGTAATATGCGTGATGGTCATGGCGGTGTGGTTATTGGTAGTGAAATATCTGGCGGTGTCAATAATGTTTTTGTTGAAAAATGTACTATGAGTAGCCCAGATCTTGATCGTGCTATCCGCATCAAAACCAATTCAGTACGCGGTGGCATTATTGAACATATTCGCATTAGAGACATCAAAGTCGGCATTGTAAAAAATGCCATTGTGGTTAATTACTTTTATGAAGAAGGTGATGCCGGTGATTTCGACCCGATTGTGCGTGATATCAAAATACAAAACCTACATTGCGATAAAGTATTAGACAAAGCTTTTTATCTACAAGGGTTCTCACGTGATCCTATTTTAGATTTTCATATTGAAAATAGCCAATTTAATCAGGTAGCAAACCCTGCAATTATTAAACACGTGAATGGTTTTACTGTCAGTAAGGTAAGTGTTAATGGTCAATGGGTTAACGCCACTGATTTATTAGCACAGAGCTAAGCCTGCTAACATTTAGCAACAATAAATTTACCTGATATATCGTAAAAAATACCAAATAAATAGTTTAAGGAAAACCAATGAGTCAACCAGTACAGCCTTTAGCACTACATCCCGATAGACTTTTCTCTAGCGATGCTAAAGTCGTTGAAATTGCACGTGTTCTATACCAAGAAATTAAAGATTTACCTATTGTCAGTCCACACGGGCACACCGATCCAAGTTGGTTTAATGAAAATGAAAACTTTGGTAATGCCACTGAATTATTATTAAAACCCGATCACTATGTGTTTAGAATGTTATACAGCCAAGGTATTGACCTTGCCGACTTAGGCATTCCACAACAAGGTGAGCAAGGAGATGCATCGGCATCAACAGCGGCCGATCCAACCAAAGCATGGCAAATATTCGCTGATAACTATCATTTATTTGCCGGTACGCCATCTGGGTACTGGTTAGATTCGGTGTTTAGTGACGTATTTGGTTTCACTGAAAAATTATCAAGTGACAATGCCCAGCAATATTACCAAGAAATTACTGCCAAACTTGCCACGCCTGAATATAAACCTCATGCCTTAATGGACCGTTTTAATATTGAATTAATTGCGACTACTGAAGGTGCGCTAGATGACTTACAACATCATCGCGCGATTAAAGATACGCCGATGGCAAAAAGGGTAATTACCAGCTTTAGACCCGATGACGTGGTTGATGCCAGCCGTGAAGATTTTTGTGATAATGTCGCCCAATTAGGTCAGTTAACAGAGCTAGACACTACAACGTGGCAAGGGTATTTAGATGCGATTAGAGCACGTCGTGCATTTTTCATCAAAGAAGGACGTGCTACCGCCACTGATCACGGTCACCCTACAGCCCTTACCGCTGATTTACCACTCGCTGAATGTGAAGCGTTATTAGCAAGCTGTTTATCTGGCACGTCAACCGAAGCAGAGCAAGAGCTATTTCGCGCACAAATGCTAACCGAATTGGCAGGCATGAGTATTGAAGATGGCTTAGTGATGCAAATTCACCCTGGTGCTCATCGCAATCACAACCAACCAATATTTGATGTGTACGGCCGTGATAAAGGTTGTGATATTCCTAGCCCAACTGAATATGTTAATGCACTTAAACCGCTACTGAGCAAATACGGTAATAACCCAAAGTTAAGTATAATTTTATTTACCCTAGATGAAACTACCTATAGTCGTGAATTAGCGCCTTTAGCCGGTCATTATCCTAGCTTGAAGTTAGGTCCTGCATGGTGGTTTCATGACAGCCCCGCAGGTATGTTACGTTTTAGACAGCAAGCAACAGAAACTGCAGGTTTTTATAATACGGTTGGTTTTAATGACGATACCCGTGCATTTTTATCTATTCCTGCACGTCACGATGTTGCTCGTCGAGTAGATTGTCGTTATTTAGCTGAATTAGTGGCTAACCATCAAATCACCATTAACGATGCACATACGTTAGCGCATCAGCTTACGTACGGCCTAGTTAAAAAAGCCTATAAGCTAAACTAAAGTAAATGAAGTTAAGGTAAGTTAGGATAAATAGCATTAACGATCTTACTCCTCTGCTAAGCGGTATCAATTTGTGTCGAGTAAAACTAAATTGAATTAGCTAGTAAGGGTATGATCGTTAACAACCCGGGTAACAAGTGGAACAAGACCATGACTGTAAACAGAAATATAACCACAATAACGGCAATAACCTGCATCACAACCTTATTATCTGGCTGTAGTAACGAAGCTTCTCAATCGTCAACCCCTGTTACCAAACAGGTTGTTGAACACGTTAACGCCAACCAAAAACAACACATAGCCAATGTGTCGGTAACTAACCCTTCGAACTTTGCCCGAGAGCAACAACCGGTATACCTTAGTTATTACGATTTAGGCTTAACAACCTCGGTAGCACCTTCAGATCTGAAAGTTCAAGCTGCTGGCACTACCCTTGCTAACCAAGCAATTGATATTGACTACGATGGTATTAAAGACGGTGTGCTTTTCCTGACCGATATGCAAGCTGGGCAAGCATTAAACTTTGCTATTGCTCATGCCGATGCTGATATCGATACTGATGGTAATGCTGAGCATTATTCAAATGTTACGACTAAAGCCAACATTGAGCAGCCAAAATTAACCCAAGCTGAAATATCACATAAAGTAGCAGGCAAGTGGCAAAGTCACTCAAGGCCTCCTGCACATGCTAAAACTAACCAGTTTAAAGAATATGTCGGCGGACAATTTAGTAATGTCAACCAACTGACACCACCTGCACATTATACCGATCATTCAAACTGGATCCGCTATGAAGGCCCTGGTATTGAATCCGATAAAGTCGGCTATCGTATCTATCTTGATTGGCGTAACGGTTTCGATATTTTCGGTAAAAAAACGCCACAACCTATTTTACAAAATGTCGGTGTGGACGGTTATGACTCCTACCACCATATGGCTGATTGGGGCATGGATATTCTCAAAGTAGGCAGTTCGTTAGGCGCTGGTGGTTTTGGTTTATGGCATGATAATAACTTGAGCTTAGTGTCTGATGTTGAGCAATGGCAAGCAAGTATTGGTGCCAACGGCGATCTTTTTTCTAACATTGAAATCAATTATCAAGGTTGGCAAAACCGTATCAATAAGCAAGATCTCACCGCTAATATCTCCATGCATGGTGGTAGTCGCTTAGCTAAAGTTAACTTAGCGTTAACTAAAGATGTTACCAATATCGCTGCTGGCGTAGTAAAACATAAAAATACCGAATTTATTCAAGGGAATACCAATATTACCGGTAAAGCTTATACATATATTGCCAGTTGGGGTAAGCAAAGTCTTGATGGTTCAATGCTCGGTATGGCAGTGTTTTTCAAAAAAAGTGATTTAGCTAAAGTAACTCAAGACGACAAAAACTATTTAGCGATATTAACACCGAAAGGGCAAACTAATCAGCAACGGGTTAATTATTATTTCTCAGCCACGTGGCAGCTAGAAAGTGGTATTAGCACCAAAGCTGACTTTATTACTTATTTAGATAAAGAGGCTGAAAAACTAACTATTGCGCCTCGTATACAAATAAAAAGTTCCTTAACGGCTAACGAAACCACTAAACCGTTAACGGCGGCAGCGGCATTAGGCTGGAGTATGGCCTTAGCCGATGCAGAGTTAGCGAGAAAAACCTTTAGCTATCATTACCATGGCTGGGATGTAAACCGTGAGCGCAAACCTAAATTTGAATACGACATCATCGCCATGGTGCCAATGTCTTATGAAAGACTTGCGCAAACCACCGGTGAACCGCGTTACCAAGGTATTAATGAAAAAAATACCGGCTCATATATAGATGAACAAGGTAACATTGGTCGTTATACCTTCAATAGCTTTAATATTGACAGTATTGTCCCTGGCAGAAACTTACTAACCCTTTACCAGCAAACCGGTAAAGAGAAATACCGCACTGCCGCAGCAACCCTGAGAAAGCAACTTAATGAACAACCTAAAACCTCAGAAGGGGCTTTTTGGCATAAGAAAAAATACACCAATCAATTATGGTTAGACGGCGTCTACATGGGCATGCCTTTTTTAACTGAATATGCGATGTTGTTGGAAGAAGGTGAACAGCAAGAGCACAGCTTAGCGGAAGTGGTTAATGAGTTTGTATTGACCCGAAAATACCTTCGCGATGGTGAAAGCGGCTTGTATTACCATGGTTGGGATGAAAAGAGTCAACAAGCTTGGGCTGATAAAAAAACCGGCCTCTCTCCAGAGTTTTGGGCCAGAGGTATGGGTTGGTTAACCATGGCCGTAGTCGATGTACTTGATAGCATTCCTCTTGAAAATACCGCACAGCGCAATACGTTAATTACCTTAGTGAATGAACTAGCTGATGACATTATTCGTGTACAAGATAAAGAAACCGGTACTTGGTGGCAGATACTTGATAAACCGCATGCTGTCGGTAATTATCGAGAGTCTAGCGCGACCGCTATGTTTAGCTACTTTTTAGCGAAAGCGATCAATAAGGGCTACTTGAGCAATGATTATCAAGCGGCAACACTGAAAGCTTATCAAGGGATGTTAGACAATTTCACCTTGGTACATGCTAATGGCGAAGTGAGTATGACTCAGCAATGTTATGTCGCAGGCTTAGGGTTTGGTCGTGATGGCAGTTATCACTACTATATGAGTGAGCCGGTGTATAATAATGATCCCAAAGGTAATGTGCCCTTTATTCTCGCAGGGATAGAGGTTCATCATTTACTCAGTAAATAACCGCCTCTTTAGTTATTATCAAGCAAGCTAGCACAATTAAAAAACCGATGTAAATGCTCATGATTTCAGGCATTAACATCGGTTTTTTTGTATTTATCTCGGCCAGCCCTTTATTTTACGCTCCATTACTGTTTTCTTCACCACGGTCATTTTCTTCAACACTTCCTTTAAAGTAATTTTTATAGCACTATTCTTTATGCTGATTTTCGGTGCTAGCAAGGGAACTATTGCCAACAATGGCACTCAAATCACCCCGTTACTCAATCAATAATTAGTGCGTAACAACACCCCTTGTTAGCAACTGGTAGCTATGAAGATCTTGACATAATGTGTTTTCATTATGTTATTTGTGCCATCCGCTGTTCAAGAAGATAATGAAAGCGTAGAGTGCCCCAACCTTCAATGTCCCAATTAATACAACGGTTAACAGTGGAAATTAATTGGTAACAGTGAGTTTCACAGCAATGCGCTGATGAGAGACTAGAATAACTTGTTAAGAATAGATAACTAACATTAAATAGATATATGCGTATTAAAATAGTTTACAAATTACTGATAGTTAACCTAGCAATTATCCTGATACTCGTGCTCGCCATGCAGGTTATCGGTTACCTTTCCAGTAAAGAAGTACTGCATGATTTCGTCAGTGATATTGAAGGGCGAATGCTCGATCATATTTCCCCTACTTTCGCGGCTGAATTTAGCAAAAAACAAAGCTGGGATGATTTTATTAAGAACCCAAGGTTAATACGCTCCACCTTAGAAGCGGAGTTAAAGAGTTTTGATCCCTTTTTAAAAGCGCGACCAAACGGTCCAAGGATTGAAAATAGAGTACGCCGCCAGCCCCCCAGAGGACCTTATAATGGTAGAAATAACCCAGCACCACGCGGAAAGTTTACGAGTAAAGGCCCTTCTTCTCATCATTTAGACGATGTTATCAGTAGAATTAGCTTACTTGATGCCAATAAAATCGCCATTATCAACGCTACTTCTGATACCGAAGCGGTCCATAGTCGAGCGATTAAAGTCAATGACACCATTATCGGCTGGTTAACGTTAAATAAGCATAGTTTTCAAACGAACCCAATCACCAATTTGTATTTACAGAAACAACTTGAAGTAAATTATTGGGTTGGCTCTTTAGGTGTAGTGATAGCCGCAATATTTAGCTATTTTTTATCTCGACATATTACTGCGCCAATAACACGATTAAGCCAAGGAGCAGAGCAAATTGCTCAACGAGATTTTTCGACCCGAATCAAGGTATCAACCAATGACGAATTTAGAGATTTAGCCAATAGCGTCAACAATATCTCCAAAGCACTGGATAAGTTTGATACTCAACAAAAACAATGGTTAATGGATATCTCTCACGAATTAAGAACCCCCTTAACTATTTTAGATGGCGAATTAGAAGCCTTATCTGACGGGGTTTCACCATTAAACAATCAAGCTATTCATTCTTTGCAAGAAGAGGTTGGGCTAATCATGCGCTTAGTACATGACCTTCATGATTTAACCGTTATTGATAAAGTAGCGTTTGAATGCCAACAAGATACTATTAATTTAACCGAGCTTATTAGCCAACAATTGCATAAATTTAGCGTCAAATTTACCAACAAAAACATCACCTTGGTAAAACTACTATTAAAAGAAGATATTATTGTTAAAGGCGATCAGGCGAGGCTATGTCAGGTAATCCAAAACATTCTTGAAAATGGCTTACGCTATATTAATTCCCCTGGTAGTTTAAAAGTTACCACTGAAATATCTCAGCAAATGGTTTACTTATGTTTTCACGACTCTGGCCCTGGGGTAGCTAAATCAGCACTACCAAAATTATTTAATCGTTTATATCGTACCGATGATTCACGCAATAGAAAAACCGGTGGAGCAGGATTAGGGTTAGCCATTTGTAAAAACATTATTGAAGCCCATAGTGGTGAAATATATGCGACCCAAAATATCTACGGCGGCTTATCTATTCATATTCACCTTCCTATCAATCATTAACGTAAATTTAATACCATGACCAAACACCATATTTTAATCATTGAAGATGAAGTTAAAATAGCTAATTTAATTAGTAAATACCTTGTATTAGAGGGTTATGATTCAACTCATATCAGTGATGGTAAAGACGCCATTTTAAGTTATCAACAGTGCCAAGCAGATCTCATTATTTTAGATGTAATGCTACCGACTATTAATGGTATTGAACTGTGTAAATTAATAAGAGAAATAAGCAATGTTCCCGTCATTATGCTTACCGCACGTGTTGAAGAAATAGATCAACTTATCGGTTTTGATGTGGGTGCAGATGACTATGTGTGTAAGCCATTCAAACCGAAAGAGTTAATGGCTAGAGTTAAAGCTATTTTAAAACGCAGCCATCATCAGCAACACCCGCAACGTGAATCGTTACAAATGGGCTCGATTAAATTAGATACCGTTAGTCATAAAGTGCAGGTGTTAAATGAAGAGGTCATGCTTACCTTGAATGAGTTTAATCTGTTAAAAATATTTTTACAGAGCCCTGATAAAGTTTTTTCACGCCAAGAGCTATTACAAACAACACAGGGGAAATATTTTGAAAGTTACGAGCGTACTATTGATTCGCACATAAAAAATTTACGTAAAAAACTAAATAAAGCAGATCCAAACACTCAGCACATTAAATCAATTTACGGTGTTGGCTATCAATTTATTACTGAGAGTAACTAATTCACTGATGACTAACCAAAGAAACACTCGCGCTAAATAGCCAAATCCACATTATCAAGTGGCAATAGTTTGCCTATTTGCCACCTTAACGACGTCAATATTCCCCTTTTTATACTACTCAGCGATTTCAATAATGCCTCTTCTCATAAATTTCTATTAATCCTTCAGCCAAAGCAATCAAATGTGAATTTAATGTGGAGATAAAGTGATTGAATTGTGTTTTATTGTTGAATAATAATAAGTTAACGAATTCAGGCTACAGTATTGCATAACAAGATTGTTCTAAAATCAACCTTACTGATGTTCTGGTTATGTTTAGAGCAAAGATTAATGAAGTATTTTCATTAATCTCCTATTCAATATAACGGAGTAAATAGAATGATTAACAACGTTAGTGATGGTGGTTACGCCAGCATGATGATGCAAGGTATGCAAAGGCCCATGCCCCCCAGCTCAGCGCAAATGGCTGATGATTTATTATCGACTGCAGATACCGATAACAACGGTACCATCAGTAAAACAGAGTTTACTGAGCTATTCAGTAGCAATGTTAGTAGTGATATCAAAAGTGATGAAAGCTCATCTGGCGCAAACATTAGTGGTTTGTTCAGTGAAATGGATGCCAATGGTGATAATGCTATTTCACTCAATGAAGCAACCGATGCGGTAAGTAACTTGCTACAACAATTACAAGAACAACGCCAAGCAAGTAACACCGCGCCCCCGCCCCCGCCACCATCAGCAGAAGGTATTGATGCCTTATTTGGCTCAGCAGATACTGATGAAGATGATAGCCTCTCTATCGATGAATTTTCTAGTGCACTTAAACGTTCAGGCGATGACGATGCGCTGTTAGCGTCAATGTTTGCAGAGGCCGATACTGACGGTAATGGTGCAGTAAGCCAAGATGAACTTACTTCTGCGATGGAACGACATCAGGGAGGGCCTGCTCAACCCACGGTAAATATTGCTGCTAATGCTGCAAACACCCAAGATAACGTATCTAGATTAGTAAGCTCATTGTTACAGCAGTATCAGCAAACAAGTACTCATACCGGTAGCAATACTATTGCTTCTCATATGTCAGTATCGATTACGGCTTAAGTGACGGTTAATAAACTTTACTTATTGGTGATTTCAATAAGTAAAGTTTACCGACAATACAAATTAACTTATTAAACTATATTGGCGAATGTGCAGGTGAGCTAACTATTGTTACTCTTTTTGAAATTAAATCAATTCTCGCTTATTCTAGCAACGGCTGAATGGGCTCCCCAAAATGGCTCTCTTTATTCGAAATGGCCATGCTTATATTCGTGGGCGATTGTTCTTGGGTAATATCAATCAAAGGCTCGGGTTTGTGAATATGGTAACCTTGCGCATAATCGACACCAATGGCTTTAAGTTTATTTAAAATTTCTTCATTTTCAACAAATTCTGCAATGGTTTTTAAGCCCATCGCTTGCCCTACTTCATGTATTGATTTCACCATAATCAGTGAAGTTCGCTCTTTAACAATTTCTTTAACAAAAGAGCCATCTATTTTCAGATAATCAATATCTAAGTTTTTTAGATACGAAAATGATGACAACCCAGAGCCAAAGTCATCTAACGAAAACTTAAAACCAATACTTTTTAAACTTGAGATAAATTTTGAACATAATTCGATATTTTGAATTGCAGCGGTTTCGGTTATTTCAAAGGTGATTTTATTGGCATCGATACCGTGTATTTTTTGCAATGATTCAATATAGGTTGATAAGGTTTCATCACACACCGATAAACCCGAAAGATTAATAGAATAATTACAGTTTTTATCTATCTTTGAAAAAGCACACTCAATCACCCAACGATCTATTTGCGGCATTAAATCATAACGCTCAGCCGGAGGAATAAATTGATATGGCGGGGTAATGGTGCCATCTTCATTTTGAAGCCTGATCAACAGTTCAAAATGGCTATCAATCTCAGGATCACAAATATTGGAAATTTTTTGCTTATATAACATAAACTGATTATTTTTTAATGCCTTAGTGATTTTAGGCAACCAAGCAACTTGCTGCTTATGACGCTTGTACTCACCTTTTTCATAGGAGGCTACGTGAATTTGATTTCGCCCTCTGGTTTTTGCAATTTGACAAGCATTATCGGCAGCATTAATAATATTACTTAAATTGTTATTTTCTTTATTTATACAAGAAACCCCGATTGAAACGCCTATTTTGAAAGAGTTTTCCTCATGAATAAAGACCATTTCATCAATAGACTTTCGAATGCTTTCGGCAATTTTCTCGGCCATATTTAACGGGCAATCTCCTAATAATATCGCAAATTCATCGCCACCGATGCGAGCAACAATATCGCGCTCTCTGACATTACTGAGTAAAATCACTGAAATTCGTTTTAATAACTCATCACCCGCCGAATGACCGGCAATATCATTAATCGGTTTGAAGCGATCTAAATCAATAAATAACACTACCCCGGGTAAATCATGCTCAACCGCTTTTTTAATATAACAGTAAACACAATCTTCAAAGTCTTTACGGTTGCCTAAATTGGTTAAACTATCATGAGATGCTTGATATCTAAGTAGTTTTTCTAATTTAGATTGATTAGTGATGTCTTCAATAATCACTAAAGCACCATTAAATAACTCCCTAATTTTAATATTCACTTTATATAAGCCAATACTGATCTCTAAAAGGTCTGCTTCAAATTTCTTACCATTTTTAATGAAAGTACTAAACTGTTCTCTCGCGGTGGGCATATTAATAAAAACATCAGCATAAAAGCTGTCAATGAGATCTTCTGGGCTACTGTTCTCAAAGCCTAATAGCTTCATCGCATCATTATTAATAATGCCCACTTCATGAGTAACAGAAAACGTAATGATACCAAAAGGTGCATTGCCAATAATCCCTACTAAATATTTTCGTAAATGTGTTGCGCTATCATAATCATCCATAAAGCTTCACCACAATTATTGTCGAGTCATCATTCACGATGGCATGGTTATCAAATATTTTATCGGCATGTTGCTGAGCATTAAGATCGCTAATATCATATTCAGGTAGGTTAATGGCTTTAATACCGTTGGTATGCAAAGCAAAACAATACGGTTTTAAGCTAAGCTCGGGGGTGATTATTTGCTCGGTTACCAATATTTTTTCAGGAAGATTCAAGCCTAACTTCCCTGGTAGTGTCGACATAATTACCGCAGGATCCAGCACATTAACAATACGAATATTACCCAACACTATCGACCGTATTTTATCTGGGCAAATTTTTAATAACCCTATATCAACACCTTGAGTAAAATGATTAGCTTGTAAAAGCTGATGACATTCACGAATTAATAGCGGTAATGGCTGTAAATAATTTTCGCTAAAAAAGTGATTAAGCAACTCTTTAACCTTAGTTACTTGATCATGCTTTTCAGCACAATCAAAAATGGCTAAAAATACACATTCGCCATGATAAGCTTTTACAAAATAACCATCTCTATTTATAGCTTCATGAACGTTGCCAAAAGACACATAGCCAATATTCAGTGATTCTTCACTTACTGGTAAGTAGGTTACTAACGACACTTGAGTCCCTACCGTTGAGGTGTCAATATACATTTCATCAACTGAGCGCTGTGCCGCACTCAGGCCTAGCCCTAAGCTATGTTGACTACTAAAACCGGAGCGCATCGCCTGGTCAATATTGTCAATCCCCGGTCCGGTATCATTAATTTGAACATGAAGACCTTTACTATTTTCGGTTTGATAAACAAAAGCCTCAGCGCCATTAGCATAACGACAGGCATTTACGGCTATTTCAGATGTGGCTAACGCCACTAAACTGGCTCGATATGAATCAAAGCCGAAATCTATCGCTAGCGCTTTTACCGCCGAGGCAAAATAATAAGCTTGTTGCTCAGAGGTAATAGTTTCTTCATTAAACAATAAACGGTAATCTACCGGTAACGTGGGAGTTTGGTTTGTTATTTGCTTAGCTATTACTTTAACATTCACTAGCTAGCTTCCATCAGCAACGAGTATTACCTTCGTTAATTGATAGCTTTTGGTTAACGCCGATTTCAAATCTCTAACGGTGATATAAGCGCCTAAGCTAACCCCTGCGGTTACCATGGTTTGCGCCAATTCAGCAGATATACCGCAAAATATAGGCACTACGCCAACCAGCTGTAATATATCGCCTAATTTAATTAAGTATCCAGCAACAGATGAATCTATAGCCTCAACATTACCTAAATCGACAATAACGTAGCTGATTTGTTTGTTATGAGCGAGAGCCGTTATTTTATCAATCACTAACGCCATTCTTGATGAATCTAATACACCAAATAGTCCTGAATAAATACAATCATCGGTTATTTCATTGGCAATCATAGGGATTTCTCCGCCGATTTGTTTTCGACTAAGCGCTACTTTTTGTGCGGTAATTTGTGCGGTCATAAACTGTCCATAGTTTTAGGCGGAAGGGCAACATAAAGCCTAGGAGAGGAATTCAGTATAAACAAGGTGCCGAGTGAAATTTAATATGACTGTCATATATTTAGTCAGCCGACTATAAATAAGTATAGGAATCAGCTTACATCAGGTGCTAGCGGAAAAGACAATATCAATCCGATGATTTATAACTAGGATACTACTGAAGAAAAGTAAACCGCCAGAAAATTAAGGTATGCTCCTTAATATCTTTGCTTATCACTTATAAGTGATGGTACTAATACTCAACGGTTCTGAGGGGGCCGTTTTCGCGCAGGCAGAATAATAAGAGTTATTGCCATACTTTACACTATTCTTTGACTATCCATTATTGATTATCACTTACCCATCACCAATTGCTGAATTGTTAGCCAACCATGCATGATAACCCCGATAAGATTCGCCTATATAGCCTTTAACCACTATAATTTACGAGTCCTGTTAAATAATTTTATATGTAAAAAAGAGAAATTAACATCATGAATTTTCAAAGTATCCGTGTGAAGTATACCCTTATCTTTTGTAGTATTGCCCTGTTCTTTGTTTTACTAATGATGATGAATTTCCTGCTGGTGTCTAAAACAGAAAGAAGCTTAGTTTTTTTTGGTGAAAACTTTAATCCAGCCATTTCTGCGGTTATCAATGCTGATCGCGATTTATATCAGGCTAAAGTGGCAGAGCAACAAGCCCTACTCAATATTGATAGCTTGGATAGTCAAAAACATTATCAAAGCTATCAAGAAAATGCGCAACAAGCCTACGATCGGATGTTAAAATACCAAGTGTTAATGGCTGACTATAATGATGTTATTGCCAAGTTAGCCGGGTTTGAGCCCGCTTTCAATGCTTGGAAAAGTGATGTAGAAAAGGTGTTTGTACTTATTAAGCGAAATCAAGTAACACAAGCGAAAGACTACAGTAAAAACACTGCGACTCATTCGTTTAATAAATTAAGAAATTTTTATGATATCGCCGGTGAATCCGCTGATAATAAAAGTTCACAAGTGAGTGAAGAAACCATTGCATCAGTAGCTACTCAGCAAATGGTGTTAATGGTGATCAGCGCTATTGTTATTTTGTTAACCCTTTATATGGGCATCGCCGCACCTAAAGCAATGGCTGATGCATTAAATAATTTATCGTCAAAATTGAAAGGGTTAAGCAGCGGCGATGGCGACTTAACTAAACGTATCAACTCAAACAGACAAGATGAAATTGGTGAACTAGCCAATAATTTTGATGAATTTATTGATGATTTAGCGGTACTGATAAAATCTATCGTAGATAAATCAAGCGACGTTATTCTCGGTGTTGATCTATTAAATACGGGTGCGACAAGAATATATAACACCAGTAAAGGGCAATTAAGCTCGGTAGAGTTAATTGTTACTGCCGTTAATGAAATGTCGTATGCGATCAAAGAAGTGGCGGGTAATGCTCAATTGACTGCTACGGAATTAGATCAAATGAGCCAATTATCTACCGAAGGTACACAAATCACGCAAACGGCTGTTGCTGAAATTAAGCAATTATCACAGCTTATTGAGCATGCCTCTGCGGTAATATCAAAGTTATCTGAAGATTCCAAAGACATTACTTCTGTGCTTGATGTGATTAGAGGCATTGCCGAGCAAACTAATTTATTAGCCTTAAATGCCGCCATTGAAGCAGCCCGTGCCGGTGAACAAGGTCGAGGTTTTGCGGTTGTTGCCGATGAAGTAAGAAACTTAGCCAGTAAAACCCAGCGGTCTACCGAAGACATCCAAACCATGATTGCCAAACTTCAACAAGGGGTTGAAGAAGCCGTTGCCTCTATCTCAAAAGGCAATCAAGCCACACAAAGCTCGGTTGATAGCTCACAACAAACCTTAGATGCCTTTGATCGCATTTCACAAGTTGCTCACACAGTGTCTGATGTTGCTGCACAAACAGCAACAGCCACTGAAGAGCAAAGCCAAGTAACACAAGATATTAGTAAAAACTTAACTATTATGTCTGATGATACCAATGAGAACTATCAGGTTTCTACCCAAAATGGGCAATCAGCGAATGAAACCATGGCTCTAGCAACAGAGCTCAGTAACTCTGT